>ENA-OREN01004121-OREN01004121.1-marine-metagenome-genome-assembly--contig:-NODE-4121-length-12917-cov-5.911293_pt1 | contig 12917 bp, 11 predicted proteins | sample MGYA00248624_ERZ508555 | MGnify/ENA primary metagenome ERZ508555 (study PRJEB26222, sample SAMN06267773) | marine metagenome | isolation source: Saanich Inlet, British Columbia, Canada | place...
GTTCCAGAAAAAATCAAATTTGCCACTGTAGATGTGCAGACGGGTTATCTCGCTCAAGAATTTTCCCTGGAGACTTTGCAAGTTGCGGTTAAAGAAGATGTGGATCTTTCCCCGCCTGCCGTTTTGTCGGGCGAACAGGAACCCGATGAGACAGGGCTTCTTCCTGACCCGGTCGTTATAAAAAAATCCGAAAACGTCGTAATACCTGAAAAGAAAAATGTTGTACCAAACCCTTAAATTTTATTTGGCCCGAATCGCCATTTCGCTAATCCTCATATTTGGATTGGGTTTTACAGTATTATTTTTTCTGCATGAGGTGGCGCTTCCTAACGTTGTGTTCGATGATGTGGTGATCCAATGGACCATTGTGCTGGTCTGTTTGTTTTTTGGTTTCATTGCGTATGGCATGGTGGGTGACCAGCGATTTTTTAATGCCCTACATTCTCTTAAGAATGTTGATCCTCAGTCAGAACCAGAAAATATTAAAAACCAGTTTGAAAATCTATTGAGTTTTTCCTACTCATCTTATTTTTTACCTGATACGGGAAAACGATACAGGATTCTCGTGGTCCTGTTGTATGCAGATTACCTGCTATCTATCGGAGATGAGACCTCAAGGGCTTTAAATATTTATGTACAGGCTTTTTTGCAAAGCCCAAAGGATTCGCGCTTTCGTAAGCCTCTCCTCGCTATTCTTAATCAAGGTCGGGAGCTCACCTCAGAGGAAATGGACCTTCTTCTTATTATGGTGCAACAGGAAGACATTCATGACCCTATTCTGACGCAATACTTGGCGGGTCTATTTCTTAAGGCGGGGCAATGGTCTGGAAAAGTGGAGCTGCTTTTCTTGAGTGCTTTGGAAAATCAGAGTGAGCTTTCAGAGGATATTATCCAATTTGCACTTCCTATTTACTTATTACACAAGAGAACAGATGAGTTAGCTCTAAGGTTTTATCTGTTTGCGTTGAAATTTTCTGTTAAAGAGGAAGAGCAAATTAAAACTCACCTTGCCCGCAGTTATTTTGAAGGCAATCTTTCCGGGGTTGCTCCGTCATTACACCAGAAATGCGGAGAAATATTTGAGGCCATGAATGCTGATCAGCGGGAAGGCATTAAAAGACAGTCAGAAGAAAACCAAATCACTTCAAAAATGAAAAGGGTTAAGCTGTTCCGCCGGGAAGACCTTCAAGATCTCAAGCGTCTGAAAGTAGAGATGGGGCTGGTTGCAAGCCGTATGAAAATTTTAGGAAGTTGGGGACGTTGGTTGGCTCGAAAAATTTTAATGGGATGCAAATGGATTCTCCTTCAGGTTCTTGAAGGATTCATTCGGTTTGGGTATCTCTCGTTTAGAGCAAAATTGATTAGTTTTTCGCTTCTTTCAGTTTCTATTATCCTGATTCTGAGTTTGAGTGAGCTGACTTTAAAAAATAAGCAAGATTTACCTTCGCCGCCCTCAGTAACTGAAGCAAAATCATCTCAGGTAAAAAAGGAAGATCGGGTTTACACCATTCAAATTGCCGCAGTTATTTCTGCTAAACAAGCGGATAAGATGATTCGGAGTCTAAAGAAGAAAGGGGTAGAAGGGCTTTATGTGGTGAAAGCCTCGCGAAGGTCTGGAGGGTATTGGTACAAAATTCGAGCCGGACAATTCCTCCTCAAGAATCAGGCCAGTGCCTATGCAAACCGATTGGTTGACTCTAACTCCATTAAGAACTATTTTTTAATTTCCCTACCCAAAAAATAAAGGTTAAGGAAAAATATTATAGCTACTGGCCTCACTCGTAGCGAGTCAGCAACGGCCATAGCGGTCCTCAAACCGGGAAATATCGTTTTCATCGAGGTGTTGACCAAATTGAATTTCAATGACTATGAGTAAGTCTGATTCAGAATTTCCCAGGCGGTGCTTGGCATTTTTGGGGATGGTGATGGAATCATTGGTTTTTAAATGGAAGGTTTCTTGATCTCGAACTACTTCTGCGTTACCTGAGACAACAGTCCAATGTTCACTGCGGTGCTGATGGGACTGCAGACTGAGTGTCTCACCAGGCAAAACTTCGATACGTTTGAGTAAATAAGAGGGGCCTGAATCTAATACGGTGTAGGATCCCCATGGTCTTTTGACTGTACTAGGTTGTTTTCCTTCTGGGTGGCCCTTTTCGTTGAGTGCTTCTACTAGTTTTTTTACATCCTGAGAGCGTTCTTTGGAGCAGACCAGAAGGGCATCGGGACTGTCCACCACTACCGTGTCAGTTAAACCCAATACCCCAATAAGCCGTTTCTGTCCCTGAATTATGGAGTTGTTGCAATCGTGGGCCAGAACATTTCCATGGATGATATTTCCACTGGAGTCTTTTTCGTATACATCGTCCAAGGCGTTCCAGGAACCTACATCGTTCCAGCCGATATCAGCGGGTATGAAGACTACTTGGGATGAATTTTCCATGACGGCATAGTCGATGGAAAGGCTGGGCAGGGACGAAAAAAGGTCACAACCTTTTTTATTCAATTCCTGGTAACCGGGTTTTCCCTGCGAAGTCTGCAGGCAACCCACGATGGTTTCGAGTTGGGAATATATATTTTTTGCATGCTGCTGCATTTCTTTCAGGATAGAGGCAGCCTTCCAGACGAAGACTCCACAATTCCAATAATAATTACCCTGCTCTAAATATTGTTTGGCTGTATGATTGTCGGGTTTCTCCACAAACCTATCAACATGGTAAGCGCCTTCCATGTTTTCTATCGTCGTTCCTTGTTTCAAGTAACCAAATCCTGTTTCAGGTCGGGTAGGTGGAATGCCAAGGGTAACAAGATAACCGTTTTGGGCAATAGTTTCTGCTTTTTGAAGGGCCTTGATAAAGGCCTCGGAGTTCGTTACAACATGGTCAGCAGGAAAAACACCCATGATCGCATCAGGATCTTTATCGATCATCAATTGCGCCATAACTCCGATAGCTAGTGCGGTATTTCTGCTGCAGGGTTCTGCTATTAGATGGTCTGCAACGAAATTATAGGAGTCCAGCTGGCGAAGGGTTTCAACCGCTTGTTTGTGATTGGTTCCCAGAAATATATTTTCAATGGGGATCAGGGGTAACAGGCGCTGAACTGTGTTTTGGATCATTGTCCCAGGACCCACGATTTCCTGCAATTGTTTTGGGCTTTGTTCGCGGCTTATAGGCCAAAAGCGGGTGCCGCTTCCGCCGGCCAATATTACTCCGTACATAGGACGTCTTTCTTTTTGATCGTTCAGGGTATCGCAGGTCTAATGGAAAATTCTGGATGAAGGGTTTGAGTATTAACTGCAATAGTTATAATTTCACTCAAACCCGCATCTATTCTAGCTAAAAAGGCATCAAAGAACTAGAAAAATAACACGGGTAAGTAAGAAGAAAAGGGTTCAAATTGGATAATTTAAAATCATTCTGGCCTTATATATCGAAATACCGCAGAGAATTTTTAATTGGGATTTCGGCTTTAATCATCGCAGATTCCATGACATTGACCGTCCCCTGGTTGATAAAGGAATTTATTGATATTTTGCCGGGAAAGCCTTCATCACAAGTTCTTTTTAAATATGTGTTGCTTTTGTTTTTGGTCTCATTGGTTCTTGTCGCAGGCCGTTATGGGTGGAGGATGTATATGTTTGGTCCTTCGCGAAAAATCGAATTTGATATCTTGAATCAGCTATTCAAACATCTATTAACTTTAGACCGGACATGGTACCTGAATCAAAATACGGGGGATCTCATGTCCCGAGCTACAAATGATTTACGGGCGGTGAGGGAATTTTTTGGCTTAGGTGTGCTGATTCTTATAGACGCGGTTTTTGTTATTTTTGCTGCCGTGGGTATGATGAGCTGGGTGAATTTCGATCTGGCTTTAAGGGTTTTGCTCCCGTTACCTTTTGTTTCGTTTTTGTTTTTTTATTTTGTTAGAGAAATTGGAAAACGCCATAAAGCAGTGCAAGAGCATTTGGCTCGAATAACGGGGCAGGTACAGGAAAATCTTGCTGGAATTCGGGTTCTCCATGCTTTTGTTCAGGAAGAAAATGAAAAAATAAAATTTGAACAGCTTAATAAAGAATACATAAATAAAAATCTTCATGTAACTCGAATGTTTGGGATTTTCACGCCCACTATGATTTTTGTCATTGGGGTGGCGGCTATGCTTTCTTTGTGGATGGGAGGAAAGGCGGTTATTTCTGGTTCCATGACGCTTGGATCTTTTGTGGCGTTTAATGGTTATTTGATGCTTCTTTCATGGCCCATGATGGGAATTGGATACGTATTTAATCTTACTCAGAAAGGATTGGCGGCCATGGGTCGTATTCAGGATATCTTTGTTTCCCAGTCAGAGTTAAAACTACCATCTGAAGAAACCACCCTCGTGGGAGAGATGGGTGACGTTGAATTTCGAGAGGTAAGTTTTTCCTACCCTGCTGAAGAATCACTGGGTTTGAAGCAGATTAATCTAAAAATTTCCCAAGGCCAGACTGTTGGGGTGGTAGGTGTGATTGGCTCAGGAAAAACCACTCTTACTCAGATGCTTTTACGTTTTTATGATCCAACCGCAGGAGTTTTATTGATTGGGAATCGTCCCATAAAAGAAATTCCTCTGCAGGACTTAAGAGGTTTAATAGGTTATGTAAGCCAGGAACCGTTTTTATTTTCCACCTCTATACGTGACAATATTGTGTTGGGAAGATCCTCTGTCTCTGAACGCGAAGTGGAAGAAATTGTTCGTATTGCGGGATTGAGTAAAGATGTGGATCGGTTTCCGGACAGACTGGATACATTAATTGGAGAACGTGGAGTTTCCTTGTCAGGAGGCCAAAAGCAAAGGATCGCTCTGGCTCGCGCTCTGATCACGAAGCCAGAATTGCTGATTTTGGATGATGCCTTTTCACATTTGGATTCAGAGACAGAAGAAGAAATTTTTGAAAATGTCCAAGGCCAGCTCAGCAAAACTACCACTCTTATAATTTCCCACAGGCTGTCGGCTGTACGCCGTGCGGATCGGATAATTGTGATGGATGCGGGGCAAATTATTGAACAGGGAAACCATGCTTCGCTGGTCAAGTTAGAAGGGGTCTATGCGAACTTGTTCCAGAACCAATTATTGGCCAGAGAAATGGAGATTTTTCTCTAATGAGCAGACCCTTCATGGAAAACCTAAAAAACCGTTATCTTGATTGGGTTTTATTCAAGCGGGTGCTGGTCTATCTTAAGCCCTATAGCCAGTGGGTGGCACTTGCTATATTTCTTCTGCTAGGAGTTTCCCTGCTCAATTTAGCGGGCCCTTATTTTACCAAGATCGTTATTGACGACTATATTAAAGCTTCTGACTACAATGGTCTTGATGTTATCGCAAGTTTGTATCTGGCCGTATTAATTGCCTCATTCATTTTCCAGTTTTTTCAGAACTATCTGATGCAATTCATCGGGCAAAAAGTCATGTTTGACCTCCGCTCAAAAGTATTCGCCCATCTCCATAAAATGTCGTTTTCATATTTTGACAAGAACCCGATCGGGAAAATGATCACCCGAGTGGTGAACGATGTTGAGGTGCTCAATGAGATGTTGACTTCAGGACTCATCCTTATATTCAGCGATCTCTTTACTTTGGTGGGGATTTTTGTGGTCATGTTTTATCTGGACTGGCGGCTGACTCTGGTGGTTTGTCTGGTTTTTCCATTGCTCGCATTTGCTACCCGCTTCTATAGGGTCCGGGCGCGTGATGCACTCAGAAAAAACCGAGCGTATGTTTCGGAACTAAACTCCTATCTGGAAGAAAATTTATCGGGTATTAATACGGTACAAAGTTTCAATTTGGAAAAGACACATCACGATAAGTTTGAAGGCATTAACCGAGATAAGCTTAAAGAAGATTTGAGAACGGTTTATTACAATGCCTGGTATATGCCTTCCATAGATTTTTTTAACTCTCTGGCTGTGGGTATGGTCATCTGGTACGGAGGAGGGCGGTTTGTTCAAGACGAAATCCAGTTGGGAATCCTGGTGGCATTTATCCAGTACTTGCAGAAATTTTTTGAGCCGGTACGAGATCTTGCGGAAAAATTCAATATTATTCAAACAGCTATGGCATCCTCCGAGAGAATTTTTGAACTGTTGGATACGCCAGAACAAATCCCGGACCTGGTTCCTCCACTCAGTGACTACAAGGTACAGGGAGAAATTGAGTTCAAAAACGTCTGGTTCGCGTATAAAGATGAAAACTATATATTGAAAGATATAAGCTTTTCCTTAGCGCAAGGGGAGAGCCTTGCCATTGTTGGTGCAACGGGTTCGGGAAAATCTACCCTCGTTAATGTCCTTTGCCGTTTTTATGATATTCAAAAAGGGGATATCAAGTTTGACGGAAAATCCATCAGAGATATTAATAAATATGATTTACGCCGTCAGATAGCGTTGGTTCAACAGGATGTTTTTTTATTCTCAGGAAATATTTTGGATAATATCCGATTGGGAAACCAGCAGATGGGTCAGGACGAAATTGAATCCATTTCGCAAGCCGTCAGTTCACATAATTTTATCAGTAGCCTCCCATTCAAATATGAGCAAGAACTACAGGAAGGAGGTGTTGGGCTTTCCTCCGGCCAACGTCAATTATTGTCCTTTGCTCGTGCTTTAGCGATTTATCCACAGATACTGGTTTTAGATGAAGCGACTTCCAGTGTTGACCCTGAAACCGAGAATGAGATCCAAAAAGGAATCCGGGAATTGACCCGTGGTAGAACCAGCATTATTATTGCGCATCGATTAGCCACTCTTTTGCACGCCGACAAAATTCTGGTACTAAAACATGGTAAAATTCTGGAGTTTGGAAAAAGAAAGGAGCTGTTGCAACAAAAAGGCGTTTTTTATAAGCTTTGCCAGTCACATTTACAAGCTCAAAAACTAGATTTAAATAATACGGAAGAATAATGGGCACAAAAATTTCTAACAAGACTTCTCAAGAGACTTTGCGGCTGATCAATAATATCCCGTTTTTTGAATCCTTCAGTCCAACTGAAAAGCAGGAGTTTGCTGGGCTGAGTAATCAGGTTATAGAATATTCAGATAAAACGGCTATTGTTGAAGAAGGCCAGACGGATATGGCAGTGTTCATACTCCTTAAAGGCGAGGCGATTGTGACCCGGAATGATTTGCCCAAAGTTACCATTAATACCCTGACCCTAGGGGCGTTATTTGGTGAAGTATCTTTTTTGACGCAAACCCCCCGCACAACCAACATTTATGCTAAGGCCAGAGCCAAGGTTTTGAAGTTGGATCAAAAAATGTTTGAGAAGCTCAAGCCTGAAACTCGCGAAAAACTGAAGGACAATTTCATCACCGTTCTGGTGAACCGTATGTGCGATATGAATACTGCCCTTGTCCGCCTGAAAGTTGAAATGGAAGCGATCAGCCAGGCGGCGGTGGATTATCAGGGGGAATTTGACAGGATTCTTAAATCCGGCAAGACCATGAAAGAGGTTTTTGGCAGTATCCACAGCACCATTGATGGGTTGATCCGGTAAGTATATGGAATTTAAAGTATTTATTTGTGTTTTTTCTTTATTACAGGCCCCGTAATCATTCTCCCGATATCTGCCCCTTCTTAAAAAAATAAATTGTAAGGAAATTACACTTTGGGCGACTGCTATTCATTATTAAGGAAGCTAAATTTCACAATCCAATGATTAGGTGAGAGCGAATGAGAAAATTAATTTATGTTTTGGTCGCGTTTCTTTTTGTCTTTTTATCTGCACCCGTTTTTGCCGATGACCCGGCCTTAAAATTTCCCATGCGTGAAGGGTCCAACGCCAGTGCCCATAAGCATAACGAAGAGGGTATTTCCCACTACAATCAAGGGCATTATGATGTTGCTTTAAAGCATTTTGAAATGGCATCAAGCATAGATTCTTCTGTCGGTGAGGCGCATTACAATGTAGCGATATGCTTGGATAAGCTAGACCGACATGGCGAAGCTACAAACCATTTTTACGCAGCCAGAAAAAATGCCCATGGGAACAATGCAATTCTGGGCTCTGGGATTCTCAATGCTCATGCACCTATGAAGAGAGAAGGCTCCTGAAAGCTAACTGCCTGATGTAATTGAATTTCAGTTTTTTGATTTAAAGGGAATGATCAGTCGGTCAACCGGGCAGTTGCTCTGGATGTGTTCGGTGAGAATTTCTTCAATATCTTCTTGGGTCCTGGGGGAATACCATATGTCATCGGGATAGATGACCATGGTTGGCCCTTGGGCGCAGGCGTCCAGGCACCCGGCTTTGTTAACCCGCACCTTTCCTTTCAGACCCAATTCATGTACCCGGGCTTTCATATAATCTAAAAGCTCTACGGAGCCTCGTGAGGAACAACAACCCCTGGCATCATCGGTTTTTCTTTCATTGATGCAGATAAAAATATGTTTTTGAAAACGGGGCATGATTGATTAAGAGAAAATTTTGATTGTAATAAAACAGGTCAGTCAGATTTGGGAAGCTTGGTAGAGTGGGTTTTGTAATACTGTTTGAACTCGCCGAAATTGACGTAACATCTTTCGCAACTATCTGGGAATACGGTTACGATAACGCCTCTTTCAATCTGTGAGGCTAGTTTCAAGGCCCCAACCATGGCGGCGGCGGAGGAATGGCCAACAAGAATTCCCTCCTGCTTTTCTAGTGTTTCGACCATGTCATAGGCCTCATCGGTAGGGACGCTCAATTTCCCGTCGAGTTCTTCTTCTTTATAAATTCCGGGAACAATAGATGTTTCCATATGCTTGAGGCCTTCCAGGCCGTGCAGGGATTCTGCAGGTTCCACCGCGTAGCATTTGACGTCAGGATTTAGTTGGCGCAATCCCCGGCTGGTTCCCATAATGGTACCTCCGGTTCCGATACCCGCCAGGAAATGAGTGACTCGATGATTGGTCTGATTCCATATTTCGGGGGCCGTGGTTTCCTGATGGGCCTGCCAGTTGGAGTCATTGTTGTATTGGTCCGGCATAAAGTATGTATCGGGGTCTTCCTCATAGATTTTTTTTGCCAGAATAATGGCACCATCAGAACCTTCAAAAGGACTGGATGTTACAATTTCGGCACCATAAAAATCTGCCATCAATCCTTTTCGTTCCTTACAGACATTTGATGGCATGACCAACTTGACTTTATACCCTTTGACCTTGCCAATCAGTGCGTAGGAGATGCCGGTATTTCCGGAGGTAGAATCGAGAATAATTTTATCCTTGGTGAGTTTCCCAGATCTTTCACCATCTTCGATCATTTTCAGGGCAGGGCGTGATTTTACGGACCCGCCGGCATTTTTCCACTCAGCTTTAGCATAAATGTCTACATCTTTGAATTCTTTCCCCAAATTATGGATACGGATAAGCGGGGTGTTGCCAATCGCTTTCAATACAGATTGATCTGTAATGACGGGGCAAGTCGGTGCTTGCACCTCAAATGGAATGGGAAAATTCATCGGTTTTGTCATTTCAGCTATTAGATATCTTTAAAACCGGATTCGGTGCGAAAAAAAAACATTAATCCGGATTTTTAATATTCCCTCATTAGCGAGACAATCCACAGAACTCTTCGTAGTCAATCAACTCGGTAATTGTGGGTTGGTCACCACAAACAGGACACTTAGGATCCTTTTTTAATTTCAGCTTCCTGAACTCTGTTTTCAAAGCGTCATAAATAAGCAGGGAGCCTACCAGCGTTTCCCCTTTGCCTAAGATCAGCTTTAAAGTTTCGACAACTTGCAGGTTTCCAATCACACCTGCTAGCACACCTAAAACGCCGCCTTCCTGACAATTTGGAACCATGCCAGGTGGAGGAGGTTCAGGGTAGAGGCAACGGTAGCAGGGGCCTTCATCAGGCTTGAAAATAGTTACCTGTCCTTCAAAACGGAAAATACTTCCATGGATATTGGTTTTTCCAGTCATCACGCAAGCGTCATTGATGAGATAGCGGGTAGCAAAATTATCGGTGCCATCAAGAACATAATCGTAACCCTCGAACAGGCGTAAAATATTTTCAGATGTTAACTTTTCATTAAAAACTGTAACGTTAACATCCGGGTTGAGAGCCGAAATAGTTTTCTTGGCGGACTCGGTTTTGAGCATGCCAATACGCTCTGTATTATGAATGATCTGTCTTTGAAGGTTGCTGAGGTCTACTGTGTCAAAGTCGATGATTCCCATATTGCCGACACCAGCGGCGGCAAGATAAAATGCAGCGGGAGAGCCCAACCCCCCTGCACCCACTAAAAGAACTTTTGACTCTAAAAGACGGCTTTGTCCCTCTCCTCCCACTTCAGGAAGGATAATGTGCCGGCTATAGCGCTCTATTTGCTCATCGGTGAAATCTATCATCCTCAGGCTCCGCCAGCAATTGCCGGTATGATAGAAATTTCATCGCCATCTTTAACAGGGGTATTTTCGCCCTCAAGAAACCGGATGTCTTCTTCATTCAAATATATATTAATGAACCGACGGGGGGCCCCTTTTTCATCACAGATACGCTCTTTAATCCCGGCAAACTGGTTTTCCAGATTATTGAGAATATCATTAATGGTGGCACCTTCTGCGGTCACTTCACTTTTGTTATCGGTTAACTTCATTAATGGGGTTGGTACTCTTACTTTTACGGCCATGCTTTACTCCTTTTAAACCGTTTGCGAAAACTTCAATATTTTAACGAGGCTCATTTAGCACTATACTGCTAAGCCATTTGCAAAAATTTCTTCAAAACTATCTATTTTAGGTTCAATCACTATTGGGTCGGCAAAACTATCGGTAAGGGCTTCCTGGGTTTTTAATCCGTTTCCAGTGATGCAAATCACCGTTACCTCATCCGGTTTGATCCTGCCCTGCTGGATCAGTTTTTGAGTGACGCCCACGGTAACACCTCCTGCCGTTTCCGTAAATATCCCTTCTGTCTCGGCCAGTAATCTCATAGAGGCAACCACCTCTTCATCCGATACATCTTCCCCATAACCCCCACTTATATTTGCTGTCTTAATGCCGTAGTAACCATCTGCTGGGTTTCCAATGGCAATAGATTTGGCAATAGTATTTGGTTTTACTGGAATGATGTTTTCACTGCCATTTTTTATAGCTGTGGTGACAGGGGAGCAACCGGTGGCTTGAGCCGCAAAAATTTTGGTTTGCACCTTATCGACCAGCCCTAGCATTTCAAACTCGTGAAAGGCCTTCCATATTTTTGTGATCAAAGAACTGCCTGCTACGGGGACCACGACATTGTCCGGTGTTTTCCAACCCAGTTGTTCGGCAATTTCATAACCATAAGATTTGGATCCATCGCCATAATAAGGGCGGATATTAATATTTACGAAGGCCCAATTATGGTTGGCACCGATTTCACTGCAAAGTCGGTTCACATCATCGTAACTGCCTTTTACAGAAACTAATTGCGAGCCGTAAACCAGGGTTCCGAGAATTTTTCCCGCTTCAAGTCCATCAGGAATAAAAATACAACTCTTTAGTCCAGCTTCTGCTGCGTGTGCTGCAACCGAGTTTGCCAGATTACCTGTTGAGGCGCATGAAACAGTGTCAAACCCAAACTCGATAGCTTTGGAAATTGCTACCGACACAACTCGATCTTTAAAAGAAAAAGTGGGATGGTTGACAGAATCATTTTTCAGATAAAGATTTTTTAGCCCCAGGGCTTTGCCCAGGTTTTTTGCTCTGACTAAAGGAGTAAAACCTGTATGAAGTCCCACTTTAGGCGGTTCATCAAGAGGCAAAAGATCCTCGTAGCGCCACATTGTGGGTGGGCCGGACTCAATAGATTTCCGGGTTACAACTTTTTTAATTGCTTCGTAATCGTAATTGACTTCCAGAGGCCCAAAACAGAATTCACAAACATGAATTGCTTCCTTGGGGAACTCTCTTTTACATTCCTTGCAGATTAACCCTATTACATGACCCATTCCAACATTCCCTTAGTTTTTTACAGGAAAACGAAAAATGATTGAATTTGCCGTTATCGATACTTCCGAATCCTGTTTGTTTTAGAAATATTTATTAAAACTGAAATAGCGTTCCCCAGTATCTGGTAAAACTGCAACAACATTTTTTCCGGGGCCCAATTCTTTAGCCAGCTCATTTGCAGCAAAACATGCGGCTCCGGAAGAAATTCCAACCAGAAGGCCTTCTTCTTTCCCCATTCTCTGGGCGAATTTGAAGGCATCTTCATCAGACACTGGCAAAATTTGATCCAGCAGATCAAAGTTCAGCACATTAGGTTTAAAACCCGCTCCAATTCCCTGAATTTTGTGGGGGCCAGGAGGTTTTCCCGATAATACTGCCGAAGTTGCTGGTTCGACACCGACCACTTTAACCTGGCTATAATGTTTCTTTAAGACTTCTCCAACCCCTGTGATAGTTCCCCCGGTTCCAATTCCTGCCACAAAACCATCCACCGAATTATCTTCCATGGCGGCAACGATTTCTGGTCCGGTTGTTTGTCTATGCACTTCCGGATTAGCAGGATTGTTGAACTGCTGGGGCATGAAATAACCCGGGTTTTGAGCCAGCATTTCCTCTGCCCTTTGGATAGTGCCTTCCATCCCAAATTCGGCGCGGCTCAATTCTGTTTTTGCGCCGAAACTTTCCAGAATCAATCTTCGTTCGGCACTCATGTTTTCAGACATGACCAGTATGACTTCATAACCCTTGACGGCACCAACAAGAGCAAGGCCTATGCCCGTATTCCCACTTGTAGGTTCAATGATCGTTGAACCGGGCTGGATCAGGCCTTTTTTTTCCGCATCTTCGATCATGGCCAGCGCGATACGATCTTTGACGCTACCCCCTGGATTGAAGAACTCCAGCTTAGCAAAAATATTGGCGCCATTTGAAGGGATAACGCTGTTCAGTTTAACTAAAGGGGT
>ENA-OREN01004124-OREN01004124.1-marine-metagenome-genome-assembly--contig:-NODE-4124-length-12910-cov-2.969220_pt1 | contig 12910 bp, 10 predicted proteins | sample MGYA00248624_ERZ508555 | MGnify/ENA primary metagenome ERZ508555 (study PRJEB26222, sample SAMN06267773) | marine metagenome | isolation source: Saanich Inlet, British Columbia, Canada | place...
AGAAATTATTTAAGTCCGTGGGCATTGCCTGCGCGCAAGATAAAATAGTTTCGATCAAAGAACTATTTGAAAATGAACCAATGGCACGGCCTTTTGTCGTTAAGCCTTATAATGATGGCTCAAGCGTTGGTGTCGTCATTGTTATGGAAAATGATCAATTTTCAGAGGATCAAGACGGCCCGTGGAAAAACACAGATCATCTGATGGTCGAAAAATATATTCCTGGCCGTGAATTAACCGTATCGGTAATGGGCGACAGAGTGCTTTGCGTTACAGAACTTAAACCAAAAAAAGGCTTTTATGATTATAAAGCTAAATACCAGGACGGAATGACGGATCATATTCTGCCGGCTGACCTTAGTGAAGAGCATTATAATTCCCTTATGGAAATGGCCTTAAAAGCCCATAATATTTTAGGATGCCGCGGTGTCAGTCGTTCTGATTTTCGCATGGACGAGGATGATACATATATTTTGGAAACCAATACTCAGCCGGGCATGACCCCTCTTTCGTTACTTCCCGAGCAAGCCAAATATAGTGGAATAGGATTTTCAGAACTTGTCACCTGGATGGTAGAGGATGCATCATGCGAGCGGTAAAAAATTCCCGAGATCAAAAAGGCAAAATGAAGCGCGGTGAGAAAGAAGCAATAAGTTTGCGCCGACGTCGCCTGATGAAAAATATCATGAACGGGCTCACCATCACAGGCATATGTATTGCGTTTGTCACAACCATATATCTGTGGCGCAGTGGAATGGCAGAAGGTTGGTTGAATAAGGCTGAAACGACTGTCGAAGCAGGTCTTGTTGATGCGGGTCTTACGGTCGAGAAAGTATCAATTGAAGGTGAATTTTTTATCGTCGAGAGTGATGTTGAAGGCGCGGCGAATATCACCATGGGTGATCCGCTGCTTGGCGTTGATATTAGCGCGATCAAGGACCGGGTCGAACAGTTAACCTGGGTTAAACGCGCAACCATCAGCCGTACATTACCAGATGAGCTGGTTATAAATATAACCGAGCATCAACCAGCGGCGCTTTGGCAAGTTGATAACAAGTTATGGATCATCTCTGATGAAGGGATACAGATTAGTGATCAGCAACTGGAATATTTTACTTCCCTGCCAATGATAAGCGGTGTTGGTGCAGACGGCGAACTGGAAAATTTGTTAACGGCCGTTAGTTCAAGTAATGCGTTATTTGAAATGGTGGAAACCGCCAGCTGGGTCGGTAGCCGACGTTGGGATTTGATCCTTAAAAACGGTATTAAAATAATGCTTCCTGAAGAAGAAATAGCCTATGCCTGGAAAAATTTAACAGATTTTGAAAGCTCGGAAAAATTATTGGCACGGAACATACTGGCTGTAGATTTCCGTATAAAGGATAAAACAGTGGTTAGATTAACACCCGAAGAAGCTGAAAGACGGCGACTATTAGCCAAGACCGGCGGCGTAGGGGAAGAAATTTAAATGCGTGATAAGATAGTTGCCATACTTGATGTTGGAAGTAGTAAAATATGTTGTTTTATTGCCGAAATTGACGCTGAGAGCAACCGCCCTCGTGTTATTGGTATCGGCCATAGAGAGAGTCGCGGGCTAAATCTTGGGACTGTTGTTGATATGGAAGAAACGGAAAATGCTATTCGCACAGCCGTTGATGCCGCAGAGAAAATGGCCGGCGGTGATCCGATTGATAATGTCACGGTAAATCTATCAGCGGGGGATCCGAAATCGACCCAGCTTTGTGTAGAAGTGTCCGTCTCGGGTCATGAAATAAGCGATAATGATATTGAAAGAGTACTTGATCTTGGTCGTCACTATTTAGAGGACCAGGAACGATTTGTTATTCATTCCAGACCAACCAGCTTCAGTATTGATGGGGTAGGTGGGGTGCGTGATCCCAAGGGGATGTTCGGTGAGAAACTTGGCGTCGAAATGCACGTGACGTCCGCCTCCGTCAGTCCTCTTAGAAATCTGCAATCATGCCTTAACCGGTGTCATTTGAATATGGTTGATATTGTTTTCTCACCTTATGCCTCGGGTCTCTCTACGTTGGTGGCTGATGAACTTGAGCTAGGAAGCATATGTATCGATATGGGGGGCGGTATTACCAGTATTGCCGCCTTTAAAGATAATGAATTTATTTATGGTGATATGATCCCATTTGGCGGACATCATGTAACCCGTGATATTGCACAAGGATTATCAACGCCAATGGCTGCCGCAGAAAGACTTAAAACATTATTTGGAAATTGTCTGAGCGGCGTATCAACGGTGCGAAATCGAATTGATGTGACGCAAATAGGGGATAGCGGTCAGGAAAGCGTGACAACAATTCCGCGGCGAATGCTGACATCAATCATAGAGCCAAGGGTTGAAGAAATTTTCGAACTTGTCAGGGATAAAATTATAGAAGCGGGTTTAGAAAACACTGTCGGTCGTCGGCTTATTATCACAGGTGGTGCAAGCCAGCTTGGCGGTGTTGAGGAACTTGCGAAAAAAACATTCAAGTGCGGGGTGCGTCTTGGGCGGCCCCTTAATGTGGATGGGCTTGCTGATACCACAGCAGGTGCCGGTTTTTCGACGGGTGCGGGATTGCTACTATATGCCACACTTAAACCCGAAGAACTGCATTTTATGAAACAAACAAAACCGAAGCAGGGTGTTTTTGAAGGCATCAGCAGTTGGTTCAAAGAGAATTTTTAATACTATTTACTCTTAATGAGGGTAAAATGGGTCATTTTTAAGCTTAATATGCTCTAAAACGACTCGGAAGCGAAAAAAAACGACTCGGATTCATTTTTTTAAAGACAGCGCGAATCACTTAATATAAAGTATCGTTAACTGTTTGTTAAAGAAGAATGAATCCCACTTTAACAAAAGTATACCGGGAGGATATGATGACAATCGAATTTACATCACCTGAACTCACAGAACTTACACCAAAGATTACGGTGTTCGGTGTCGGTGGTGCTGGTGGTAACGCCGTTAATAATATGGTCAACGCAGCGCTCAAGGGCGTGGACTTTGTTTGTGCTAATACCGACGCGCAGGCACTGAGCCATTCACTGGCGGAGCAGAAAATTCAACTGGGTGTCGAACTCACTCAAGGGCTCGGCGCAGGAGCAAGACCAGAAGTCGGCCGTGCTGCAGCGGAAGAAACAAAGGATTTGATCCTCGAGCATCTTGAAGGATGTCATATGGTGTTTATCACGGCCGGTATGGGCGGTGGTACAGGTACAGGTGCGGCACCGATGATAGCCAAGATGGCCCGTGAAAAAGGAATACTTACCGTTGGCGTGATCACCAAACCATTCCAGTTTGAAGGTGGTCGCCGCATGAAGCTAGCGGAAGAAGGCATCATAGAGCTTTCCCAATATGTTGATACTTTAATCATTATCCCCAACCAGAACCTCTTTAGAATTGCTAATGAGCGCACTACTTTTGCCGATGCCTTTGCAATGGCTGATGAAGTACTTCATTCAGGGGTGCGCGGTGTAACTGATCTAATGATGTTACCTGGGTTGGTTAACCTTGATTTTGCCGATGTTCGCACAGTGATGAGTGAAATGGGTAAAGCAATGATGGGTACCGGTGAAGCAGAAGGCGATAATAGAGCGCTTGAAGCCGCTGAAGCCGCTATTTCTAACCCATTACTTGATGAGGTATCAATGAAGGGAGCGCAGGGCGTTCTTATCAATATTACCGGCGGTATGGATCTCACACTTTTTGAAGTGGATGAGGCCGCAAACCGTATTCGCAGTGAAGTGGACCCTGAGGCTAATATCCTTGTCGGTTCCGCGCTTGATTCTAGCCTTGATGGTAAGATGCGTGTTTCTGTGGTTGCTACCGGGATTGAGGCAAATGGTTTGCTGAATTCAGAAATTCCGCAAAAAATATATAGTAGCCCAATTAAGCCAGAGTCTACTGCTGAAGTGAAATCGGAAGCGGATGATGCGCCTGTGGCAGAACATAATGAGGAGCCACTGGTTCTCGTTGATGAAATTAACGAAGACACGCAGGAACTGATTGATAAGCTTAATGATGATGGTGCAGTGAGCGAAGCAGAAGACGAGGATGTTTCAGAAGACCGTGATGCACCTTTTATCGCTCCTGAGCCAATTATGCCTGAAGAAACTATTGAAGAAAAAATTTCTGTAGCTGAAGAAGTTGCGGATCCTTATGTTGATGAGGTGGAGGACAATAGCGAACAGCGCGTTAAGCCGCGTCAAAAGCTTGGTCTTTTTCAAAATCTTCTAGGCGGTAAAAAAGAGCCTATTATTCAAAGAGAGCCTGTTTTGAGACAAGGGGATATGCTCAATGTTCCTGCGCCGGAACCAGAAGCGCAGATAGAAGAAAGCTCAGAAGCAATAGAAGAAGAGATTATTGAAGAGGTTGGCGTTGTTGTCCCGGAGCCTATTGCTGCGCAGGAGCAGGTTATTGAAAAAGATGATGAAGATGATCATCTGGAAATTCCAGCATTTTTAAGACGTCAAGCTAATTAATAAATAGCTTGTTTGCACAAAAAAGGCGGTCAAATGACCGCCTTTTTTAATGGCCTAACTGTTAAATTAGATAATGCCGCGTCTCATTTGGTCTAGTTCAATGGACTCGAACAGGGCCTTAAAGTTACCTTCGCCAAAACCATTGTTGCCTTTACGCTGAATGATCTCGAAGAAAATTGGGCCAATGACGGTGTCAGTGAATATTTGCAATAATATTCCTTCTTCTTTACTGCCATCGATAAGAATTCTTCGTTTGCGAAGCTCTGCAACATCTTCTTCATGTTCATCAATGCGGTCATCAATAAGATCATAATAAGTTTCGATTGTATCCTGTAGCGGCACGTTGCGCGCTAGAAGGGTATCAACAGAATCATAGATATTCTCAGTATAGAGGGCGATATGCTGTATGCCTTCGCCTTTATATTCGTTGAGATATTCGACAATTTGCGATTGGTTATCTTTTGATTCGTTAAGCGGAATATGGATTTTTCCACAAGGGCTAGTCATGGCTTTACTGGTAAGGCCAGTTTTTTGACCGTCAATATCAAAAAACTTAAGTTCTCTGAAATTAAAGATGCGCTCATAAAAATCCGCCCAATAACCCATGCGGCCCGTATAGACATTATGGGTAAGATGATCGATAAACTCAAAACCGGTGTCGGCTATTTCAGCAGCGTCGTCATCTTCACAAGCAATAAAGTCTACATCATAAATATTATTTTCACCGTAGCGATCAACAAGATAAAGCCGGCTTCCACCGATACCTTCGATTGCAGGAATATAAAGCTCCATCGGCGAGACTTCCTGTGCAACAGGGTTTGCTCCTTGGGCAATGGCATGATCATAAGCTTCTTTAGAATTTCTAACTCTGAATGCCATGGCACAGATGCTTGGGCCGTGGGCATAGGCATATCTTTGGGCAAAGCTATTTGGTTCAGCATTGATCAGGAAATTAACGCCGCCCGCTTTATGTAGTGTTACGTTTTTAGAGCGATGTTTGGCAATTTTTGTAAATCCAAGCTGCTTAAATAACTCTCTTAATTTTTCAGGTTCCGGTGAGGCATACTCAACAAATTCAAAACCATCGACCCCCATTGGGTTATCAAATAAATCGGCCATATTACTTTCCTTATCGTGAAATAGTTGGTGGATAAGGAACTTATAAACCATTTATTATGAAATATTGTTTTTAAATTATGGACATTTAGGCTAAAATCGAAATAATAATCCAAAATATAAAGGTATATGATATGGATATTTCACTTGATTCGTCGGATATAAAAATTTTAAACCTTATCCAGAATGATGCGACACTCACTAATCAGGAAATTGCGGAAATCACTGGCGTGTCTGCAACATCGGTATGGCGACGGATCAAAAACCTCGAAGAAGTGGGGGTGATAAAGGGCACGGTTGCGCTTCTAGATCAGAAGAAAACCAAGCTTAATGTCTGTGCGATGATCCATGTAAGGCTTAACCGTCACGGCGAAGACACACGGGTTGAATTTGAAGATTTTATTGAACAGCGGCCGGAAGTTACCGAATGTTACGCGATCCTCGGGCGACATGATTATTCGTTAATGGTGGTGGTTCCTGATGTTGAGAAGTTCGAAAAATTTCTGGCCGGACATTTATTAAATCATCCGCTTATTTCAGAATCCACATCGTTTTTTACCTTGAGGCAGGTGAAGTACACGACGGCACTTCCGCTTAATTTGCACCAAACATAAATGCGTCGTCTTTTTCCTGACAGTCAAGAATGCTCTGGGTAATCTCAAACATCAACTGGAAATAGCTTTCCGGTCCTGGATCTAGATATTGTCCCAAATGGTCAACAATGCCGTAACCGGCCGTGGTGTCGCCCATTACAGCCATGGCAATGCGTGGATGGGTACCGGGGATGGCTAGAACGCAAGTGACATTACGCTCAGCCGCGATCTTTTTAAGGGCTGTTAAATGCTTAACGCTCGGTGTTTCATCGGACTTAAGCTGTATAGCGCCAAAACTTTTTAACGAAAAAGCTTTTTCATAATATTGGAAAGCATCGTGATAAACGATCATGGCACTTTCGCGAAGCGGACGCAGAAGTTCACGAATAAGTTCTTCCTGTTCATAAAGCTCTTTAATAAGAAGACTTGCGTTTTGCATAAAAGTCAGCGTATTTGCGGGATCGAGCTGGGATAGTGTTTCTTCAATGATATTTACAATGCGTCTGGTATTGGAAGGGTCAAGCCAGATATGAAGATCCATTTCGCTACGCAAATGTTCATCATCAAGTTCCCCTTCAGTAAACCATATTTTGCTAGTTCTATAGGGGTATAATTTTATGCCGTCCTGCTCAGCAAAGGCGATAACGTTTAATGAGGAGCTGCTTGTTAGTGATGTAGACTTTAAAAAGGTTTCAAACTTAGGAGAGACATAAAATAAGACATCTGCATTTACCACTTTTCTAAAGTCAGATGGTTTCATGCGAAAAATATGTGGTGTTACGCCACCTTCAATAAGCAGCTGTGGTTCACCCAAATCACCCATGACACGAGAAACCAGTGAATGAATTGGTTTAATGCTTGTCACAACGCTTAGTTCTTTTGTATATGCTGAAGAGGTGCCAATAAAATAAAGACACCAAAGCGACATTGCAAAAATTTTAGTCAAAGTTATTTTCATATTTCGATCTTATAAATACCATAATTAATTGTTATTGTATAACATACGTTAAAATAAGGCAAATAATGAAATAAAACAGATAAATCAATCTATTATTTGATTAATTGATAAAAAAAGTGTTTTTTCTGTGTCATTTTGCTTGTGAAATAGTGATTTTTAGTTGAAGCATGGTATATAATTGGGTTATTGAACTATCTCAATGAGAAAAATTGGAATGAGAATGAAATTATCTACCCCGTTCAGTTTAATTGCTAAAGGCATGTATAGAATGTCTGCGATAGTGCTCGCGTCAATTATTATTACGGCTTGTAGCGGCGATACATTGAAATATCAGGATCTTCCTGTTGATCAACTTTATATCGAAGCCCAGAAATACATGGATCAAAAACAGTATCGCTATTCGGCTGTCGCTTTTGATGAAGTTGAAAGACAGCATCCTTATTCGGTCTGGGCGAGGCGTGCTCAGTTGATGTCGGCTTATTCCTATTATATGAGCAATGAATATGAGGACGCTATTTTAGCTGCAGAACGCTTCTTGCTGTTGCATCCGGGAAATGCCAATGCTCCGTACGCTCGCTACTTGGTAGCTCTTAGTTATTATGAACAAATTGCTGATGTGCGCCGTGATCAGAATAATACTGAACAGGCCCTTAGCGCTTTTGAACAAATAGTCAGGCTTCATCCTTCCTCAAATTATGCAAAAGACGCGCGCATCAAGATCGAATTAACCAATGATCATTTGGCGGGTAAGGAAATGGAAATTGGCCGCTTTTATCAAACGACTGGTGAATTATTTGCAGCCATTGGCCGCTTCAATAACGTGGTGAAGTCATATGAAACCACAAGCCATGCTCCTGAAGCGCTTCATAGAATAACCGAAGCATATTTAGCGCTTGGTATTGTGATGGAGGCTGAAAAGTCAGCGTCGGTACTTGCGCTGAATTATCCAAACAGTGATTGGAATAGATATAGTTCCGAACTCCTTCAAAAACATAGGAATTAAGGGGTAGGCGCTTTATAATGATTGTTTCACTTACGATCAGGGATATTGTCCTCATTGACCGCCTTCAAATGGATTTTGAAGACGGTCTTTGTGTTTTAAGTGGTGAAACGGGCGCCGGTAAATCTATCTTACTTTCTGGTATTGGTCTTGGCGTTGGCGCAAGGGGCGGACGTGAGCTAATACGCCACGGAAAAGAACAGGGAAGCGTTAGTGCAGAATTTTCATTAGATAAAAAACATAAAGCCTGGAAATTGCTTGATGATCAGCAACTTGATTATGAAGAAGGCCAATTGATACTTCGCCGGGTCATTTTAAAAGACAGCAGAAGCAAGGCTTTTATCAATGATCAGTCCGTCAGTATTTCATTACTGCGGTCGGTCGGCGAAACGCTGATAGAAATACACGGACAGCATGATGAGAGGGGGCTTCTTAATCCTTCAGGGCACCGCGCTCTTCTTGATGACTTTGGTAGCTATGATACTTTGCTTGGTATGGTTCGTAAAAATCATCAAACTCTTACTACATTAAGACAAGATTTGTTGGAAGAGCAAGAAAGATTAGAGAAAGTAAAGCAGGACGAAGATTATATTCGCCATAATTTAGAAGAGCTCACAGAATTAAACCCAATCGCCGGAGAAGAAGAAGAGCTTGCCAAAGAACGTACGTTAATGATGCAAGGCGAAAACCTGTCAGAAGGACTTGGCGGGATTTTAAATAAATTATTAAATGATAAAGGTGCGGACACCATATTACGGGTTACACTGCGCAAGATTGAGCGAATAGCGGCAAAAGCACCGGGACTACTCGACGGCGTTTCAGAAAGTCTTGACCGCGCAGCAAACGAGACATCAGCGGCAATTTCTGAGCTGGAAGATGTGATTAGGAATTTGGAGTTTAATCCTTACGACCTTGAAAATGCCGAAGAAAGACTATTTGCCCTGCGGGCAGCAGCCCGTAAGCATAATTGCCAACCTGACGCTTTGACGCAGGTGAAAGATGATTTTGAAGCAAAACTCGCTGCGCTTGCTTTTAGTGATGAAGAAGTGAAGCGCCTTAGCAGAGAAGTTAACGACGCTCAGGAAATATACGAAGAAAATGTTGGAAAATTATCCGCTATGCGTCAAAAAACAGCGTCACAGTTGGATGCGCAGGTTAATAAGGAACTACCGGCCCTTAAAATGGACAAGGCGGTATTTAACACCGGGCTAGAAACGCTAGAGCCTGAAAATTGGACGGCGGACGGCGGTGAACGGGTAGAGTTTCGCGTCTCAACAAATCCGGGGGCACCTTTTGGTGGTCTTATTAAAATTGCATCAGGCGGTGAGCTTTCACGCTTTATACTTGCCCTTAAAGTGGTGCTCGCCCGCAAAACAAGTGTCGCCACACTTATATTCGATGAAATTGATCAGGGTGTGGGCGGTGCGGTTGCCAATGCGGTTGGTGAAAGACTGGCTAAGCTGGCCAGTAAAGCACAGATATTAGTGATTACCCATTCGCCCCAGGTTGCTGCGCGCGGAAGCAGCCATTGGCTGATTAATAAAAGTGCATCAAGCGATGATGGCGCCATGCTTACGGACGTGACCCCGCTTGAGAGCGAGCATAGAAGAGAAGAAATCGCACGTATGCTTGCCGGTGCAGAAGTAACCAAAGAAGCTCGCGCAGCAGCGGATAATCTGCTAAAGTGGTAAGCTTCTTAATGGGTATTTTTTAGATGAATGATTTTAGCGATATTGCCGTTGACGATCTTGACAGTGATCAGGCCGAACAAGAGCTTGAACGGCTGGCAAAGGTCATCGCGCATCATGATAAACTTTATCATGCGCAGGATAATCCTGAAATTACAGATGCAGATTATGATCAATTTCGACTACGTAATAATGAAATTGAAGCAAAGTTCCCATTGCTCGTGCGAAGTGACAGCCCAAACAAATCAGTCGGCTCAACACCATCAAGCGGATTTAAGAAAGTAGATCATAGAAAGCCTATGCTATCACTGGATAATGCCTTTAGCGGTGATGACGTTCATGATTTTGCGTCACGGGTGAAAAGGTTTTTAAATCTTGATGAGACCTCTGAAGTAGAACTTCTGGCGGAACCAAAGATTGATGGTCTATCGGCTTCACTCAGATACGAAAAGGGCGTATTTGTTCAGGGCCTAACACGTGGTGACGGTAAAGCCGGTGAAGATATAACGAAAAACCTAAAAACCATTGATCAGATCCCAAAAACATTATCAGGATCAAACTGGCCAGACGTTTTAGAAGTTCGCGGTGAAGTTTATATGGCCAAGCAGGACTTCCTAGCCTTAAATGAACGCCAGCTTGAAGCAGACAAGCAACCTTTTGCAAATCCGCGAAATGCTGCTGCCGGATCACTGCGGCAACTAGATAGCAGTATTACAAAATCACGGGATTTAAAGTTTTTTGCTTATAGCTGGGGGGAGCATTCAGAAGATCTTGGCAGCACTCAAGCCGATGTTATAGAGAAGTTTCAGAATTGGGGCTTTACGACAAATGACATGATCTTTGTTAGCCATAATGTGGCGGCGGTTATAGATCATTATGAAATGATATCAGATAAAAGAGCGTCGCTTGCTTATGATATTGATGGGGTTGTCTATAAAGTAAACCGTCTTGATTATCAGGCTCGGCTCGGTATGGTAGCGCGGGCGCCGCGCTGGGCGATTGCTCATAAGTTTCCCGCTGAAAAAGCACGCACTATATTAAAGAGTATCGATTATCAGATTGGGCGCACTGGTGCTATTACGCCTGTGGCGCGGCTTGAGCCTATTACGGTAGGCGGTGTTGTGGTATCGAACGCGACACTACATAATGCTGATGAAATTGAACGGCTCGGTGTTAAAATCGGTGATGAGGTAATAATTCAAAGAGCCGGTGATGTGATCCCGCAAATTGTTAAAGTGGCAAAAAGCGATGAAAAAAATCTGCCGGTTATTTTTCCAAGTGAATGCCCGTCCTGCGCTAGTCATCTGGTTCGTGAAGAAGATGAAGTGATTTGGCGCTGCTCGGGCGGTCTTATTTGTCCGGCCCAGCGCGTAGAGAGGCTAAGACATTTTGTATCGCGTACCGCATTTGATATTGATGGCCTTGGTAAGAAACAAATCGAGTTTTTCTTTAAAGAAGGCATGATTGAAAGCCCGGCAGATATTTTTAAGTTGCAGCAACGTGATGAAGCGGCACTGCTTACATCATTGAAAAACCGCGATGGTTGGGGTGATCTTTCCGTGGAAAATCTGTGGGCAGCGATCAATGAACGGCGCACCATTGCAATGGACAGGTTTTTATTTTCACTGGGGATCAGGCATTTGGGACAGCAAAATGCCCGTCTGATGTGTCTTAATTATTTAACCATAGAAAATTTTCTTGAAAATATTAAAGCAGCCAATGACAAGCAAGAAAGCGCCTATCAGTTATTACTTGCCATTGACGGCATTGGTGAAAAGGTTGCGGATGCTATCATTGACTTTTTTGCTGAACCGCAAAATATGGCCGTGGTAGAAGATCTGCTTAACCAAATCAGTGTTGAGGAGTTTATCCCGCCCAAAACCTCCAATTCCAATGTGGCGGGTAAAATTATAGTCTTTACCGGAAAACTTGAAAAATTAAGCAGACAAGAAGCAAAGGCATCAGCAGAATCCCTTGGTGCTAAGGTATCAAGCTCCGTATCCAGTAAAACGGATCTACTGGTTGCTGGCCCCGATGCAGGATCAAAGCTCAAGAAAGCCAGTGAGTTAGGCGTTAAAACCATCAGCGAAGACGACTGGCTCGAGCTAATTTAGCTATGCAATAAATGCATGGAAGTAGGGACAAAATACCCTCTACTCATTCCATATAAGTATAGTTATATTCTATTCAACAGAAGATGATGAGCATCTTTTGAAAGTTTAATTCAGCAGATTTAAGGATAGATCAATGACTACATTTATAAATACTTATAGCTTCATGGATCTGTTGAAGGATAATAATTATGTCCCTGAAACAGATCACAGTAACAGCCCAATTATGCAAAATATAGAAAATGCACTAGATGCAATTGCAAAATTGATTAAGACGAGCACTACTCGTTATAGTTTCATGGACCTACTTGGTGATAAGGGCTATGTTCCGCAAGCCCAGAGCAGCAACCATTCAATTTTACAGGATATTGAAGAAGCATTTGATGCGGTCGCAGCAATAGTAAGAACCAATACTGAAGATTACAATTTCATGAACTTACTGAGCGACAATGGTTATGTGCCATCAAATGATTATTGGGTACCAAAACCAAGCAACGATAATGACATTCTTATCAAGGTTGCTTCATAAATATCTGATTGTGGTAGCCTAGAGCTACCACATCCTCCCTCTATTTTTTCTAAGAACCCTATTTTTTCCTGAAAATAAGTGATTGCCATTCATTTATTGGAAAAGATTTCAAAAGTTCCATCTCTAGTTTTTCATAAAGATCTATAATCGATGTTTGCTGTATTTTCAAAAGACCGGAAAGTATAATAAGCCCGTTACCCTTTAAATTAGCGACAATATCAGGTGCCAATTGCAAAAGCGGTTCGGCAAGAATATTTGCGACTATTAAATCGTAAGGTCCTGTTTTTTCAAGTATAGAATTTTCAAATCCATCACAAGTTACGACCGCAGTCCCCGGGCCGCCATCTTCAGGCTTAATTATTTTGACGCCATTAATGGAAATATTTTCTGCGGCCGTCTCAGTAGCAATGGG
>ENA-OREN01004125-OREN01004125.1-marine-metagenome-genome-assembly--contig:-NODE-4125-length-12907-cov-3.974201_pt1 | contig 12907 bp, 12 predicted proteins | sample MGYA00248624_ERZ508555 | MGnify/ENA primary metagenome ERZ508555 (study PRJEB26222, sample SAMN06267773) | marine metagenome | isolation source: Saanich Inlet, British Columbia, Canada | place...
ATGTGATCTCTCCATATGAAGTTATAGACAAACATAGCGTTGATGTACTTCGTTCTTACATGTGTCGCGCTAGCGCTGGAGAGGATGTAAATTTTTCTTGGGATGAATTAATTGTAGCTGAAAGACGTGTTAAAATCATGTGGAATTTGCATAAGTTACTTTTGAACTTATCAATTGAAGTTGGACAAAATCCTTTTGAATTGGATAAAGAAATTACGCTTTCTTTGTGTAGCCTTGAAGAGAAATATATCTTGTCTTATTTGCAATCTGCAATTAAAGAAATTACTTTGCGTATGGAAAATTATGAATTAGATAAAGTTCCAGAACTAATTGATGATTTGTTTTTAGAAATTAGTCGGACCTATATTCAAATGGTTCGCGAAAAATCTTCAGTTGGAAGCTCTGAAGAAAAAGAAGTTGTTCTTTATGTTTTAGCCCATGTTTTATTTGAAGGATTAAAGGTTGCTCAAATTGTTATGCCGTATGCAAGTGAAGCTATGTATTTGAATCTGAAACAAGCATATGACTTGGAAGAAGAAAGTATAAGTCATTTTATGTGGCCAAAAGCTGATGAGAAATTAGTTGATGAAAAGTTAGTTGCTTCTATGGGTGTTGTTTCCTCTGTAATTCAATCTGGGCTTAACGCTCGTGAAAAAGCAAAACTAGGACTTAGGTGGCCAATAAAAGAATTAATTGTTGTTAGTTTGGACTCAGAAGTTATCAGTAGCGTTGAGAGTTTGCGTGATATTTTAAAGGCGCAACTTAATGTTAAAGATATCAGTATTCTCTCTAGTTTGCCTGGTGTTAAAGAAAGTGTTAAACCTAATTATAGGACACTTGGACCAAAATTTCAAAAGCAAAGTTCTGAAGTAATTACTAAATTAACTGTGACTTCTTCAGAAGCCATCTTAACTAATTTAAATTCTAAAGGAGTACATGAAGTTGTGCTTGATTCAGGTGAAACTGTTACTGTTGTACGTGCTGATTTTGAAATCTCACGTGAAGTTCCAGTTGGGTTTTCTGAAGCTGAATTTAAAGATGGATATGTGTATTTGAACTTGGAGCGTAACTTAGAACTAGATGCTGAAGGGTATGCACGTGAAATAATGCGTTATATGCAAAATGCGCGTAAGAAATCTGGATTCCAAAAAGCTGATCAGATTTTTTTACATGTGACTTGTCCTGGGGACCTTGGAGAGGCTGTTAGTGTTTGGAGTGATTCTATTGCTGCTAAAGTTGGAGCTAGTAAGGTTTATGTTGGAAGTTTAGAGTTTCCACGAGCGTTTAAGGAGCAAGAAACTTTTAGTGTTAAAGGCAAAGAATTTTCTGTAGGTTATGAGAAAGTATAAATTTTTCATCCTTTTTTGGAATTCTTTGAATTCCCTAAACCTTTGTTTTTACAAAGTTTGTTCATTTTATTCACAAAGTTTGAGAAAGTTTAGATTTTTGAACAAGGTTAAATTTTATTGAAATCTTGATCCATTTGTGTGACTTTTGCATTATAAATTTCTTCAATATCTTCAAATCTTCCAATATCTTCTTTACAGATGAATGTGATTGCGTAACCACTACCCTCTGTTCCTTTTGCAGTCATTCTTCCAGTTCTTCCAATCCTATGCACATAAAATTCAGGTCTTTGTGAAACGTCATAGTTGATGATTGCGTCTACTTTTGGAATGTGTAATCCTCTTGCTGCTACATTTGTAGTAATCAAAATTGGGACCCTGCCACTTGTGAACCCATTGAGATGATTCTTACGTTCTTGCATTTTAAAATCACCATGAAGTTCAGTTGCATGCAGTTTGTGCTTTCCAAGATTTCTATTTATGCGAAAACACTTATCTTTAGTGTTGGTGAAAATAATGATTTGTTTTTTTCCTTCAGATTTTAATTTTTTTACGCATTTGATTAAGAGTTCTTCCTTATCATCCATTTCACAATAAACTTTCTCTTGAATAATTTTTTTAGGGATTCGATTTCCAATTTCTAAAAATTCATAACCATCTAGTCGCTCTTCCATGAATTTTTCTACTTTGCTGGTGATAGTTGCGGAAGAAAGAACAATTTGTACGTCTTTAGCGGATCTGCGTTTGATATATGCACAGTCGCTAGCAAAACCATTATCAAACATCTGGTCACTTTCATCATAAACTAAATATTTGACATCGCCAACCTTTAATGTTTTTTTATTAATGTGATCTATTAATCTTCCAGGAGTTGCAACCATAATTTGGTTTTTCTTTTTGACAGTTCTGGAGTCTCCTTTGAACTCTCGCCCTCCATATAATACACCAACATTTAGGCCAAGTTGATCAGTTACTTTTTTGATATCTTTAGCTACTTGCTGTGCTAATTCTTTAGTTGGAGTAATAATCATTGCTTGTAACCCAATATTTGGGTTTATTTTTTGTAAGTATCCTAATAAGAAACAAAGAGTTTTTCCTGAACCAGTTTGAGAAGTGAAGACAATATGGCTTCCTTGCTTAATTTTAGGGATGATAGTCTCTTGAACTTCTGTAGATTGAGTGATTCTGATCTTTTTGAGCGCAGTGACTACTTCTTTTTTGAATCCTAATTGAGAAAATGTCTTTCTACCTTTCATGGTACTCTTGTTTTGAAGGTGAGTTATAAATCTTAGTAGATTAACTCATAAAAATCTGCTTTTGAGAAGGTTTAAATTTTTAATTAGCAGTAAGGGTCGTCGAAATTGATAGTGTTACGCCTTGCTTGCACTACTTGGATGTTTGTCCCTTCAATATCAATTGAGCCTTGTTGTAACATTGCAAGGATTTGGGTGTCTGAGAGATTCTTGTGAATCCCAAGTAATTTTGCGTATTTTCCTGCCATTGTGCATAAGTTTTTGGTTTTTTGCAAATAGTATTATTGATGCTATATGTTAATATGACATATTTAGGGCTTTTGAACTATATAAAGATTTGCTATGTTTGCTCCAATTAGGTCCAAAATGGCGTTTAATTTGGCATTTAAGGTATATACATAGTTTGTATTTGAAATGAAGTAAAGAAGACTTTTTATATTTTGATTGAGTAGAATATTGTATGAACTTAAAAGAAATGCGTGAAAATTTGAAATGGTACCAAAAGCTTGTTTGGATCACCAGAGTACGATTTCCAGTTAGGCGTATTTTGTTTGTTGGAAGGAAGAATTGTGGACGTAGCGCAGCTAGCGAATACTATTTTCGTAAATATTGCTATTGGTGGGATCAACTTGAGGCTTGTAGTAGTGGAGTAGATATTAGGGGTAAAGGTGCGTGTAAAACTTTTGTTTGGAAAAACCGGGAAGTTTATGCTAAAGCACGTTCAAAATTGAGTAAACAAGCAGTTAGATTTCTAATTAGTTATGAGCCAAAAGAATTTTCAGCTGAATTACTTGATTCTGTGGATTTGGTTTTAACAATGGATGAATGCGTTGCTAAAGAATTGTCTTTTAAATTTCGTTCAATGCGTTATAAAATTTTTACATTAAAAGGATTTGTTGATCGGGAGAAAAGAAGTACTAGTTGGAATTGTTTAGATATTGGATCTACAAAAGGCAAGGAGATTACAAACGTAAATGAAATATTAAATTCAATTTTAGAAGTTAAGAAATATATTAGGCAACTTGTAAATATTTTAGATTATCTTGAGGATGAAGTTAAAAGTAGTGGTGTTAATTCTGATGGTCCAAGAGAAGCTAGTGCTTGGAGAGAAGGACATTAAATTTTAATTTGGTAGTGGTTTTTTAGTAGCGAAATGCTTAAGAGTGATTTTTTATTATTTTCTTTTGTTATTATGGTAATTGAAAAAATTGGTGAAGAACTTTCAAAGGTAATATCGAGTTATTCTATTAAGGAAGACTCTTTGCTTTACAATGGAAAGGAGTTTGCAATTGATTCTGGAAATTTTGCTGCAATTGAAACTGTAGGTGCTTTAGATTCTGTGGATTCTAATAGTGCAAAGGAAGTGTGCTTTATTGATGGTGGGCAAGCTGAAGTTTTAATGGGTGGGTCTTTTTGTGTGTCTTTTATTAGAGTTGCTGCTGCAGGTTTTTTGAATGGAAAGAAAACCGATATTAGGCGTCATGAATTTTACTTATTGACTTACGCTCAGGATAGAGGTGGCGAAATATTTTATGTTTCTAAGGTTTTTGCTAACGATGATTTTGAGTTATTAATTAGAGAGGAAGATTTGATTGTAAGTAGCCGTGATGGTAATTTGCAAAGTGGTTTGCAACGCGCCTCTATATCTAAAGTTACTAACATGGCAAGGCGTTTTGCTGAATTGGAGCTTGCACGGCGTATTGGGATTGAGCTAAGTGATTCTGGCTATGTTGTTTTAGATGGTATCTTACAAGCATCGTTTACTGGGGAAGAGAAGATTTTGGATGGACTTGGTGATAATGTATTTGGATTAGCAAAGACTAGTCAATTGTTTACGCGGGAAGGAAATAATCCTTGCGTCTTATTGAATTCTTTAGTACCAAAGGAACTTGCAACTTGGAGTTATCGAATCATAGACATGGCGTGCTTTGTGAAGTTGCATGAGAAATCAAGGCATATATTTAGGTTTGAGGGGAAGAAAAATATTGGGGTTTGGGATGAAGTATTGCCTTTGCTAGTAGGGTTATCAACTGATCCAATTTTTTTAGGGTACCCATATGGCCTCGTATTTGTTGATCAGATTGCACGAGTAAGTGAGCAGGAGAGAAGAAGTTTGAAAATTAAATTTTTATTTTTGACTAAAGGGAATTCTGATCTTGCTAATTATTTAGCAACTAATGACGCTCATAGTATCTTAGATAGTATTGGGTAAGACTTTTGGACATGATGAAGTTATGTTTTGGAAGACTTATCTTTGTATGGAGATGTGTTGTTTAAATAGTTCTTTTTGAGTTAGGTAAGGATACACCTAAATGATGACAAACTTTATATCTCTGGTATGCCTAGGTATTTTAGTAAAATGGACATTAATGTTAAAGAGATTGAAACCCTTGGATGGTCTAAAAGGTGGGCCGGTCCATTTAGTATTATCTCTGGATCTTATTGGGCAAAGCACATAATAAATTGTGGTGATAAACTTGGTAAGGGATTTAAACATTCTCTTTTGATACATAAGAACCTTACAATTGATGCATATGACATTAAATCAGAAAGAGATCTCTTAGGTAAGTTATTAGTTAGAAAAGCAATTAAAGATAATAAACTTATCAGCTTTTGGGCAGAGAACCTAAAGTTAAAGGCTGATGCAGTAAAAGATTTAATTAAAGAACCAATAAACCTTTTTCTACAACTAAGTAAACATGAAGAATTTGAAAAATGTCTTGAAGATTATTTGCCATTTCATGTTGCTGTTAAAACGATTCCAGATTATTTGTCGCTAGATCTGGTTGAAAAATATCTTCCAATTTTAGAAGATGCTCGTGTGTATTCTGAATCTATGTATCAAGAAACAACAGTATTCTTTAATAATTTAGCTAAACTTATTGGTGAAAAGGAAAAAGTTGAACAAAAATTAATTCTTTGTTTATTTAGCAATGAGCTTTCTGATTATTTAGAATTTGGAAAACTTCCATTAACAAAAACCTTGGAAAAAAGATTTAAGATGTCTGCAATTTTGTTTAAGGGAGGTGAGTTTTATGAATTATTTGATAATAATGTTTTGCAACTTGAAGAAGGAATTGTTCATTTAAGTGGATTAACCACTGGAGAAGTCTCTGGCACAACATCATTTCCTGGAAAAATTAATGGTATCTGTAGAATTATCCTTGATCCATTTGATTTCAAAGAGTTTAATCAAGGTGAAATTCTGGTAACAGGAATGACGCGTCCTGATTTTGCGATGTTAATGGAAAAAGCAGCTGCAATTGTTACAGACGCTGGGGGAATGCTTTGTCACGCAGCAATTGTGGCAAGAGAGATGAAAAAACCTTGTGTTGTTGGTACTGAAACAGCAACAAAGTCATTTAAAAATGGAGATTTACTGGAAGTGAATGCGACAGTAGGCGTTGTGAAGAAGATCGGCTAATGATATACCTTTATCTTATGAGCTGTTTTTTGAAGTGTTGAAGTGTCTCTTTATGACTATCTTCGTGTAAGATAAGTTTGTTATTTCTTAGTTTAAGATTGTGTGAGAGAAATACTACTTTGAATTTCCCATTAATCATATGCTCTGGACGTAGGGCTTTAAGAGCGCCAGTTGCTTTTTTGATTAGTTTTGCTTCCCAAGAGTGGGCTGGTTTTACTGAACGAAGTCCAGTTTTGTAACCAGCATGGTGATAGCAGGAATTTACAAGTTCTGAACAAAAGTATTTTGATTCTCCATCTTTGAAAAAATAGTCGTACTCTTTGCCAATTTGTTTATGAGCAAAAGTTATTGCTTTTTTGATGATTTGGTTTCTATTTTTAACTTTTTTTGGAATTCTAAGTATTGCAAAAGTATCGTGACTCGTGAAAATTTGATGAAGTGTTGTAAAATGAACTCCTTTGTCTCCTGTGGCTTGAACAAATGTTCTTTTGCCAATATAAATTGCTGCGTGTGTTACTGCCCCACCAATAAGTAAACTAGTTATCTCATGTAAATTACCTGTTAGGATAAAATCTCCTTTGCGAAGTTTAAGATTAGCTTTGAACATATCTTCTTTTGTTAGAAGGCTATGCTTTTCATGAACAATCACTCCATGCAGAAGGTAAAGCAATTGTGGAATTATTTTTTTGTAGAAAGGATAATCTTTTGGCCAAGAACGAATTAGGTGAGTGTGGGATAATGTTGGTTTAATATGATGAGTTAATTTTGGTTTAAATCTTTTTTTAATCGTCTTTTGTTTTTTCACCATTCAAATAGATTCGTTAGGTTTATAAATTTATTTTAGTTTATAATGATTGGATGATTGTTTATTTAAATTAAAGATGTGTTTTATGGGATGGGCAGAGATTAAAAAAAGAGAAACGTTTGTTTGGCATCATCGGTTTATGCCTAGTTTGATTGCTGGAGCTGCTGTTGCTTTTGTAACACTTTTTTTTGAAGTGACAGCACCGAACGTAGTTTTGTTTGCATCCCTAGGTGGATCTGCAGTAATATTAACTCATAAATATGTTCATAAACTTAATATCTTACGCACAATTCTTTTGTCTTATCTTTGTTCTTTGATTGTTAGTTTGATTATGCTTTGGGCTTTGGAAATTTTGTCAGTTCCATTTTCAGTAGTAGTTTTGATCGCAGTGACTGGAACAACTATGGTTTTGTATTTAGTTGATGCTTTTCATCCTCCAGCAATTGCTGCTAGCCTTGCATTTATCTTGTATGAAGGAAGTATTGGAGAAACTTTTGCTATTTGGGGTTCAGTGATTTTGTTACTAATGGTAATAAAGATATTTACTTATGTCTTTTATTATCAGCATTTGACACTTAAGGAGTTTTTACTTGAGTTTAAACGTTGGGAAGATGTTGAATGGGAAGCTCTTGAAGAAAGGGTTAAAGGGAATTTTTTGGAGAAAAAGAAAAAATCAAGGAAAAGAAAAAACTAGTTTAGAACTTCTTTTAGTGTAGTGATTACTTGGTCAGCTTGCTCTTTTGTTATGCAAAGTGGTGGAAGTAATCTGATTGTAAGTGGGCCTGCTAGGAGTGCTAGGATTTTGTGTTCAGTCATTAATTTATGGACGTATTCACCTGCACGTACTTTTAACCCAATCCCGATCATAAGTCCCATTCCTCTAACTTCTCTAACTTTTGGAAGGTTTAAGTCGTTTATTTGTTTTATTATGTAGTTTCCAATTTCTTTGGAGTTGTTTATGAGTTCACTGTTATTATCTTCAAGGATTTCTATTGTGGTAAGAGCTGCTGCGCAGGCAAGAGCGTTTCCTCCAAAAGTAGAAGTGTGAGATTTAGTTGGTGCTGTGATTTCTTTTGTTGTAAGTGTAGCTCCCATTGGAACTCCACCAGCGATTGCTTTAGCTGTGCAAATGATGTCTGGTTCTACATTGTAATGGTTAGTTGCAAACATTTTTCCAGTTCTACCAAAACCAGTTTGGACTTCGTCAATTATTAGAAGGATATTGTTTTCTTTGGTGATTTGTCTGAGTTTTGTTACATATTCTTTATCTAGAGGTCTTACCCCACTTTCACCTTGAATTAGTTCGATGATGACTGCAGCGATGTTGTGGTTTTGGTCATCTTGTTTTATTTTATTTTCTTGAATTGCTTCTTTTAATTTCTCAATGTCATTTTTAGGGATGTGAATCACAGCAGGCATAATTGGGGCAAAAGGAGCTTGGTACTTTTTGTTATGAGTTAAAGCTAGTGATCCAATTGTTTTTCCGTGAAAACATTGATTTAAAGCAATAATTGTTTGTTTACCAGTAGTTGATCTAGCGAATTTGATAGCAGCTTCTACGCTTTCTGTTCCTGAGTTACAAAGAAAAGCTTTGGCAATTGGTGAAGGTGCTATTTGAACTATTTTTTGAAGAAGTTCTGCGCGTTTATCATTATGGAATATGCTGTAGCAAGTGATCAGTTTTTTACTTTGTTCTTCTAAAGTTTTTGCGAGTTTAGGGTGGCAGTGCCCAATGTTTGCAACTCCAACGCCGCTAGTACAATCAATGTATTCATTGCCTTTTTCATCGTATAGAAGGGCAGCTTTACCACTTACTATTGTGATGTCACGTTTAGGATATGTTCCAAAGTCGTAGTTTTCTTCAAGTTCTTTTATTCTGTTGTGATCCATTTTCTTATTTTTTGTTAGCATATCATTTACTTTTGAAAGTGCAATTTTGTTATTTTCCCATTCAATTGTGTTTATTGCTTTTTCAAATAAAGCCCATTCATATTCACTATGTTCAGGATAGATGTTTGAATCGATATTAATTTTTACATTGGATTTTACTTCAAATGCAAAAACATATTCTGTGATTGTTGTGTTCTTATCGTTTTTGAACTGAAAAGAATGAATGTTGCTATGTTTTTTCAAAATATCGCTTTTTTTAACTTTTATCTCTTCAAATATTTCTCTAAAAGATGCTGATTCTATGTCTTTGTCAGATTCTTCTACGCTGCCTGTTATTGGTTGCCAGAACCCTCCTTTGCTATCTAATCTTTTTAGGATTAAAAATTCATGTTTTCTATTTACTTCTTTGTAAATGATACATTGAACTTTAGTTGGGAGTTTCATTGTATGATTGTTCCTTTGCCATTTATGATGTCAGTGATAGGAGTTTGTGTTCTTCCATCGCTGATGTGGACTGTACTTGCTCCTGCTTCAAAAAGTTTTGTTAAAGAAAGCATTTTACGTTTCATTCTGCCTTCAACTTGCTGAGTTCTTGCTTGGAGTTCTTCTTTGGTGATGGATTTTACAAGTGTAGTTGGGTCATCTTTGTTGTCTAAAAAACCAGGTGCTTCAATTAGCATGATTATTTTGTTTACAGTGATGTTCTCTTTAAGTTTTAGTTCTTGCGTGAGTACTCTTACAATGTCATCATTTTCTGAATTGATTGCTATGTTTTTTTCATCGATTATTGGGACACAAAGAATAGGAGTGTAGTTTGCGTTTAGTAATAGAGTTAAGAGCTTGGTGTTTATTGCTTTAGGCTTACCTGAAAGGTCTTTTAGTAGTTTGAATTTACCATCAATTTTGGTTTTTATTCCACGATTTCTTTTTCCTTGGATTAGTTTTCCATCGAGTCCACTTAGGCCAATTGCGTTGATATTTGATTGTTGGCAAAGTTCTACGATTCTTTTGTTCATAAGTCCAGCGTATGCCATCATCTGCAAGTCAATTATGTCTTTATTTGATAGAACACTGTCGTAACCTGAAACTGAGGTAATTACTTCTTTTTTGATTTGTAGTTTAGATGCAAGTTCATCTCTTACTGCATTTGCTCCATGGATAATGATTATTTTTTCATCAGGGTTATTTTGTTTGAGAATAGCTAGGTCTTGGATTGTAGCTTCTAAGTTGATAGTAGCTCCTCCGCCAATTTTAAGAATGATCATAAAGATTTAGAATGAATTTCTTTTTTATGTGTTATGCTTTTAAAATTTGCTTTATAAATTTTAAACCGACAATTCTTTGAATTATAGTTTAGAATTCAATTACTTTGCCTGTTTCTAGCTTAGTCCATCCTTCTTGTTTGAAATTGTATGGGTCAGATGAGATGATGGTCATAGTACTGTCTTTGAAAGGCACAGTCCTTTCATACATTTGATAGTAATCTGGCTCTTTATCGTTGAAGTTATTTGTGACAAATAGTTTGTTAGTGTTTTTCTCTAGTAAAATGATATTTAGTCCACGTATGAATTCTGTTTTGATTTTGATTAGTTTAAGGGCAGTTTCAAAACCTAATTTTGTGTCTTTTTTGAGTTTGATGAATTTTTTGATGAAGTTGAATATTTTTTCTGCACCAATTCTTCCTTCTTCACGAATTTTTACGCCTCTTAGTTCTCCATTGAAAATGAATGAGAAATTTTCGTCTTCAAAAGGCATATTGTTTTCAATGATTATTCCTTTATCTTCAAAAGCTGAACGTGCGTGGACAATTATTAGGGGTGTTTGAGGTAAAGAGTCCCATGATTCTTTGTCTTGCCAGATTGGTTTGATATTTTTGTAGGTAGAGAAGGTTGAATGACTGTTAGTTTGGAGATCTTCTGGTAGTTTGTAAGTAGTCCCCCAACCGTGACCTTGAAATTCTTTACTATTTTTAGAAATGTGTGAGAAGAGTTCTAGGTGCGCTTTAGGATCAAAGACTTGATTTTTATTTGATTTGATTGCTATTATTCGGCACATTGTGATTCACTCTTTGGCTTGTTGCGATCTTCATTATAGTCAATTGATATCTTTTTTTTGTTATTGTATAAATAGTTTTTGCGCAAGACGTAACTACTAAGCAAGAGTAAATAAACTAAACTTTTATAAGTGATGGATATATTTGTATATGAATGAGAAGACAAATCTGTGTTACATTGGATGAAGAGACGCATTCTATTATGCAGCGAAAGCTTCGTGGGAAACAGTTTCGTAGTAAAAGTCATTTGATTGAATGCGCTATTGAGAAGTATTTGGAAGGTGATGTATAGTGGTTAGGAGTGGTCTTGTTAAGGGTGATTATGATATTTGGACAGCTGGCCTTCGTTTTGGTATGAGTGGAAGAAATCAAGTTGATATTGCTGTTGATGCTGGAGCTGATGCTATTTTACTGAAATCTAATGGTCTGTTTCCTTATCCTGCTCTTCGTGATCCTATTCGAAGAGCAAATGCTGCAGGGATTCCTGTTTTTCTTCCTGATGCTGGTAGTTTTAGTGATTTTGGTGTTCAAAGAAAAATTGCTCTTGCAGAAAACGATGGTTTAACTGCACTTAGAGTAGATCCAGGACAACACTTTGTTGTTCAACAAGGGATTGAAAGAATTTTTGATCAAGAACCAACTTTGGAAGGACGAAGATCAGTTTCTAAAGACCTTTTTGATCAACCACGATTTTTTGAAAAACCAGCATTTTTAGATTTAATGATGAATCCTGCTTTAAAAAATTATGCAGATAGTTTGACTTTAGATGATGGTCCAATTGTCATTGATTGTGGCCATATTGATTCACCAAATGGAAAGCCAACAGATGAAGATTATACTTCTTTTGAAGAAGGCATTGTTCTTATGGGTTATCTTCAACACAAGGGACATCAAGATGTCAAAATTGGATTTCTTCTTAATGAGATGTATACTCTTGAGCAATTTGACAAAAAAGGTGCTCGTCAAAGAATTTCACGGGCTCGTAAACAAAGAAAAAGAGAAGGGATTTCAGCTGATATACACCGTGTTTATGGTCAAACTCTTTATGGGTATGGCGTTACTAGAGAACAATGGCCAAAATTGTTGACTATGAGTTTTGAAGGAAGCTTGAGTTTAGAAACACGACAAGAACTTAGTAAATATGAAAAGGGAGAAGATCATCCTTTCCAGGTTGAATTAGATGAACATGGTGATGCAGGCTATTCCTTTGCAACAAAAATTGAAGGTAGGCCATTTGAACGTGTTATCTCGTCTGCAGAACGTGGTGCACCTGTTTGTTCATTGATGTCTGCAAAATTAAATGAACGTTATAACAGAGGTGATGTTCGAACACTTATCTATTTACGTGATGTAAAATGGAGATCAGCAATAAAATGTGGTGCAAGAAGTGCTCGTGTTTTATATGGGACTGATCTTAATATGTTTGGAGCATTTTATCAAACAAAAAATGGTAAAGTTTCTATTGTTGAGCACGGCCAGATTTAGATACTTTTTTTGGTACTTCACAATGATCGTACATAAAGTCAAATATTTTTTTGAAGCCTTCAGTTACTTCTTTACTTTTTAAAACAAATAATGTGGGTTTTTCTTTGAGTTTTCCAAATTCTTTTCCTGTGTAAATAACTAAGTAGTCTCCAAAAAATTCAAATGTAAGGTTACTACAATATTTTTTTGGAAGAAAACGATATTCGTTTTTTTCAAATTGTAGTGGTTCTTTTATTTTGCCCTTCATTTCTGAATCGAAAATATGCTTAAAACAAATGTTGGACTCTTTTCTTTGTCTATCAAAATTTGGCATAAAAAAACGTAATCGCGGATCAAACCACATCCCTTTTCCACCAATACAATAGTATGGTTTTTTTTCTTTTAGAATTTGGAACATATAATTTTTGTATGCGTGAATTCCGCGGTAGAAAAAAGCTTCTTCCTCTTCATGGTCTGTTTCAAATTTTTTAGTGAGATCTGGAAGAATTTTCTTTATGATACTGAGTTTTTCTTCAACAATCTCCTTGACTCTGTTTGGATGCGCTGCCTTGTATAGTTTTTCTTTTTTTGTGAAGATGTCAGAAGCGAGCCCTTTCTCTACTAGCCGTTCCATAGCATCGTATATGTTGCTCCTATTGATTTTGGTTTTTA
>ENA-OREN01004126-OREN01004126.1-marine-metagenome-genome-assembly--contig:-NODE-4126-length-12905-cov-4.842688_pt1 | contig 12905 bp, 10 predicted proteins | sample MGYA00248624_ERZ508555 | MGnify/ENA primary metagenome ERZ508555 (study PRJEB26222, sample SAMN06267773) | marine metagenome | isolation source: Saanich Inlet, British Columbia, Canada | place...
ACCCTGTGCCGCATCTTCAATGACAAATAAATTGTGACGATCTGCAATGTCCATAATAACATCCATTTCACATGCAACCCCTCCATAATGCACCGGTACAATTGCCTTGGTACGAGGAGTAATAGCGGCTTCAATTAAACTTTCATCAATATTTAGCGTATCGCTACGAATATCGACAAAAATAGGAACTCCACCACGTAAAACAAATGCATTGGCCGTAGAAACAAATGTATAAGAGGGCATAATAATCTCGTCGCCAGGCTGGATATCTAGAAGTATTGCAGACATCTCCAATGCAGCAGTGCACGAATGAGTTAATAGCGCTTTCTTTACATTTAATTTTTCCTCTAAAAACTCTTGACACAGATTAGTAAAACTACCGCCACCTGCTAATTCCTGAGTTAATAGAACCTTGTTAATATAATAACTTTCTCTTCCTGTTACATATGGCTTGTTAAACGGAATGATATCCATATCATCAATTGAAATCATAAACTAATAAAAAATATATAAATACAATAATTATTATCCAGACGAAATCTTTTTAATAACATATTGTGGTTTATTGTTGATTGATAGATAAGCACGTCCAAGATATTCACCAATTAATCCCAAAAACATAATAATCAAGCCACCAATAAACAATTGCAGGACCACCAAGGTCGTCCACCCTACCACAATTTGATCATTATATATATATTGGATAATATAGAACACTCCGGCTAAAAATCCTAAAATAGAAATCAATAAACCAATAAATGAAGCCATTCTAAGTGGCGTAACAGAAAATCCAGTTGTATGATTTAAAAAAACAGCGAGCGATTTTTTAAGACTATAACTTCCATGACCTTGATGACGTTTATTATGTTTAACTTTCACCTGAACGATTGAACCGGTTGTCTGGAAAATAAGTCCATCTATATATGGATATGGCCCATCATAACTAATAATGGAATCTACCACAGACCTGCTGATAATTTTAAATGGAGAGAGGTATATTTTAGATGGCTTTCCAATAAAATACTCTGCCTGCTTTGAGTTGATGGCACTCCCAATATTTTTTAATAATGATTGTTTTTTAAAATGGCTATAATCTGCATAACATACATCAAATCCATTTTTTATTTCCTCTAATAATGCCACAATATCATATGGAGAGTGCTGGAGATCATCATCCATAATTACCACAGAATCACTATTTGACAGTCTTAATCCTGCCATAATGGCATTATCCTGACCAAAGTTCTTACTTAAACATATGCCCGTTACCGACTTTCTATTAATAGCTATTTCTTCCACTATTTCCCAGCTACTATCAACACTCCCATCATTAACAAAAATAACTTCATATCTATATTCAGATAATGCATCATTAATTTGATTAGCTAACTCAACAAGAATTGTTTCGCTGTTATATACAGGAATTACAACACTTATTTCCACTCTATTTGACATATTAAATCTTTTTCAATCTTAAAAACTGTTAATTTATAATGCTTTTCACACAACCGTTCCAAATCTCTTATTAATGTATTCTTATCATAACGAAATACTTCATCGCCATGTCCAACATTTGCAGACTTTTGAGCCATCCAGCCTACTGGTCCCGATATATTAGAAAGTGAAGATATCGGCTCTGAAATTAATAGTTTTTCACAATGAGACATTATTTGGTTAATTAAATTTTCAATATTATCATGAAAGTGATACAACGAACCCATTATTATTGCCATGTTAAATTTTTCATTAGTATCAATAATTTTAGAAAAAGAGGATTGGTTAAGTAAATTCAGAAAATAAGCAGAAAACCCATTTTTTTTGGCGTTCTGAATAAAACTCCTGTTGATATCGTACCCTACCCAACTTATTTTATTGCTAAAACAATAATTAGCTATATATAAGTCACCAAAACAATACTCTATAACTCTACTTCCTTCATCTAAGCTAATGTATTTTATTACATCATTAAATCTTTTCTTGTATCTTCCATAGTATAAAAAATTCATCACCAATCTGTATATCCAAATATTTTTGTAGATCAAGCTTGTTTTTATTACATTATTCATACGTATATACGTTATTAACTCAATACTAATTACATTTTAAATATGTAAATAATTTTCTCAAATTCTGCCTATTATCCAATTGTGTATAATAGCAACATACTCATACGCAATAATTCTCATTTTATCTAACTCCACACCCCATTGTAATTTTTTGACCGGTGAATCTACAACTTCAGGCGTTATAACTGCAATATTAGGGGCATTTTTCTCCCATGTTAGTACTGAGCGCAACGAGTGATATGGTGCAGTTATAAATAAAATAGAATTAATACTATAATCTTCAAGATTTTTATTAACTAATAATACATTTTGATAGGTACTATTAGGGTATCTATCGAGAATATGAATATATTTCTCCGGTATTCCTTTGTCAATCAAAAATAATCTGATCATATCTACGTCTGCAATTGTTTGCTCCCTTCCAGATGAGAGAAAAATATCTTTAGCATATCCCATGTTGTAAAAATTGATAGCATCAAGCGCTCTTCTTTGATAACTCAAATTTTGATAATCTACTTCACCATCTCCACTAAATACTACTATCGCATCAGATTTTATTGGCGTATCTCGAACAATTAAATTCTCACCCAAAAGTGAAAACAATGGGGTATAAAAAAATAATATGAAAGCAAAGGTAAAAATTAAAAATATTTTTTTAAACATCCTATAAAAAACAAAATAACCTTGAAATCTATCTTTCCAGTCAAATATATGCTTTGAATCATCTAACAGAGCTAAGTTTTCATCAAGTATCTTTGAAATATTTGTAAAACGTGATTCCCAACTATTACTCTTCGCAACCTCTATTCTCTTCTCTTTAATAGAAATATCGTTATCTTTAGATGCTGTTTTAACGGCCTTAATGAATTCATCTACAGTAGATGTAATAGTAACAGCATCACCATAAACATCTTTGGACTCCCTAACCTCTCTTAAATTTGTAGAAACTGCAGGAATTCCCATAGCTAAGTACTCATTAAGTTTTGATGGATATACGCCTTCTGTAAAATCATTACAAATATATGGAACAATTCCGACACTAAACCTTTTAATATAGTATGGCAACTTATCATGGACTTTACTTCCTAAGAAAACCACATTCTTCTTACTTTCTAATTTATGCACATCGACATACTTCGGCCCAATTAATACAATAGTGCAATCACCACAACTATCGGCTAAAGCGCAAAGTAATTTTTGATCGAGCACTCTACCCAAAGCACCAATATATCCTATAATTTTTCCTGAAATATTTTCAATGTCTTTTGGATTGCTACCACTCTTCAATGCAACTTCAAATTTATTGAAATCAATCCCAGGTGGGAAATAAAAAGATCTTTTTGAAAATTTCATAGCATTTTCTTGAAGAATGTGTGCGGCAGTAAATACAATATCTGCGTTCTTAAAAAAATAATCTTCATAAGGCTTAACTCTACTTGCTGAAATTGATGAGTCGGCCATATTATTTGTGCAATAATAAACTAATAATTTTGGATCGATATTTTTGATTGCGCTTTGAACTAAAGGTGTTGGAAGAAAAGAAATAACAACTGGATTATTAAAATTACTGGCCATTATCCATTTAGATAAAGATAAATTAAAAATTGCTTTATTGATAAATAAAGCAATTTTTGAATAAGGGAATGGCAACAGTATAGGTGAATATAAAGTTAAGTTATTACTATCAATATCCGAAAAACCGTATACTCCTTTCCTCCAATTATGGACTCGTTCGCCAAGACGCTTCATGTCATGAATATTGACAGATCGAATGCCAGTATTATCAATGAATAGAACTCGATTTCCAGTAGAAATAAGTGATTTAGTTAGTTGGTGATGCAACTGCCAATGCGTTGTCCAATCGACAGATGAAAAGATAATATAATCTAATTTATGCATAAATATAAATGAAAGCCAGGCATTTTTGGGTAAGTATTAAATATTAATCTTTAAGGTAAATATATCAGAAAAAACATTTATAGAATCTGAATAAACTATATTTAGACCCGTAAATTAAAGCAATAAAGTCATTGGTTAAAATTTAACTTATAGATTTACAATCTATAAAAAATAAGCACTTATCTTTTTGTTTGTTTAACGCATAGAGTCTAAATAAATATTATGCCTACTTGTGCTTTTTTTGTCACTCGATGTTACATATAAATATTCAGTCTTGTAGTTTTATTTATTATTTTGTGCACAAATTTTCCTTAAGCAATCTCTAACTGAGTATTGAAAAACAAACCCATCGTCTTTAATCTTCTTAGAAGAAAATTGAACACTCCCATGCAAACTATATCCTTTATAAATTTTACGCAGAACATATGGCACGAATACTGGAAATGAATACTTAATCTTACTTTTTTTATTCGTACAATTAGATATATACTGATTGTATATGCCAGAAACTGTATTCGCATCATCCTCATCGTTTGAAACAAAATAAATTTTAGTTTCAGTTTTTCTATTATTCATAAAAAAAAGTGCTGCTTTTGCTACATCGTTTACATAAACAATATGCGCTCTCTCTGCTCCTGTAACCATAACCTTCAATTTTTCTTTCCAACCATTAACAATTGGCAAGAGTAAAAAAACACCTAGTTTAGACATACCAACAACATTAGTTGGACGTAAAATTATAGTGTTCATTGCTAGGTTAGCATTTATCACCATCTGTTCCGATTCGTATTTTGTTTTCTCATAAAGACTTCTTGGGCTACAAAAAGTTTCTTCGGTTACCAATAGTTTATCAGTAGGTCCCACAACTCCTGCTGAACTGATGTAGCAAAAAAAAGTTGCTTTGCTCTTTTTGGCTACACTCAATAAATTACGCGCTCCTTCTACATTCGTTGAATACATTATATCTTCATTGCTTGTTTCTCCAGCGCAATGAAAGATTGCGTCAACACCAAACAAAAGATTCTGCAAACCATCTTTATTATTAATATCTGACACTATTACTTGAATTCTTGGATCTCTGTAAGAAATATCTGACCGTGTTAGCACTCTTACCGACCATCCTCTCTTAAGAAGAAGCTCAACTATGGCCAACCCTACCAATCCAGTGGCGCCTGTAACCGCTGCCACTTGTTTCACTATTGAACCCATAAAATTATTTTATATAAATTAAATACCTATAAATTTATCAACTCATTCTTTAACTAAATAATTAAAGGATGAGATATTTTTAAATATATTTATGCAATATACCAATTAAAAAAGACTTTGAAATATATGTTGCATAATAAATATACATTCGTAGAATACTCAGATTGGCCAATTTAACAAAGTAAATTCTTTGTTTAATATTTGGCAGAATCTCTTTTTTTAAATCTAATCTTGGATTTATGTTAGTCATACAAACTGCCTGAGTATTCACAATTAGAGAAATTCCCGACTTACGCAAAAAAAATGAATGCACAAGATCTTCACAATAGGCCTTACCATTAAATGGATAATAATTATCTAGCACAAGATTAGGCTTTTCATGAAGAATACAACCGCCAGGTTGCCAGTCAACACTAACAACTCGTTCTCTAACCTCTTCTGGATTGACTCCAAAATTTGTTCCAGCTAATGACACATTTCCAGGTTTATAACCTACATTTCCGTTAATAATCCAGTAATATAACGACATTATTAACCCATTTCGTTTACTTTGATGAAGCGGAGTATTATCTTCAATATTAAACCAGCATGGAGATACAGCTGAACTTACTTTAGTATTTTTCATTGTCAGCATTAGCAACTCTAAACAATCTGGAGCTAAAATAATATCATCATCTAATTGTAAAACGTATGGGTTTTTAGCCTTTTTAAATCCGTATATCCGCTGTATCACCTGGCCATAATTTTCTGCATAAATAACAAAAGTATTCTCATATTTTATTAATTCATCAACCGAATGTTTATTATTGGGCAAACATATGATAATTTCATTTGGAGCCAATGTTCCAGAATTTAATGAACTTAAAGTATCGCCTAGGTCTCCGCCTAGTGAGGGTATTACAACACTTAGCATCTTATAAGTTAATAACCATGTCTCTCAATACTGAGCCATTTAGCGGTGTATAAAATTCTTTACAATACTCAACCATTTCATTCATTTCACCACTGTCTATAACTGCATCAAATAAACATATAAACTCGTTAACGCTATTAATAATAGTGCGACCATAATTTAATTCATACAATGGATCTATGGTTAATTCTCCTTTAATTCTGAGATAAAAAGGATTTAATCCACCAATTATGCTTTGAATTACTACCGTACTTCCACGATAAAGAACATGTGAGGACGCAGAAATATCATTATCTAAACTACAACTAGATAACACAATATTTCTTGGCAACTCCTTAAATCCTATATTATTTATAATTTTACGAATATTCAATGTAGGGTGCACTCTCCAAATAAAAACTTTTTCTGGCATTTTTAATGCACACTCGTACGAAAAATCAAAAAGAATTTGACACTCCTCTATAAATCCATCTGTTATTACTAAACATGTATTTATGTTATTTATGTTTTGTTTTGTTTTTTTCTTTAAGTGTCTTTTAGAACCCAAAACAGAAATAGGGATACCATCCAGTCCTTTCGAACCATCTAATTGCCTTTTAGATACTTTGCCAGAAGTGAATATATGGCTGGGGTTGTATAGATCTAATAATCTCCTCTTCATTGAATGTTGCAATGGAAAAACCGCAACATGTTGATATGCAAAGCATTTAATATTTGGGTTGACTTCTCTTGCAACAAAATATACCAACCTTTCCCACGCATGACCCTCACAAGTCGTTATTACAGCCCTTGGTGAAGCATGTCTTATCAATTTTTTTATCTGTACAGCAATTCTAATTGTTGTTAATGTTCTAGGTGATATTGATTCCTGGCAAGCTTTACCATAAACAACTTTCAACAAACCTCTTGAATTGTGCATACACTTTCTTAATCTTTTATATTCAAGAAGTTGTCCATAAAAAATAGATAGTTCTTTAAATAATCCTAACGTTTTCGATAAAACAACTTTTGATGTAATATTACCTATGTGTTTTTCTACTTTATCAATATCATATTTATCTAAATGATTTATCATTGCAGTGATGGAGGACAAATTAAACTCTTTCATAGAATTTGGTAAATCTCCAAAATAGAAATCATCCTCATCTTCTAAATGATCTACATTTACTAAATGTGATACGAATAATATATCGCACCTGTCTATTGTAGGCTTAGTTATATATTGATTACGCACTACCAAAGATACACTCTTGAAGAGTCCATAAGCACTACTAATCATAGGAAAAATATCTTCAACAATATTTTTTTTAATTTTCTCGTATAGGTTGTGATTATTGCTAGCCGTCAAACATGCATACTCTTTCAAATATGAAGGATGCTCACGAGGGACGTGCAACCAATTAATTGCAACCGTATGTTTTGTTGAATCTTGGTGTAATAAAACAGAATCGCAATAATCGCATATTTCTTTATATTTATCGCCCACTAATTCTACTTTATTATTCATAACTGCTATATTAATGAATTATGTGGTGTGCCAATATAAAAGTCTTTTAATGTCTATTTTCAATCAACTGGAAAATTACATTCTTTACAAACTGAATAATCTTCATAATTTAACCTCTTAAAATCATTTCGTATTTTCTTGTATCTCTCTCCATTCCATATTTCATGAATAGATTGTTTATTGACATTTCCCAAATAAATTTGCCCATCATAGTCTAAACAACAAGCCGTAACACTACCATCTTGCAGGATAACCATAGTATTCCATGGAAAATTACATGTATTTCTTATTGTACTATTTCTGGTCTCTACATAATCTCTACCATCACCAAAATTATGCAATTGATAAAAATTAAAACTATCACCTACCGACTCGTCAATATACTCTTCAAACAGGCTAAGCCATTTTTTCTTTAAGCTATTATCACTTAAAGATTGTGGAATAAGTTGTAAAGTCACTTTTGGTTTTTTTGCATTAAGTTTCTTTCTAAGTTTAAAGAAGTTTTTGACGTTGGCCAGAGTTATATCAAAATCTAAATCTTTCATTATATTGTTGTAACTATTCTTATCTACTCCATAAAAACTAATTTTAAATTCATCCAGACCAGAATTTATTAAATCGTAAGCATTTTTTGAGTTAAGTAGAGATGCATTTGTAACAAAATAAACACATTTGACTCCGTGATCTTTTGCAAGTCTAATCCTTTTTGTAAGCTTTTTATCTAATAACGGCTCACCAAAATTGTGCATATGTAGCCTCTCAACGAGATGGGTATATTTAGATACTTCCTTAATAATCTTTTCGTAGAGCTCAAAATCCATGATTCCTTTAGTTCTTGTCTGCAACTCTCTTGGGCACATCACACATGATGCATTACAATGATTCGTGTTTTCTATCCAAATTTGTCGAGGAAAGTCTGTCTCCCTTAATTTAAAATTTCTGTAGTATCTCAATGGATATTTTTTAAGAAAAGTAAATAATAATGGTATTCTTTTTAAAATTAATTTTAAAGATCTATAAAAATTGTTAAATGAATTAGTAGTCATATATCTCTCTGATATTAATCTAAGGTAAAAAACAAAAAAATAGGAATAAAAATAGTTCTGATTTTTGTGCATCTGTCAACACTATGTAGATAAAATCATCTCAAAATATGATGAACTTATATTTCTATAGCCTTTCCTACCGAACAATTCTCTTTTTACCAACATGTAATGGTGCATTGGGAACATATCAAAATACTCTATACTTTTGTCCGATTTAATATAGTCTAATATTGACAGTTCTGAGTCATATGTTTTTTCAAAAAATGGAGCACTTATAAAACGATTAACAAGATAAGCATTCTCAGATTCTTTAAATAATTTACTATTCATGTAAATTTTAAAGAAATCTTTTTTCATTTCACCGAAACTAAAAAAATTACTAAACAAATCAACAGACTGTTTTGGCAATTTTTCATAATCTGATACAGGTACATAAACAATTGCTCCTTGAGGCATCTTACGAAAGTTAGGATATTGCTGAACTTGATCTGGCAAAATATGAGTGGCATCTGGATACATCTTTGATAAATATATAAAACTACGGCAAAGTTGATGATGAAAGTCAACCATTACAATTCTAGTCTTTGGGCTATACTTTCGCACTAGACCTTGCAACCCGCCGTAAAATGACCCAACATCTATCCACACACTGTCGTCCGTTAAAACCTCTAAATCTAAAATACGCTTCAATAAATATACATATCTTAACCACCTTATATTAACAGTAACACCATCAACAATAAAACACTTCTTAACACCTGGAGTTAAATGGACAGGATTATCATCAAGGAGATCGCTTGCACCAACCATCTTTATAATCTCCATATCGTCTAGTATAGTAGAACGTAAAGACCTCTCCTCTCCGTACTTAAATAGTTTTCTATATGCATATTTGACAAATGTATGCCACAATCCACTCTGTTTAATATTATTAATAGAAAGTTGTGCAGGGACCCCGTAATCCGTCTGCTCCTTCCAATCTCGAAAATTCATTTGATCATATAAATTACTATCTCCAAATTGCTTATAGGCCTCATTGAGAATATCTGTATGCTTACTGTCAACACTCTGAAGTTCAGTATCACTATAGAATTCTGGCGAATGTTGAATAAACTCATCAACTAAATTTTTTATTGCCATCGAAACGACTCCATATAGTTTTGTAAAGAAATGCAGAAAATAGTATATATTGCTAAAAAACCCTTATAAGAATAAGAGCCAAATATCACTTAATTGCTATAAAACCCTCAAAACATATAAATTTTTGTACCGTATTTATATCACTAAACCCAGCTCGCTTCAGCATATCAATGTTTCCTTGTGTAGAAAATGGTTCCAGAACACCTTTTAAGCTTCTGCTTTTAGCTACAATAGACTCGGCAGTAAAACCCCTTCTAATTTTATAATCTGTATACAATGCTGTAAGTATGTCTTGAAACCTGCCATCGGCTCCTCTAACCTTTTCAAATAAAAGCAAGGCACCTCCCCAATTTAGACTTTCATATATTCGATTAATCAATTTTTGTCGCACAGAAGAACGAATAAACTGATTTGTATAGTAACAAATTATCATATCAGCTGGCTCAAGCTCCATCTGAAGAATATCATCAACAAGAAAGGTTACATTAAGATCTTTTAAGTCTGCATTAGTCTGTTTCTTTTTTTCTGCGATTTCTATCATTTCTGGCTCTATATCTATGCCTATGAAATGAGCGCCGCCCTTTTCTTTATTGTGCTCTGCTAATTTCAAGGAAAGTGTGCCTGTCGAGCAACCAAACTCATATGCAATAGAATCGTTATTAATAAAAAAATCACTTATGTCGCATATTAAATCATGCCCTTCGTTGTAAAGTGGAACTGACTTACTCACATGTTCGTCAAAACTTTTCGGAACATCTCCATCAAACCTCCAATTCCCGCGCTTGCTATCAATATTGTCTCCGACATTAGCCATAACTTACTTCCTGTTTAATAAAAAATAAAATTTTACGAATGTTTTCTTATGAGAATAAATTTTATGATAAATTTGAGCAAGATAACCCCATATGAGAGCATATTCTATATGCATAATTAGAATCTAAAAAACCAAAAAAACCTTCGAGAAGCTCACTACTAACAGTATTATTAAGATTATTACTATTTAATAGGAACTTTGTCTCAGTATATATGTTATTCAAATTTGTCACATATCTTATAGAGTTATTGGCATTAACATATTCCCCGAACCACTCAGAAACTCCATGATATTCGTACTGCTCAAAACAATTTAAAAACAACATTGGTATACCCGAGGTTAAATATTCTCTTAGTATTGTACTATAATGCGTGATGATGATATAGTTGTGGTCTAAATATTCGGCATACAAAGGGCCATCATCTACAATTACGTTGTCACATATAAAGGATGAATAGTTGTTACTATCCTTGGGATGACGTTTTATTATAACTTTAATCTTGACTCTATTTTGCACTTGACTAACAATATAATTAACAGTCTTATTATCAATTTCTTTTATATTTTTTGTAAAATAAATAATCTTAGGAACTGCTAGCTTAATTGGAATGATATTGCTATTATTTCTCGATTTATACCTAGAGCTTCCAACGATTTCAATATTTTTATACCCCATGTCTTTAAATTTCTTGTAAAAAGATTTATTGCTAACAAAAATATTAGATGAATGGTAGTCTAAATACTGCGTAAGGTGAAACCCATCCATTGGATGGTAATAGTATGTTTTCACATAACCCTTAACTCGCATATATGCGAGTATAGTAGAGTTTAAGACAGGATTTTCAGTAAAAGATAATACACAAGACCCTCCCTGAATAGCGGCCTCTCCAATCTTGAGTCCTGCGCTATAATGCCCAAACCATAAAGATAACTGCTGCTTAAAAAAAGTAGTTTTCTTATACTTTTTGTTGTACAAAAAAAACTCGTTAACAGCTTTCAATCCACTTAGTGGATTGATCAAATATTTAAGTCTATTTATATTAAAAATATCAATATTAGAACCTTTGTAAAAAATACATTCAGGTTTAACATCTAAAGTTAATAACTTATTGTGGCTTGAAGCCTCATTTATAATGTCACTTTGCACATCAAAGACATTCTTTGCAGCAGTCTTTAGTACTAATAAATTGTATTTACCGGTTTTAATAGAGCGAACAACATTATCTATACGCTTATCGCAGCTACTAGTTTTAAATAAAATATCTTTTAAAATTCTGTAAGTAGACTTAATGTAACTAACTTGTGCTAGATAGAAAGCATATAAAATCTCAAACACTATTTTGCATAATATCCCTATAATACTTAACTTCAAAAAATCACTTTTCTGAATAAAATAATTTATATCTTTTAATGCATAACGCCTAATCTCTTGGGATAACAAGCATGATGTAATCGCCCTATTGAAGCTATAAAATTCTATTAATTCATTTTCAGTAGTAATATTATTGGTTGCATATGAACTAATCTCATAATGAACCATTTCCCTTACTGGCAGTAATTTTTTACTAGCCTCATATTCTCCAATATAATATTTGATTCTACTAAAGTGTACCAAATTGACAATAATTTTAAATAAGTATTCTTTCATTTTTTTGCTTTAATTTCCCCAATCAAATATACCCATCGCAATGGAAATAATACAACTTAAAAAATTAAATATAAAGACGAAACATGGTTTCTATATTGATAAACTTCCAAATAAAATATGAATTATCTGCACCTTGATTATTTGCATATTTTTGATACTGATTCTTTAATTTAACTTTATCAATCATACCCACATCATGCAAAACAGATTCCTCAATTAAATTCATTGTGTAATCAAAAAAATCAGACTTAAACCACTCTCTTTGTGGAGTTGGCATATATTTTTTATTCGTTTCTAGATATTTAAAGTCCTGCTCTGCCATTGCATAACGTCTAGCCACATCTCTTAGAATTATCTTTGTTGACTTGCCTTTAATTAAAAATTTTTCAGGAATGTGGAATAAAGACTCAAACAGAACATGATCAATAAATGGTACTCTTGTCTCAACCGAATGCGCCATGGACAGTTTATCCTGCCACATTAACAACTTTGGAATTTTTCTTATAACTAGATCCGTATGTCGAGCATTTTTTAATGTGGAATCATAATAAAGGTGATTTACTTCTCTAGATTCACTAACGCCAAAAAAATAATCCATATTAAGGTAGCCCACACTAGAAAGTTTGGTCCCATCAGATGCCATTACCTCCTTAGCTAAACTCT
>ENA-OREN01004132-OREN01004132.1-marine-metagenome-genome-assembly--contig:-NODE-4132-length-12894-cov-5.535227_pt1 | contig 12894 bp, 9 predicted proteins | sample MGYA00248624_ERZ508555 | MGnify/ENA primary metagenome ERZ508555 (study PRJEB26222, sample SAMN06267773) | marine metagenome | isolation source: Saanich Inlet, British Columbia, Canada | place...
AATGTTTTAATAACCTTGAAAATTGGGACAGGGATGTTGTTCTTGATACATATCTTCCAAATGTAAAGTTAATTCCTTGTTCGATTGGTACAAACATTTATGTTGAATGCCCTTTTTGTAAGAAAATGAAAAATGTTACTGACTTTAGTAATTGGTGAAAAGTTTAAGTGCATATTAGCCCCACATTCGTCGGCGTTTTTTTGTTTGTGGGATGTTGGGTAGATTTGGATGTGGGTAACAATCAGCATTACAGGAGGCGTTTGCTATTTAATGGGAATCCTTAATGAATTTTTATAAAATCATATGAAGAATAATCATGGGTCTGCTTAAGAAATATTGGGACAGAGTTGTTAGTAATTATGCAATTAAAGATATGAATGAATATTACAATAGTTGTTTCCAAGGAATTAATGATGAAATAAGTAACAATAACCCAATAGAAGCATTTTATTTTATAGAAAAACTCTTTTCTTATGATTGGCTTGATGATTTCCCCGAAAATCATCTTTTTGAAAAAGATGAAAATGCCAAGGCTGGCTTTTATAGCAATGTGTGTTTAATGCTGGATAAGGCTGGTGAATACGATTTAGCTCTAAAAGCATTAATTAGTATTCCAGACTCTTCTCCACATAAAGGGTTGAGTATTCTTGAAATGAGTCTAGAATTAGGAATCCTCTATGGAAAATCCCAAGATAAATGAATTTTCAGAAAATATTAGATAAATACAGAGAAATAGCATTTTCTGAGCGTGATAAGGGTGACCATAAAAACCAATATTTAGTTGCACAGGATAGTTGGGTAAAAAGTTGTAACCACGAATCGGCAAACCATTGCAATGAATACATATTTTCGTCTAAAGAAAAACCTGATTTTTTATTAAATGAAGATATCGCCAAAATCAATGAGGAGTTTGTAAATGCAGAGTGATAATAAAGAGAATATAGAACTAATTCAAAAAGCAAAAAGTTTTGCCCAAGAAAAAAACTTTCCATCTGCCATAGAATGTTGTAATGAAGCGATTAATTTAGATTTTAAAAATTATGATGCCTATTTTTATCGAAGTATTTATCATTTAAGATTACAAAACTATAGGCAGTCAATTGCCGATAATTGTGTAGTAATATTTGGTTATGGGGATGGTCAGCCGACTGCATTTTATAACAGGGGACTGGCCTATTTGAACTTAAAGGAATATGACAAAGGGATTACAGATTTTTCAATATCTATGTTAGATAAAGATTTGAAAAAAGGATCACTTTACTTTTTATCAAAATGCTATTATAGAATCGGAAAAACAGAAGAAGCTTTAAGTGGTCTTAATTCTGTGATATCAATCTATCCTGATTATGAAAACGCAATCAGCTTAAAAAACACAATCTTCCTTAAAGATTATAAGTATGAAAAAGCATTGCCAGGAGCAAAAGAACTAATAAATATATCTTCTAAAAGTACTTTTAAGTACTTTAATAAGTATTTAAATCTGATTGAACTATATATTCTCAACAAAAATTACAGAAAAGCTTTAAAGACAATAGAATTTATGGAAGCTCTATTGTCTGATTATAATTTTCTTCGTCAAATGAATAGCGATGAGATTATCAGTGGGTATAACACCACCCAATATGCTTACAGAATTAAAATATTGGGGAATTATTTCAAATGTATTTCTTTGAGATTACTTAACGAAAGTACAAAAAATACTGAAAAAGCATTAAAAGCATTTCCCCTTAAGATAGATTGTAAATGGAATTTTAATGATATAACAGATTGGATTAAACAAAACGAATTCAGTTTTTTTGATAGACGATATTTAATAAATATTACAAAAAACTTAGTGAAGATTTCACCATCTAATTCAAAACAAAAATCTCAAACAAACTTAAATCATAGCAACCAAAATAAACAGAAATGTAAATCTTGTAACAATAACACGTCTATTAGTCAAAATGATATAATTAACAAGGAAACAACTTGGGTTGATGTAACAAAAACAAATGAACCTAAAAGAATGTTAATATGTGGAAATTGTGGTGAGATTTATAATTATTCAAGCTTCTCTAACGCACTAATTAACATAAAAATGAATAAATTAGAGTTTTATAGAGATTTTGATATAGATACTTTAGACCAAAAGATATATACGTATGCAAACGTGATGAGATTTGTAAACTATCAAAGACGTTATTTGGAATCGCAAAGTCCAATAAATGATGAGAAGATTAAAAATAAGTTAGATGATCTTGAATTGCTTTTCGCTGTGGAAGAGCTTCCATATTTTAATGGCTATGATAACTTGCCGAGAAAATTGATTTCGATATGTCAATTAATTAAACAACAAGTCGTCAAATCTCAATTTTTAGATGAACTTCATAGAGTAATGGTTGAAGATGAAGAAAGTTATCCTTGTCCATATTGTGATGAGGAATCTTCAAATTCAGGTTGGTGTACTAATTGTGGTAACGATATTTAATAATTTCAGATGATCATTTCTGCCAGCAGACGAACAGACATACCCGCCTTTTATGCCAATTGGTTTTATAACCGATTAGACATAGGATACTGCACAGTCTTCAACCCGTTTAACCGGAATCAAGTGAAATATGTGTCCCTTAAACCGGAAGATGTTGATATAATCATTTTTTGGACGAAGCATTCCAAAGCATTTCGGTCAAGACTGCATCAATTAGATGATTTGGGAATCCCCTATTATTTCCAATATACCTTGGTTCATTACAGTCAGGAAATTGAGACAAAAGTCCCTAAATATGAAAAGCTTCAGGAAGAGTTTTTGAGACTGGCTGACCAAGTGGGGCCTGATAAAATCATTTGGCGATATGACCCCATCATTATTAGTAAAGATTATACACCTGAACGGCACATTGAGTATTTTCAGGAAATAGCCCAGAAGCTAAAAGGCTCTACCAACCGTGTAGTCATTAGTATCGTGGATTATTATAAAAAGACCCTTCGGAATATGAAAGAATATAACCAGCGTAGTGAGTTGGATGAACATCCGGAAGACAAAATGGAGTTTGGAACTTTTATTCAATACCTTGCAAACATTAGCAATTCAAACGGGTTTGAAATACAAAGCTGTGCCGAACCTATTGAAATGGATCAATACGGAGTATCTCATGGGAAATGCATTGATGATGATTATATAGAAAAAGTATTTGATATAGATGTGATGCATAAAAAAGACCCGGGCCAGCGCAAAGAATGCGGATGTGTGAAAAGTGTTGATATTGGGGTTTATGATACCTGTTTGCATGGGTGTCAATATTGTTACGCTACCAAACAGCATGCATCTGCAAAAAAGAACTACGATGAACATGATCCAAACTCTCCATCATTACTTGGTTGGTATGATGCAGATCCACCCAAAGAAGATCCACAGGTAAAGCTATTTTAGAGATTCATAATGGCCATTAATCTATTTAGAACTACAATCATCCCAAAAGACCAGATCGTTTATGTTTATGATTTGGTGAAGAACATTGTTGCCCCCGGAGATAGAGCATTTGTATCTCCTGAAATTCAAAAAATGGTGGATAATGTTTTAGATGAAAGATTTCCTGATGGCTGGAGAGATAACAAGGATTTTATTAACGAAATAAAAGATTCTTTTCGGGCGAAAAACTTTTCTACATATAAAGGGAAATACTTTCCAGATTATTACGCCGCTTATTATTTACCCAATAATTTATACAAAATACAGCTCATGTTTTTGGAGCTATTTCGATTAGGGAAAATCAGCTTTTCAGAAAAGAAAATTAAAGTGTTAGATATTGGTGCTGCAGTGGGGACAACTGCCTGGGCTTTATATGACTTCTATGATATTATGGTGAATGTGCTTCGTCTGTATGGATTAGAAGGCGAGAAACTGCCCGTGTTGGAAATTGATAGTATAGAAAAATTTCAAAGCAATATTGACTTCTTTACTCTTATAAAAAGCCAAACAGAAGGGAATAAATCTAAAGTTAAAATAAACGACCCTATAAAAGCGGATGTATTAAAAGGTGGATTGGACTCGATTGATTTGAAAAAGTATGATGTAGTTATTGCTTCAAACATTATTAATGAGTTTCCATCATTAAAGCATCAAACAAAATTTGCGGAAGCTGTTGTGAGTGAGTTAAAAAAGAAAGCATCCTTCGTTTTGGTGGAGACTGCATTTCTCAAGGATACGAGATCTCTTAAAAAAATTCAATATGCACTGTCTAAAGACCCGAATGTTTATGTAATAAGTCCTTGTGGAAAAATAAGCGGCTTTACAGATAGATGCACAAATTGCCATAGCTATCGAAGAGAAAGTTTGAACATTCCCGACACAATGAAATTATTTTTACATAAGATGGATAACAGCGATGAAAATGAAAAGTTAAAGTGGAGTTATGCCATATTTTCAAAGCAATCTCTGGCAAATCAGTTTGAGCTAAATGGCCATAGTAACTTAAATGCACTTGCAGGAAATGGGAAGGAAGATACTGTTTCCATAGAGGTTGAGATTGTGTCTGGGAAAATATTTAGCAAACAAGAGAATGATGACTACTACTATTTGAGAGTTTGTGACCAAAGTGAAGAAGAAGAGCAATTTTTACTTAAAGTCCCAAAGTATTTTGAACTACCCCAGTATCATTTTGGAGATGTATTTGAGATAAAGAAAGCAACAATTGAACCTTTGGATTGGCATTGGCCAAAGTCTATCCGATTTGCTGTCGTTATTGATCCAAGGTCAACCACTGTCGAAAATAAGTCTGAATTGTCAGAGCCAAAAGGGTTGGTAGGCTTTACAAATATTTCGGAACCAAATATTGTCTACTTTTTACACAGGTTCTTCAGGTTTAATAAGTTCAACGAAGGACAATTTGATATATTAGAAAAAGTATTAAAGAATGAAAATGTTCTTGGTGTTTTGGCAACGGGTGGTGGAAAATCTCTCACCTATCAACTGCCCGCATTATTAAAACCGGGTATATCTATTATTGTATCTCCATTAAAGAGTCTTATGGATGACCAAGTAAATGGCCTTAAAAATCGGTTTGGATTTGATTTTGTTGACCGCATCCATAGCGGTATGTCCATTCAGGAAAAAGAAGCTGTGTTTCAGAGATTTAAAAATGGAAGATTAAAAATATTATACGTTGCCCCTGAACGTCTAATGCAAAAATCCTTCCAACAGGAACTCCTTCGCTTAATAGAAAAAGGGATAAATATAAATTATTTCCCTATTGATGAGGCTCATTGTATTTCTGAATGGGGGCACGACTTTAGGCCAGCTTATGCACGGTTAAAGGAGAGGCAGGAAGCATTGCCCCATGTGGATGGGAGCCGTCCATCCATTATTGCTTTAACGGCAACCGCATCCCAAAAGGTCCAGGAAGATGTTCTTGAACAGTTAAATATGAATGAGAAAGATGATCTTATACATAATATTATTGATCGGAAAGAATTAAGCCTTGAAGTATTGCCAATGAGATTAGATGTTGAGAATAACCAATATCAAATCGAATATAGAGATCCTGAAAATAATAATGGTTTTATAACGCATACTTTTGAATCAGGAACAAAGCGGCACGATGTTTTGGAATATGTTTTAAAAGAATTACTTCCCAAAAGGTTCGATTCGTTTAGCTTGAAAAAAGATGCTGGTTTAATATTTACCATCTATGCAGACCCAAAACCAGCTGAAGATGAAGAAGAATTTAATTCAGATAAATCGCGAGAAGGTGAAGGTGCAAGATGGATATCAAAGCATTTAAACCGACGAGGAATTAAGAGTTATCCTTGGTTTGCCACCCCTGGGTATAGAACAGGGAGAACCTATGAGAAAAAAGAGCGAATTAGAAAGGCTTGGGAAAAAATAAAAACGAAGACCCAAGAAAAATATATTGGTAATGACCTTAATCTGTTGGTTTCTACCAAAGGGTTTGGAATGGGCATTGATAAACCTAATATCAGGTATATTATTCATTATGGTTTCCCTGGATCCCTTGAGTCTTATTTTCAGCAAATTGGACGTGCAGGACGAGACAGGACTCATTCTCATTGTATCTTACTATGGGATTCACCTACAGATGAATGTAGATCTTACATTACCGATAATGAGGTTCCTGAATGTTTTGAATTGAAAATGGACACCGGTAAATATGAATACAATGAATGTCCTTATGGGCGACCCGTTAAATGCGATTATGCAAAACAAATATTTTTTATTGAAACAGGATATCCCACAGAAGAAGAGTTTCAAGCTGGAATTGCGTATTTAAAAAATAGAGCAGACGACAAAGGGACACTACCTTGGGTTTACATAAAGATAGACTATATAAAAGACCATGTTGCCGGCGCATTGAAATACGAAGGGATGCATCGTTCACAGTTAAATGAAAGACTCATTATAGAAAAGTTATATACCATGAATTATATAGCTGATTATGCGGAAACTTATTTGAAAATAAGTATTAAGCGTGATACAACGATGAGGGAGATTTATAATTCAACAAATAGTGAAATTATCCGGGATCATATAAAATATTTAGAGAAAATATATCCCGGATTTCTTGATTTGGAGCCAGGATCAGGTTATAGAGCCTTTCCTATTGATGATTATGTTCAACAATTAAGAAACCAAAGTGGTATCTTATCAGACATTACTATTGATGAGGTTGTGCAATTTTTTAATGTGTTGAATGAGCGTGATGATATACAGATTAGAAAGAATTATGGTGCGGACTACGGTTATGAAATTAAACTGAATTTAGACATGCTGAACACAGCCGTGGCAAAATCTAAACGATTTAAAAAAGTAGCAGCTTGGAAAGATTCTCAATATTCCATGTTGAAAAATGTAGTTAAGTATGCAGAGCTACAGCCATTTGTAGAGCATGCCGAGACAAGCGAAGATGCTATGTGTCGCAGGTCTCATATTATGACGGTTTTCAGCACCGTAGGGGCACAAGTGGGTTCTGATGTTCGATGCAATTATTGTGATAATTGTGGCTATCATAACTCTTGGAAGTCTGGTGCCCTAGATATAACTGCAGGGCTTTCCGAACAGAAATTCAGAGATGACATGAGAGCAATCTATTCTAAACAGTCGCAGGACGAATTATTCTTAAAGAATAATATAGACTATTTCTTTGCGATGGCTGATACAATGATTAAAGATGAACGTATTAAATTGGTAGAAACTATATCTGACTCTTGGTTAGAACAAATTGGCGAAAAGGAGAACATTGCAACAAATTTAATGTTAGCAATTGTTCATGGGAAAGATGGTGATTTAGTCAAAAATGGGCATTATCTCAATACTGTCTTTAATTCGATTAGAAGTGATATTGATTTGAGTCAAAAAATAATTTTGAACCTACAAAGTCGCCTATCTGTAGATTTCAAAAATATATACTACAGCCACTTTCATACCGTTGAGATCGATAAACAATTGGAGGCGTTAATAATATTTTCATCAGATGAAACAGATGCCTTTAAAGAAGTAGAAACAGAAATAGGATTAAATTTGGTAGAAACGCAATTAAACAAATATGATTCTATGTTAACTAAATTTGAAAACATGGAGGCCTAATGAACGAACGTTTTGATAAAGTAATTAATAAAATGGATGAGCAAACTGAAAAAGCAGTTGAAGTTCAAGAACAAGTATCTGCATTATTTGGCAATGTAAAAAAGACCCAAAAGGAAATTGATGGTAAAGTTGACAAAATAACGAAAGAGTTAGAGAAGACATTCACCAATTTTGAAAAAGAATCCGGAGCTGTTTTTGCTGATATTAAATCCGAATTCGATAAGCAAAAAACTGGTGCTGATGAGGCTGTTTCAGATGCTTTGGGTAAGCTAAAATCTCTCCAAGATGATTATGACGGGAAAGTAAAGGATCTTATAACTTCAATAGATGGGAAATCTAAAGAGATTTTGAAGATTTATGATGAGTTGGATAATATCAAAAAAGTTCAACAAGAAGCTACTACAACATTTGGTGAACTTGCGGATACTCAAAAAGAATTAATTGCAAATTTTAAGGAAAAATCAACAGAACTGTTGAGCAACTCGGACATCGGTAATCTAATGCACATTGTTGAGACCTTTCAGTCAAGAGTAACTAAACTAGAAAAACACGCACATAAACACACATTCGGAGGAAATAAAATATGAAAATAGTCAACTTGAGAAAATATGATGGAGACTCTAATTTAAAAGCTTTTTTTGATGTTGAAACAAGCGAAGGGATGGTCGTAAAAGGGTTTAAAATTGTAAAAGGATCAAATGGCCTATTTGCAAGTAATCCCAGCGAGTACAGTAAAAAAGATGACAAATATTATGATAGAGTGTTTATTCCTCGGGAAATAAAGGATGAACTTGAAAAAGATGCAATCAAGGAATATGGCGGAGATTCGGGGGGCGGAGCTGGACCGGGACCTTTTTAATTAAATTATAAAAGATGTTCACTGACCAACTAACCCTGCAAATTTATTTTCGGATGAAGCAAAACGTTTAGCGGTGACAGGGGAGTTTTTATTTTTAGTAACCATTTAAGTAAAGATATATGATAAACTATTGGAATAGTGGTGAGAAAAATAAAATCAAGGGTTTAGATATCCTTGGTGCTAGAAAATATGACCAGTCATTGGAACGTAATTGGGTATCTGGGATTACAACAATTTCAATCAGAGCCAGATATCTTACATTATTACCTTGGGTGCTTGCAGAGTTTTACCAAAGAGAAATTGAAAAATCATCAGACGGACAAGCTGAATTTGATGACAAAAAATTTAAGGCAGTATTACAGCGTATGGAGTTTATTGTACTCGCATCATCTAAACTGGGGTCTGAATGGGGAGAAAACGGCAATACTTATGGTGTTTTAGGATCAGATTTATTTACGGAGGAATATAGTCAGTTATTGAGTTCTGGTAATGTTTCATTGGACTTTAAAAAAGGTGGCGCAACTTTTGGAACGTATGCTATGCCATGCAGACAATTTGGATTATTGGGAACTTCAATATCTCGGAATAATAGTGTGACACCAATACCTCCTCAAGGAGAACTTTTATATAAATTACGGACTGAATTGGTTCATACATGTCCTCTTACAAATGTGATTTTTAATGGTGGTGAAGTTTTAAAGGATGACGTTTTAGAATACGGCAGACATTTTTCAGTAAATGGTCTTCTAATTGATTCAGGGAACAAGGAAAAAGATCTTCTTCTGAAATTCATGACAAAATCCTACGACAATCAGTTGCAAGATAATTATCTTAATTTTATCTCTACAGTAAAATGGGTACTATCAAGATTAAATGAAAACGATGGTTTATCTTCAGCTGATATAATTTTACAGAATTATGTCACTTTCGTAAATGAGTGTTCAAATGAACCAGTAGACGTAGAAAATGCATGGTTTGAATATGAATTAAAAAGAAAAATTCATTTTGCATTAGAATTATTATTATCCGCTTTAACCGATACAATCATTGATTTCCATGGCAGCACTTTAACACAAGTATTAGACAGTTGGAGTAACGAGTTTGCTATTACAGAATTAGTGCAAAAAGCTAAACCGGGTTCAATATCTTATAACGACACCGTTTCAAGTGTGGCAAAAGATATTTCTGATGATATTTTCAACATATCATTTAAAAAATCTGGCATACCAAAATTATCTGTTTCCAACAGAGCACTGTACGCATTCTTGATAATTGCAGCTGCTTATAATCAATTATTAAGATTGCAAAATAAGGGAAAAGTGGAGCTTCATGAAGAAGAGCACATAGATCATACCTTTAGTATTGTTAAAAAAAATTGGAAACGTTCTATACGCGATTTTCTTGGAGAAATAATAAAAGACGTGGTCGTTGAACCACACTTGAATACATCTTGGAGAAAAATAGGGCAAGGTCAAAAATGTTCAGTCCGATTTTATCCGGATGGAGATTTATTAAGACCTACTGGCAAGAGAGTTAATGCTTGGTTTAGCCAAGATAGACTTGGAAACGTTATACAAATGTTGTCAGATTTGGGATTATGCAGCAAAAATAGCAATGGAAAATTTCTTATATCCAAAGCCGGTACAGTTTTTTTAAATGAATTAGAAGGTCAATCATGAGAGTTGATCTTTTAAAAAGCATTATTAAAAAAACTGAAGCAACAAATGTTATCATTCTTACCCACAACATTGATTTAATATTTTTCCAAAATGTAGTGATTCCCGGTCTAAGAAAATGCGGTCACCCTTCTGTAACTGTATTTGCGGATTCCAAACGTGTCATTGATCGTTATGAAGAACAGGGGAAATGGATTGATGGAATTGGCCGAAGATATCGGGTAGTGCCTGTACATACGCACCCTGGATTTGTATTTCACCCTAAAGCAGTCTTTGTTTCTGGACGTGAAAAAGCAAGTTTGTTCATAGGTAGTGGTAATGTAGGCTTTGGGGGCTGGCGAGAAAATGCAGAAATATGGAATAGGTATGATACTGATTCTGATGACACAGGTATTTTCAATGCATTTAGGAATTATTTGAATCAAATAGCGGAAAGAATCCCATTGAATGATTCGATTTTGGAAGAAGTTTGGGAATCATTTGATCCAACTACTAGAGCATGGTCAGAGAATTTGAATCCACCGGTTTATTTAATTGGAAAAGTTAACACGGGAGAAAGTTTAATTGATCAAATGAGCGGTGTTTTAAGAAATCAAATAATTGATAAACTAACAATTTGTACTCCATATTTCGATTTAAAAGGTGAAATGATCAATAAATTATCTGGCAGATTTAATGCAAAATCAACAGAAGTACTAGTTCAGTTTCACAGCACAAACTTAACTCAAAATGCAGTGGATAATTTTAATGCTTCAATTGTTTTGCGTCCTATTACATTTATTGGACAGGATGAAACACAGAGTTTTCTTCATGCCAAATTCTTTGCCTTCCAGCATGGAGAATCGGTCACAGTTTTTAGCGGCAGTGCAAATTGTTCTAAAGCAGCATTACTCATTCCGGGGTCTAATGGAAATGTTGAATTGATGTCTTATTCTACAATCTCAATAGAACAATTCGAAATAGATTATATCAGCGAATTGAAGTTTCTTGAAGATACTCTGGAATTGAAAAGCTATATAGAGGAAGAGGCTGAAGATACAGTTTCAAAGGTAATTCAGATTTTAGGTTGTAGATATGATATTGGAGTATTACATATTGCATTTAAAGCCAGTGAAGGAATTGAAATTACAAAATGCATTGTAGATGGGAATCCAATAGACATTAAAACACAAAAAGAAGGCAGGATTACAGTAAATATTAGTTACGGTCCAAGGAAAGTAAAATTAGAAGGGAAAGCAGGGTCAGAAACGATTTTGTCTCAAGACGGATGGGTTGATCATGAAATGGAACTGCGTGCTACATCCCATCAGAGAAAATTGGCAAATTCGATTCATAAAGGAGTCAATTCGGAGAATTGGAACATTTCAGTTTGGCACGATATTCTTGGTCTATTTTATCAACACCTGAAATACTTGCCTAAAAAGACATTTTCATCAGGCAGTTCAGTATCCATTAAAACCGATGATAAACCTCCTACATTTTCCATTGATGACATTTTTACTCGGGGATATGGTTTACCAAGAAAACTCATTTGGCATAGTCCAAACGGTACGAGTGGCCGGTTAGAGGGACTTCAATCCATGCTGTTGAGGTGGTTTGGAATTGGTTTGTATAAGGATGAGTTAGATGATAAAAGTATTGATGAAGATGACAATGATAACAATGATGAAGAAACTGTTGATAGAGTTGAAAAAATAATTGTCCAATCATCCGAAAACAAAAAATCAAAACCTACAGATGCAGAAAAACGACGTATTAGCAGGATTATTAAGAAGCTTGTAGGTGCTTTGACAGCGAATGATTACTTGAAAGAAAGACCTTTACAACAATTGATGGCGGATCTATCAATTATTTCATTGCTGTTAAGGTTCGGATTAAAAGAAGGTTGGATTGACCATTTTGATTTCTTGTTGTTTACTCATAATGTGTGGAGTAAGCTATTTTTTTCGTCAGAAGCAAAACTGAATTCAAATGGGCTTCAAGTTGGTTGGCTTGAATACCGTTATAATACCTGTATTGATAAAGCCGAATTTATTGAACAATTAACCGATACAAAATTATCTACAGCTATGACTGCATGGGCATTGGCATTAAACGAACCTACTGGCAAATCCGAAGAAGCTTTGTTTATTATTTCTTGTGGTATTTCAATAGCAAAATTCCCTTGGTTATGGATAGGTATGGACCCTGAAAATCTTGCTAAAGAGTTACAAAAAGAACTAATCCATGTAGGTGAATTAGAGCCTGGAGATGAACAAAAGTGGGAGTCATTGTGTAAGCAACGTGAGAACTTAATCAAATGGGGGTTTGCTTTAAGAAAACTTGAAAAAGTTTTAATCGGGATTATTCCTGGAGAAGTGAAAAACAAAATCACTAGAAAAAATATAAGAAAAGGTGAATTGCTTTGGCAAGGTAAGGCTATAGGTTATTGTATTGCTGGGCAGGATTGTGATCGTAATAAAATTAATGAAAACATTATAGTACATTGTTTACAGTATGAAAGACAAAAGGCTATTTTTAGAGCACCCTATATAATTCCATTGGAATGTATAATATCTGAAAAAATAATTAAAGATATTGAGGTTAATGAATCTGATAGAAATGATATAATAAATTTAATCAAAGGTTTAACGGAGGGGCTCGAGACTTTTAATAGTTAAATCTATAATCAAATAAATTCTAATATATAATACTTATAAACAAGTCAAAACTTTCGTAACCCAAACTCGACTACATCCTAAATGTCGAGCAAGATCTGCACGGGACCAGTCATGTTT
>ENA-OREN01004133-OREN01004133.1-marine-metagenome-genome-assembly--contig:-NODE-4133-length-12890-cov-8.279638_pt1 | contig 12890 bp, 15 predicted proteins | sample MGYA00248624_ERZ508555 | MGnify/ENA primary metagenome ERZ508555 (study PRJEB26222, sample SAMN06267773) | marine metagenome | isolation source: Saanich Inlet, British Columbia, Canada | place...
CGCAAGTGGTTGGCGTTCGAGCCGCAGTGTGGACAGGTCTCCGCAGAGTCTGCTACCTGACCGCCACAATCGTCACAGGCCTCAACTCCCATGAAAGAAAGTATAGTGCAAAACGAAATGGCGGTTCTTGTGGTGTCGGAGGGGGGCTGCCCCTCGTTCAGTCGGGGGCGGTTGGTACTTGGACTCTCGCGCCGGGGGAGGAAGCCGCTGACCAGGTCACGGCTGGCTTGATGGCTTCAGGCTCAACGACCGTCGTGAAACCCTGTGCCTCCTTAGGCGTCACCGCCTTCTGAGAGGAAGGCGTCGAGTCGGGATTGGTGCTCAACGGCGGTGATGCCAAGGCGGAGGCGAGCCTCGGGGTTGAGCCCGAGGCGGTCCTCTAGTGAGGACAGTCTCCCTTCGATGTCGGCGACCATCCTGGCGGCAGGGTGGACGACTACCTGGCCGGTTGACCCCGTGGTCAGCCACCCTTGGGCCTCGACGAGGTCCATCAGGTTGCGGCGTCGCTCTTGGAGGGAGCAGTACCGCTCGATGACGTAGGTGTCAGTTGGTTGGTAGACGCCAGCCCCAGCCGTCCAGACCTCAATCCAGTAGCCCGCTCCCACGTTTCCGAGGCTCGGCGGCGGGTCCGGCATCGGCGAGGGGGCGGTGGATCGAGTGATGGTTGGCGTGGTGGTCGCGTGGGATTTGCGGTCCTCGGCGGGCACTGGTCGAGACAATGTGGGTGCCTCCTTGGGGAGGTGGCGGGATCGGTCTTGTGAAGGTGGGTCAGCACTGGGGAAAAATGAGAGCGACTAGGAGCGAGTGCGGACGCCTCCACAGCCCGTCCTGTAGAGGCCGTCTTTCCCCAACTTTCGTCCTGCCCTCCCCGTTTCCTCCCTTTCCTCGTTATGAGGGCAGAGGTGGGGCCTACGGGCTCCTGGGCGTTGGCTCAGGTGTCGGTTAGACGGGGGAGGGGGTGGCCTGCTCCTGGCGGGTCTTGATGCGATGGCAGGGCAGGCACAAGGGCTGGACGTTGTCGTCCTGGTCTGTGCCGCCTTTGCCGACGGGATCGACGTGGTCGATCACGATTGAGGGGGCCGGGTGCCAAGGGCCACACCCCATACAGGGAGACCCCCCCTGGGTGTTGACCTTGCGGCGTAGCCGCTGGGCACCACCCCCGGCGCCGCGCATCCGGTTCTGGCGATTGAGGACGGATTGGCGAGACCAACGCTTTCGGACGACTCGGTTGCAGGCATCGCACCGTGAGCGTCCTGGTCGGGTGAGCCGGTTGCAGTCGAGGCATGGGCGTTGGAGTGACATGTCGGGCCTCGTTCGTAGAGAGAGCCGAGGGACCGCGCCAGCAAGGGTCACCGCGTCACACTCGACCCTCGATGGGTGAGTTCCCTCTCTAATTGGCATGTCTGTGGAGTGCTAGAAGTTGCACGGGAATCCGAGAATGGAGCCCAGCCTGGACGGCCGCTTGATGCCTGGGAGCGTCTATGAATGGACGCCCAGGCCGGGCTTGAATCTCGGAGGAGGGATAGACAGGTGCCAGCACTAAAAGGGCCTCTCGTCATCGACAACCTTGTTCATCTCGCCAAAGCCCCCGATGATCGGGGTGATTTCCCACTCGCCCTCGTAGCCGGACTCCTGAGCGCCGACTCGCCCAGCGAATGAGCCCAGGACCCGGTCCAACTTGTAGATGGCTTCGAGCGCCTGTTCGTTGGTCACACGCTCCGGTGGTTGATTGAGGGGGTGCCGCATGGCGGACTCGTAGTCGTCGGCCATGCGGTAGTCCATGACCCGGCGGATGATCGCCCAGGTGGCCCGGCAGATCAACTCCATGATGATCCGCTCGGCGGGTGAGTCTGGGTCGGCGTTCCGGTAGACCTCCGTCAACTTGGTGACTCGGTCCTCGTAGGTGACATCCTTATTCATGAGGCCGTCGACGAAGGTGTTGCGGACGGTCTTGTTGTCCACGTTGGAGTGGAGGAGAACGTCGTTGAACAGGAGCCGCTGGTCTTCCTTGGTGAGTAACTTCAACGCCTCGGACGCTTCGTCTGCGTAGACGTGGCCGAGCGCCATCTTGAGTTTGTTTCCACTCACGTCCCGGTATCGCTCGGGGACGGTGAAGTCCTCCCGCATGAGATAGGCCAGGATGCCCCATGGGGCCGAGCCGCCCATCTGGTACTGGTAGATCGAGTCGTCGGGAGGTGGTGCCTGGTCGGTTAGGGCCAGGTAGTGGTGGTTCGTGGCAGCGACCTGGACACCACGTGTGACGTGCCGCCAGTACCGGACGAGGTCGTCTTTGGAGACAGCGCCGTGGATGTGGGCGTAACAGATGCCGGTCCCGGTCAACTTGTAGGTCTTGAGGACCTTGCCGGGGGCGTCGGGCTCTGACGGGTAGTAGTCCACCTCGATGAGGTTGACCGGCTTGCCTTTCTTGTCGTTGCCCTCCATGCGGTGGAGTTGGTGAAAGAGCCCTCCCTTGGGTCGCCCATAGGAGCCCCACGCCGGGTCGCCTGATAGGGGGACGACGGCTTCGAGCATGGCGACTCCATTGAGTTCGAGCGCGTCGTCCCGCTCGGAGTCGATCATGTAGTTCGGCATCCCAGACAGGGCGTTACAGATGACCGCTCTGGGCGCTGACTTGTTGAGAGCCTCGGCCGCTTCGAGGTTCGGAGCAATCCAGGCGGCGTAGGCATTCAACTCGTCGGAGGTGACCTCGTGACCGAACAGGTCCCGGTAGTAGTCCTCCGCCACCTCGGCAGCGTCGGGTTCGTCGTAGTAACTTTCGTGCCTGTCGGCCATGGCATCGTCGTGAGCGATGTCGTCAAATGTTGTGCCCATTGTCTTGTCCTCTCTCGGTCGTTCTATGTGGTCGTCGTGTCAGGTCGAGTAGTCGAACTTGTGCAGGTCGCGGAGGGCCTTCTTCCTGGCGGCCGTGGCGTTCTTCGGGGTGCCACACACCGTGAAGTGGAACCCGTCGGGGTGCTTCAACTGGATGTGCTTCCTGGAGCGGGCGATGTACCAGCCGAGTGCTTTGGCTTCCTTCATCACGAGGCGCATCTCGGCGTTGGCGACCTTCACGCCGTTCACAGTTCGGACCCATCGGTGTTGAGGAAGTTTTCGGCCTTGGCTCTGGCCTTCAGGTAGATACGCCGGGCCTTGTGCTCGGCGTTGCCCGAGGAATCGAACAGGTCGGCGGGAAGTAGGTCCTGGCCGATCTTGGCGAAGGTGTACCCGTCCCGGTCGTGGTATAGCAGGACCTTCTGCTCGACCTCGCTGAGGTCCTGAGTGATGAACAGCCGGGCCTCTGCCAGGGAGTCGGGGCCTGGATGGGTGGAGGGGATGGCCTCGGAGGGCTCCTCGGTGCGCTCCTCGCCCAGGTAGGCCGTCCAGTCGCCCGGAAGTGTCGGTTGGCCGAACGACTGGCTCTTGTCGATGGTGACCCAGTCGAGCGGATCGCGTCCCCTGGACACCCAGTCGGCCTGCTGACCCTCCGGCTCCGGGCTGGAATTCTTGGCTCCCAGGTAGTCCATGGCCGCCCCGTAGGGGATCGTGAGCGGACCCTCGAAGAATGAGGCGTCGGCGTCGGTGTGGGCGAGCCGGAAGCCGATGAAGGCTTCTAGGGACATCCCACGGTTCGGGTCGTGTTCCTGGGCTGCCTTGATGACCACGACCATCAACCGCTGAAACGTGTCGCATGACCTTGGGTCCTCGTGGATCTTGTCGAGCGGGACCGACGTACCGGTCCGGGACAGGGTCAACCGCTGGGAGCGGCGCCGCACCTTGCGGTCGTACTTCACGACGGCCGTGGCGGCCGTTTCCTGTGGATCGCACTCTGACGGTCCGCCTTCTGTAGATTTCATATTGCCTCTGACTGCTCCCAGGCCTTCAGCGGCTCCCTTGATAGTAGCAGAGATGTGTGACACTTTGTGACCAGAGGGGAAAAGTGCAACCGGCAGAAGTCATAACCATCCATCGAGCGCAACTGTAACCGTCCAGAAACTGGCGCCCGAAAGTGTCTAGTCGGCTTCGGCGGAGCAGGCATGCCAGATGGCTTCCTGGAGGTGACGGGTCGCCACCCCGATGGCGCTCCGGGCTTTCTTCACGGAACTGCGGCGGCGCTGCCTGCGACCGTCCAGGGCGGCGGTGGCCGTGGGGTCGGCGTGGGAGCCCGACCTGTTCGATGGCCCCTCTACCTGTCCGCCCAGGCTGACATCTTCGGACATGGCAACAGCGGCCGGGAAGGAGCGCCGCAGTTCGCCAGCCAGGCGGATGATTCGGTCCAGGTCCTCGATGGTGAAGCGGTTGGCCCGACTCATCTTCATGATTCCCTCCGGAACGGAGGTGTTCCGCGGCCGCGGTGCGAGATCGGGCCTCCCGCTTTCGTGTATGAGATGCCGGTTACTACGCGCTGGATAATCGTCTGACCTGTGCCGGACCCCAGGAATAGGACGGCCAGGTCTCCTTGGCTCCAGCGGCCGGTGGCGTAGGCGTAGCGAATGGCCACGATGTCCTCGTCGGTCAGCGGAGGCAGAACCCGGGTCCGCCCGGCAGCGGTGGTGTCAGCGGAGTTCTGCTCGTAGGTGCCGACCGACAGGTGGCCGGGGCGAACGCACGACGGCCGGTCGCAGAGATGCCGGACAATCTGGCCGTCCGGGATGGGACCGTGGATCAGTTCCAGCGACACCCGGTGTGCGTACTGCTTTCGTCCGTCGGTGTCGGTGAGTGTGCCGTACCCGCTGGGCAGCCGGTGGCCGAGCCACAGCGCACACGCCGATCTGTCCCGGACGTCGAAGGGTTCGACCCTGCTCCAGAATCGAACCGTCAGGTCGACATCTCGGGGTTCGGTGCGATCAGGCACGGGCATACTTCTCGCCCCAGGAGGCTCCGAGCACCTCGCCTTCGGAAACGATGGGCACCGGCCCGAGGGTGCCTGACATCGTGGCGGCCATATCGGCGGCGAACGCCACTGCCTCGCCGGTTGGTGCCTGGGCAATCACCTCGTCGTGTACCGGCAGGAGCAGGTGCTCGCCGAACCCGGCGTCGTCGAGTTGGATGAGTGCCCCCTTGAACAGGTCGGCGGCGAGGGACTGGATGAGGTAGTTGACGGCCCGGTAGCCGTACTGACGCTCCAGTGGGATGCGCCGACCGGTGGGTGTGATGACCATGGGGTCGCCGTATTTCATCTGGTCGACTACCTGACGGGTCCAACGCTTCACACGCGGGTAGGCCCGGCTGAACTTGTCGGTAGCCAACTTCGCCTCAAACGTCGACACACCGGCCTGTCGGGCAAGGGTGGCGGTGCCGCCCCCGTAGATGAGGCCGAAGCCGACGCCTTTGGCGAGGCGCCGTTGGGCAGGTGTGAAGTCCGGCCCGTACAAGCGTGCTGCTGTGGTGTCATGGAGGTCACCGCCGGAGGTGAACGTGGAGATCATGTCGGCTTCGTTTGCCAGGGCGGCGAGCACCCTGAACTCGATCTGGGAGAAGTCGGCGGCCACGAGGGCCATACCGTCATCTGGTACGAGGCAGGTTCGGATGCGGTGGTCTCCGCTGGGGAGTTGCTGGAGTGGCGGTTGGCTGATGGCCTGTCGGCCGGTGCGGGCAGCGAGGCTCTTGATGCGACAGTGCACCTTCCCGTCGATGTGGGCGGCCTCGATCATCGGATCGACGTAGGTCGTCAGGAACTTGGCGGAGTTCTTGGCGGCGAGCACCTGGGTGGCGAGTTCGTCGTCGATTCCAGCCAGCACTGTCCTGTCGACCTTGATGGCCCCTGAGGGTGTGGTTTCGGTCAGGACGGCCCCCCGGGCTATCAGGGCATCTGCCACCTGCTTGGTCGAGTTGACGTTGGCGACCCCGTTGGCGGCAACCCACTCCTCGGCGGCTTGCTGGTCAAAGGCCAACTCCTCGGACAACTCATGGGCGTAGGCCCGATTCACCTTGAAGCCCCGAGCGGTCATGGCCGTCGTGATCCGTTGGGTGCGGTGCTCGAACTCGGCGAGGTGTTCCAGGCCGAGATCGGCCACCGTCTTGGCCAGTACCTCGTAGAGACGGGCGGTGAGGATCACATCCATCCCGGCGTAGGTGACGAACACCTCATGGTCGACGGGCACCTTGGCGTAACCCTCACCGACCTTGAAGCCCAGGCTCTTGAATACGGCTTTCAGTTCGGTGTCCGAATCTGGGGCTGACGGGTCGACGTAATGATGTGCGAGATTCTTGAGGCCATGCCCGATGCCCCCATCACGGGAGTCGCGAGGGTCAACGAGGTGGGCGAGGATGGCTGTGTCGGTGGTGCGCTCCATGAGGGAGGCGACCTCACCTACGACATTGTCGGCATCGAGGAACCGGGCGACGTGGAGCATGTCGAATGGGGCGTTGTGGGCCACGAGCGGCGTGGAGACCTCGGCCAGGCGGTGGATTACCTCCGGCCAGCGATGCGGGTCTGCGACCCAGGCCACCTGGTGGTCGCCGAACTGTACGAGGCGAACCTCAGCCTGGTAGTCGAGGCCGCCTGTCTCAGTGTCAACGGTGATTGAAGGACGGGTGGTCTCGATCCAGGCGATGGCGGCGGCCACGTCGTCGTGGCTACGAACCGGCCTGATCGTGGCACTGTCGATGGGCGCCGGAAGGGGCATTGTCCGGCTCATTGTGCGGCCTCGTCCACAGACGATGACGCACATGACGGTTCTGATCCTCTTTCAGAGACTCCTTCAAATAGAGAAGAATCAGGAAAACCAAAAGAGTTGTTAAGCCCGTCAGTCACGTCATGTTCGTCATTTCGGTCGGCAGCGGCGGCCAGGCGGAGGCCTTGCATCCAGACGCCGTCTTGGCGTTTCACCTTCCTGATACCTGGCATCCGCTCGGCAACGGCTTCATACAGAGCCCGCTTCGTCCACGGTTTCACGCCCTCGTGGTCAGCCCACACCCGGTACGCCTCGTACAAGGCGCTGCCCTTGATCTCGCCACGCCTGTCTGACACAACTTCCCAACCGACGAACCCGGCCAGCTCATCAGACGTTTCCTTGTAGTCCTGTGTCGCAGCGATGATCGCCGGAGGGTCACCCAGGCCGGACTCGTACCATTCGACGGCACCCTCGATGGCCCACGCCAAGATGCCATCGGCCTCGGTGATCAGGGTTTCGGTCAGGTACGGGTCACGCCCATCGGGTGTGAAGTAGCGGTTGAACGGGATCAACTTCACGCGTCGCCACAGTCCGTCGTCTTGGCCACCGAATCGGGGGCGGTAGTTGCTTGCCAGCAGCAACAAGAAGTTCGGCCTGTAGGTCATCTCGTCTCGGTAGAGGTGACGGCAGGTGATCCTGTCGCCTCCGGTGACCCGCTTGAGGACAGCCTCAGCCATGGGTCGTGACCGTTCGCCCTCCTGGGCGATCACGATGCGCCTGCCCCGAAGTGACGCCAGGTCAGCCGTCGATGCCCCGGCACCTTTCAACTCGAACGCCGAGAATGCCGCTACTCCGACCATGTCGCCGAGGACATGTTCGAGCACGTTCAACAGCACCGACTTGCCGTTGGCTCCTGTGCCATACAGCACGGCGAAACACTGCTCGCGGGTTGAACCGCTGAGTGCGTAGCCGATGAGGCGTTGGAGGAACGCCACCATGGTGGCGTCGCCGTCAAACACCTCCAGGAGAAACTGTCTCCACCGGGGGGCTACGGCCTCGGGGTTGTATTCGTGGGGGACGGCGTGGGTCATCCAATGGCTGGCGTCGTGTTCGCCGAGGTCGCCGGTCTTGAGGTTCACGGTCCCGTTGGCTACGACGAGCAGTTCGTCACGCTTGTCGAGGCGGTTGAAGTCGATGGCCGCTTTGGGTTCGGCGTGTTTGATGGCGTTGCCGAACCGGGGGCTGTTTTCGCTCCGCCGGGCCCAGCCGATGAGGCGTTCACCGTGGTCGACTAGGTCGGGGTCACCAACGGTTTCACCCTGGTTGACCATGGCTGATCCCTCTGCCCGCATGACCGAGCAGATGATCGACACAGCGTTGAGGATCTGATGGTGGGTGTCTCGCTCCCACACACCATCGGAATAGAGCAGCCACCCCAACTCGGGGCACCACCGGGCATAGCCGCCGGTGATGGTGAGGACCCGCATGGCGTTTCCCTCGTCGGTCATCGGAAGAAAGTCGCCTGAACCAGTCGGTGGGGCGCCGTCATCGCCGGGGTCATCAGGTGGGGCGCCGTCAGCGGCGTTGGCGTCGATCCTCGTGGCAGCCCTCAGGCCACGTCGAAGATCAGCGTCGAAGGCATCCGGGTCTGCTTCACGCCAGGCCGTCAGGTCGTTACCTGTGGCGATGGCGAGCGTGTGGACCTGATGACCGTGGGCAGCCAGGGATGCCCCCATGGACAGATTGAAATCAATGCCGGACTCGTCGTTGTCGCCACACAACACCACCCGGCGGCCATGGAGGTTGGCTGCAAGGGTGGCCACCGTGTCGGTGTTGCGGGCCAGGGCTGCGCCACGGATGCCGACAGCCGAGTAGCCAGCCCCCACAGCGGTGAGCCGGTCACCTGGCCCCTCGGTGACCATGAAGTTGGCCTCGTCGCCATCAAGGTCGGTTACCCCCAGAGTTGACCAGACGTGCCCGGCAGGGTTGCGGGGCCCGCACCACCTGATTGCATCGTCGCAAAGCGCCCGGCCCTGGAGGCCGTGGACGATCCCGTCGAAATTTGCAAAGGGCACCACGAGGCGAGGCGCACGGTGATAGGTGGGCGTGAGGAACGTGAACTCGACAGTGCCATCGTCGTAGCCGAGGCCGATGTAGTACCCCAGATCCTCGCCGATGCCGAAGCGTTCAGCGGCATACGTTGCAGCCGGGCTGCCCTTGTAGGCGGCGTTGGCTGCATCACAGTAAGAAGACAGCGCAGCGAGGTGGTCGTCGGTGGGTGGGGCCTTGGGGCCAACGGTGGTGGTGCTCGTCGAGGCGTCGCCGACCTTCATGTTGAACAGGTCCGCCATCTTCATGCCGAGAGAATCGACGACCGTGGGGGTATGGCAACCGGCCCGGCAGTAGAGAAGGAGCCGTCCAGAGGGTTCGAGCGTCAGGAGAAGACTCGGTTTGTTGTCGGTGTGGGCGGGGCAGCGTGCCAGGTAGGAGTTGCCCTCGGGGCGCACGTCATCAAGGGTGGCGAGCAGGTCAGAGAAGTTGGGCACTGTGTTGCCGTCGGGGGTCAGGAAAGGAGATCAGCAAGTAGACGGGCAAACGTGGCCAGATCCATGACGACGTAGCCGTCGGCGGCCTTTCGGCCCCGGCGTTTCATCACGGTGACTCCGTACTTGGCCTTCTTGTTGACGGCACGGCCATTGGCGTCGTCCACATTCTCAGCGAGCGTGATCCGATTGCGGTCCCGGCACTCGAACGCCACCTCGGTAATGCCACCCAGGTCCCCGGCATCAAACTCACCGGCCTGGGCCATGCGGTACACCTCGGCGAACCCGGCCTTCCGAAGGAAGGCAGCGACAGCCACCTCCCAACGGGTGCCTCGGGCCTTAGAAGGGTTGCTCAACTGGCCAGGGCGGCCACCAGGGCCACCTCGATTATCGGTTTCGTGTAGGAGACGTTGCGCCCATTCTTGGTTGTGTATTCCACCAACTCCAGGCGGAGCACCCCGTCGGCCTCGCCACCGGCAGCGGCCAGGGCCTCTTCGGCCTCATTGACCGCTGACGCCAACTGCCACGACGCTGAGTTGAAACGCCACAGGCCCAGGTCAGGTAGGTCGAGGAGCCGAAACGTGGCCCGCACCGAGGGCTGACAGGCCGACCCGGCCCGTGCAGCCTCCTTGTGCTCCTTGAGGTCACGAGGACACACACACGCCGAGCAGGCGTCGTCCTTTTGGGTCTCTCCGTTGCACGACCGGATGGGTGTGTTGCCACGACCCCACAGGACGAACTCGGACTGAATGGCTGTCAGGTGGATCGGTAGCGACGTCGCATCTGTCATGACCTCCAGGGATTCCTCTGTTGAGGTCTCCCAGGGCTGAGGGTTGCCACCGAACTTCTTGGCGATCGCCTGGGCCACGTCTGGGTCACCCGTTGTGAAGCGCCACTCGGTGAGCGCCACGGGCCGACCCTGGATCTGGGCACCGGACCGGACCCGGCCGACAATGTCGGCAGCCCCGAACCTGGGAGTGTTGTCGAACAGTTTGTGGAGAGCCATCAGGCCGCACCTGCTTCCGTGTGTATGGGGTCAATCGGCACCTTGCCGATGACTGTCTTCGAGACTTCGTGTTCCCAGTTCGAGACGACCAGGAGCGCCTCGAACGTGGCGAACACGTCGTCGCCCAACCGGACCGGAATCAGGCGGTAGCCGTCCGGTCGGAGGGAAAGTGCCGCTGCGCCGTCAATGGCTGGCAACGGGCGCCTCTCACCGGAGGCGTCGATCAGGTAGTCGGCTCTGGCATAGGCCTGCAACTGGAGGGCCACGTCGGGCCACACACCAGAAGCGCCGGTCTTTATGTCGACAATGACTGTCTCATCGTCGATCAATGCGATGAAGTCGAGGGTGCCTGCATAACCGTGGGTCTCGGACCACGCGGTTGCCTCAACCTCCAAGAAGCCCGGCTCAAAGTCGACAATGAACCGTCGGTACTGCTCAATGAACCCGGCCAAGTCGGCATGAACGTTGCCGATGTCCTCGCCACGGTTGATGCGTTCACACAGGTCGTGGACGTCTGACCCCATCTTGGCTGCCACGCCAGAAGAGCGATCAGGGGCACGCTTGAGATGATCTACAGCAGCGGTGGGGTTGCCCTTCGTGACGAAGTCGACAACAACGCCGAGGTCATCGACGGCAGCCTGAGCGACGGTCTTGCCTCTCCAATACTGGAGTGCCTTCTTGGGCAGGCAGCCCACCACCGAGGTAACGCTGGGGACCTTGTCCCCGGTCACGGGGTCGACGTAGAAACGGCTGCCGGATCGCTTGATGGTCGGTACAGACGGTGTGGTCATGTGGGCTCCTTGGTGATTTCTCCTCACGAGAGACATGTCCACCGAGTGGCAGTTCTTGCGCCCGAAAACGAGAAATGACCCTCGCCGGAGCGAGGGTCTTAGGGTCATGGGATGGAGCCGCTACTCACACCCGACGAGGTCTGCGAGATCCTGCGAGTACCGAAGCCGACCCTGTATTCGTGGCGCTACCACCGTGAAGGACCGGTCGCCACAAAGGTCGGCCGCCACCTCCGCTACCGCCAGTCGGACCTAGGGGCCTGGATCGAGGAGCAGGTCGAGCGCCCCCACCACGAGTAAGAGCGACTGGCAGTTACGAACTATTTCATGACTTCACGTCTGGTTGGGCGCCCTTACCGAGATTGTCCTCCTCGCAGAGAATCTGAAGATTGTCGAGAGTGTTTGTCCCACCCATCGATCTTGGGATCCTGTGGTCAACGTGTAGCACAACTTCTGGGGCGCTTCTTCCACACACCTGACACGTGCCACTGTCTCGCTGGAACACTTCGTAACGCAGCCCTGCCGAAATCTTCGTCCTAGTCTCAGAGGTTGAGCCCCTGTTCTTGAATCTCTCAACAATGGACTCAGGATCGCATAATCCTTCTCGGTGTGCTTTTCGCCAAATTCGCTGTGCCTGCGCTACTACGACCATCCGCTTTGGGCCGTAGGCGACGTTGAGGTAGTCGCAGAGCGCTTCGATCTGTGTTGTATCTAGGCCAAGAATCTTAGCGAACTCATCAAGTTGGACAGATTCCGACATAGGCCGTTCGGGCCAGCCGACTGGTCTGTACTTAGGGATGTCGACAGGTAGGTCGGTTTTCGCGTCATCGACCGGGCGGTCAACGTGACTAAGTGGGCTGGCTCCGACTGGCCGATAATCGAGGTCGGACAATAGTTCGCGCATCACTTCTGTGGCCTTCTTCCTGGCGATGACGCCAGCAACGAAACCAGCAATGTCAGGTGGCAACTCTGCCGCCTCCCAACGCCGCCTAACGGTTCTCGACTTTTCGACCGGGTCAAGTCCCGAGCCTTCGTACTCCCATAGCAGACGTCGGATTACCTCTTGAAACGAGTCTCGACATTCTGACGAACAAAAGCGATCGTTCAGGTGATTAGTTCCTGCAGAAGGTGGAAACACTTCATTGCAGAACTTGCACTTGATCAGTGGCTTGTCCATGCCCCAATCCTCGCGCGGCACTGTGTCAGGAAGTAATCCTGCCTAGGAGCGTGGTGCCGTCTCGCGTGTTTTCGCCGTGAGGGTCGATAATTGTGATCATCTCCCCAGCGTGAATGTGCGCCCGGTTCGTTAGCCAACGCAGAGTACTGGTGCTCTCGTCGGCGTCGTCGCCTTCGGTGAGGTATTCGTACTCAGAGCGTAGAAGTGGATTACGAATACGTCTCGCTTCCCGTAGATCCACCGTCAAGGCCGCAGTCTTGGCTTCGATTGCTATGACTGTTTCGATCGCGGCATCAAGGTCATCATCCATATGACTGAGTCTAAGTGCCCACCTTTCGCCGAACCTGTTCACCTGTAGCCACGGCGACGACCACCATGATGGCCGCAACCTGGTCGGCGGTGACGGGCATGAAGATCAACACGGCAGCGACGACAGCCTCGACGAGGCTCCAGAGTCGTGCCGGGGGAAGGTACTCAGACATAGGGGTGCCTCCTACGGGCTTGAAGTCGATCCACCAGTCCGTCTAAGCGGCGGCGGAGTTCAGGGATGGTGGCGCAGTTGGATATGGAAATGTCGGGGGCGATAGCCGACGACTCGGTTTCAGATGGGTGGCCCATCACGTCAGTGCTTTCGCTGTGGGGGCGTCGAAGATGGATGATGTAGCCACCTGCAGACCGGATGGCCGCAGCCTCATTCCCAAAGCGCACGTCGGGGACTACCACGAGCGCTCCGGCCGGTAGGTCATCTATCCGTTGGAAGGC
>ENA-OREN01004134-OREN01004134.1-marine-metagenome-genome-assembly--contig:-NODE-4134-length-12890-cov-4.877234_pt1 | contig 12890 bp, 14 predicted proteins | sample MGYA00248624_ERZ508555 | MGnify/ENA primary metagenome ERZ508555 (study PRJEB26222, sample SAMN06267773) | marine metagenome | isolation source: Saanich Inlet, British Columbia, Canada | place...
TGTTGATAAATATAAACTTGCAATTATAGATTATTGATATTAAATGTCAACAAGATTACGAATCCAGCATTTTCCTGTAATTAAAGATCATATTGTTTTCGACTCTGATTTAACCGTTTGTTTACAGAAACAAGACAGAGATATTATTAATCGTGAAAATAGTGATTTGAGTGGAGAGAATATTTACCCACTTAATGAGAAGCGAAAGGAATTGATTATTTATAACAAGACCGCTTCAAATTTTACAGGGCTGGAGGAAAATATAGTTATCGTCTGGTTCAATCATATTATATGATTAAAAATATTCCAAAGCATACAGAATGGCTAATAGTGCATTTCTCGTCTATCTCAATAGTGGAAGTGTATTTACTTTTTCCGCATTACAAGGTCAACAAGCAGGGTCGTTTCAAGGTAATTAAAATCAATAGGCTTAGTTATATATTCGTCTGCTCCCGACGTGAGGGCCGCTTTGCCAACATATTCCTCTTTAACGGCAGTTACCATTATAATACCGATATTCTTGTCAAATCCCCTTACACGCTTCAAGACCTCTGTGCCTTCCATTCCAGGCATTCTACTCTTATACACTCCATTCCCATGACTCTACTTCTGTCAGGAATGCATTATCTGTCAGATTATATCTGAGCGGGGTTATTGAGATGTAGCCGTCTTTGAGTGCATGCATATCAGTGCCAATAACATCTACCTTTGGCCATCCGGTACCGGACAGCCAGTAATATGCAATACCACGTGGATCAGTCCGTTTCTCATAATGTTCGTCAAAATCACCAGAGAATTGTTTCGTTATCTTCACGCCCTTTATCTTGTCCTTCGATATATTAGGTATGTTGACATTGAGCAACGTGCCTCTTGGCAACTCCTTCTTCATGATAAGGGCAATAATATCTTTTGCTGTCTCGGCGGCTCCCTTAACATCAGGTGCTGACTCAGAAATCTCCAGTGAGAGCGCAACTGAAGGGATACCTAGAAGAGCACCTTCGATTGCAGCAGCTACTGTCCCGGAATATAAGACATTTATCCCGACATTAGCGCCAATATTTATGCCGGAAACCAGCAACTGCGATCTCTCCTTTAATATTTCTCTAACTGCAAGTTTCACACAATCTGCCGGGGAACCATCTATACCATAACCAATAAAATCTCCATTGGCATATACATCTCTTACTCTCAGGGGATGACTAAATGTAATTGAATGCCCTACTCCGCTCTTCTGCACATCCGGTGCAACTAGAGTAACAGACCCTAACGATTCCATAGCCTTTTTTAGCTCCAGGATGCCTGGCGAGTATATTCCATCATCATTTGTTACTATAATTTTCAATGAGACATTCCGCTTTCTTCTATTATTTCAGCTTTCGTTTTTTCGAATTCTTCCTGACTGATCAACCCATCAAGTTTTAATCTTTGCAGTACCATTAGTTTCTCATCGAGGACAATCTTGTCTATAATAGCATTTTCTTCATCAGTGACCTTCCTTCGTGCGTCTCTAATCTTCTCTCTTCCTTCATCTGTTAGTACCAGTATCTTCTCATCTTCCGGAATATAGTCACCTTCTTCATCTTCGCCAGGTTCATCTTCATCTCCATCCTTTTTTCGCAAACCAAACCATTTTTTCTCTTTACCTTCTTCTTTTTTAAACTCCTTAACAGACTTCTTCATCATCTTATCGTATACAGTCTTATTCTTCTTTTTATAATCTACAATATTTTTAAGTACTTTTATATCTTTGCCATCGAAAGGAGGAGAAAACATTGAAATAGTAATGCTTGTCTCTTTACCTGTATTTATATATTTGTGTATCGTTTGCCTTGGGATCATCACAACCATACCCTCTTTTACAACATGACGCACACCGTCAAGTGCGATTATACCACTCCCCTCCTTGATATATAAAATTTCATCATGGGTCTTATGAGAATGAGTACCCATTTCTGATCCTTCGCTCATCTGGAAAAGATATACGCTTGTACTCTTGTCATTACCCAATGGAATAATCAGAACGTTCTCATCTCCTGCAAGACCTTTTTCTTCTACAATATCATCTATATTTTTTATTTCAGGCTTGAATATCTCAGGAAAGGAAGTGGGATTTCTTAACGATTCGACAAACTCCCCAGATTTCTTCGTAGCCATACATCCACAGACGGCAAGAACGGAAGCAGAAATAATAAGCAATATGAGCTTTTTTGATAGATTGTTTTTTAGCATAATTACGGTGTAAGACTCCTTTCCTTAGACCTTTACCTGATTTAGGTTTTCGATTCTAACAGCAATATATAAGAGGGTCAATATAAATAAATCATTGGGCGCTTGCCTTAAATTGATAAATTTATTAGAATCAAAACTTATAAAATATTGCATTAGATTTAGTCTTATATCTGTTGTTAGATCGATATTTATATAAACGAATAATGATTAAACACCTGGCATATATATTTCTAACGATATTGATTACATCCTGTCATAGCTATACAGCAATCTCATCTACAAGTTTTGAAGATGTAGCGGCTGGTAAATGTACAGTAATTGATCTGACATACCCTCTAAACAAAAGTAATGCTTATTGGCCAGCTCCTTCTTATGCACCTTTCACATACAAACCGATTTCAACACTTAAGGAGAATGGCGTCTTCTCAGGAGCCTACTCCACCCCGGAACACCTTGGTACACATATAGACGCTCCCAATCACTTTGAAGATAATCAACCTTCAGTTGATGAGCTTAACCTGGAAACTCTTATTGGCCCTGCTTCAGTTATAGATGTTTCTGATAAAGTTGATAATAATGCGGATTATGAACTCACTGTAAAAGATATTGTCGATTGGGAGGAGGTAAATGGCAAGATACCTGAGAGATCCATTATTCTTCTCAATACCGGATGGTCAAGAAGATGGAATGATTACGAAAAATACAAGAATGTGGATAGTTCTAATAAACTTCATTTCCCAGGATATTCTGCTGCCGCTGCCGATTTTCTGGTTGAGAAAAGGAACATTAATGGAATCGGTATTGACACGTTAAGTGCAGATTATGGGATGTCAACAGATTTCGCAGTTCATCATATTATTAATGGTAGTAGCAAATACATACTGGAGAATGTAGCTAATCTTGATAAACTTCCACCCACTGGAGCAACATTAATAATAGCCCCAATAAAAATTGAAGGAGGCTCAGGCGGACAGGCAAGGATATGGGCAATTTTGTCGCACCCCTAATACGTATGAGTCTAATATAATTTGTAATTTAGAAAACAATATTAAATTATCTATAAAATTGACAAGGAGTACTTGCTATGCGAGTTGTTGACAGAAAAAGAGTATTGCCGGAAGTTACTATCGGATTAGACAAGGAGGAGACCATCACGCTTTCAACTATTCTGAGCAAAAGCGAATTAGAAAAAGAGTTCTGTGAAGATCTTCTATCTAGAATTAAGGTAGTTCTTCAAGATGATGATTTCAAGGATAAAAACAACTAATCTTTTAATCATTTATGATATTGACGGCAAAGCACAGTCTAAAATATATTATAACTGTATTCCTGATTATTCAACTTACAGGCTGCTCCACATATCAGGAGGCGGGATCACCTGCTTCAACCAGAAAAGACGAATGGTTTGCAAGGGATAAATTAAAGCATTTCTCGGCTACATTTCTTATTGGTGCTGCCGCATATTCAACCGCAAGATGGGGTGACGCCAGCAAAGATGACGCTAGTATAATAGGTTTCTCATTATCAAGTACATGCGGTATAGCGAAAGAGATTAATGATGAAGTCCGGCGTGATGATTGGAGTTACAAAGATCTGATCTGGGACTTTATTGGAGGCGCTGCCGGGGTCTCTTTATCTAATGCATTAGACTGATGTCTTTGGTATTAAAGTAAAAAGTGAAAAGTACTGACGATTCAGACAGGATGTAATTATCACAGAGAAGGAGATTGTTTATGGAGATTTACCTTGTTAGGCATGGTGCTGCTCTTGAAAAAGAAGAAGATCCTGAAAGGCATCTCAATAACGACGGAGTGAACCAGTGTCATCTGACTGGGAATGCTTTGAAGAGATTAGGCATTCAACTTGATCTTATCGTTAGCAGCCCCAAGGCCCGTGCCCGTCAAACTGCAGAAATTATTGCTGAAGAAGTTGGCTATTTAAGAGAAGAGATTAAGATAACTGAGACACTTGCACCAACAGCCCTTCCGAAAGACACTATCTCGTATTTAAATGATTTAGCTGATGTAGAAAGAATTATGCTTGCCGGTCATCTACCTCTACTTGGACATCTTGCTTCAGAATTACTAGTCAACTCTCCGCAAATTTCATTTTATTTTGAACCTGGTGCAGTCTGTTATATTAATACAGAACAACCTCACACTTTTTCTGGTGATTTTCGCTGGTTTTTAACACCGGAACATCTAAGAATCATTGCACAGGCATCAAATACTTGAGAGATTAACATATGTTTAAAAAGTATTTTGCTGCTCCTCATAATCAATATGAATTAGCCAGTTACGCCAGGATATGTTTTTTCTGTCTTATCTAGTGTCGCTTTCCAGTGAATAATGAGTACAGAAAACTGAAAAAATCAAAAATCCAGTCGGCAAACAATCTACACAAATAGAAGATTAGTATTAAAGGGAAGAAAACAATAATTATTCCATAAATAATAGCGTTTCCGGCTGAAGTTAAAAAATTGGTTGATCCTGAATTAATAAGAGCGGCAATTCCAGCACAGACTATAATAATCGGCAGAAGATAAATCAGCGCTTTTTTTATTCTTATTTTCTTATGATGACGGCGATGATGGTGGAGGTCATGGTGATGTCGTCTTTTATGGTGATATTCCGTTTGTCTATTCATGATCGATTAATATAAAAATTTCTTAAATTTATTAATGATAATCATTAAATTTTGTATAACAAACTATAAATGATTCGACGATAATTATTATATCAATAAGAGAATATAGTTATATAATTATAGACATTCAAATTAATTAAATAACAGAAATAACTTATTATTCAGCAAAATTATGGAGACTGTGCTGACAGACGTTTTCTGGGTGTTGATATGTGCCGGTCTTGTGTTTCTGATGCAAGCTGGATTTACCTGTTTAGAATCAGGTCTAACGCGATCAAAGAACAGTATAAACGTTGCAATAAAAAATATAACTGATTTTGGAATTTCTACCATCTTATTCTGGGCTTTTGGATTTGCGATGATGTTTGGAGAGTCAGTTAATGGATGGATCGGGTCAACGCAATTCTGTTTGTCTCTTGACGACGGCTCATGGACAAGTACGTTTTTCCTGTTTGAGATTATGTTTTGTGCTACGGCAGTTACAATAGTTTCTGGAGCAACTGCAGAGCGTTTGAGATTCAGGAGCTACATCATCATATCGATCATACTTTCGGGCATGATATACCCAGTTTTTGGACATTGGGTCTGGAATGGTATTCAATCAGGAACAGCGTCCGGATGGTTAGCACAAATAGGGTTTATAGATTTTGCAGGTTCTACTGTTGTACACAGTGTAGGTGGTTGGGTCGCTCTTGCAGCATTACTTATCATTGGTCCACGAGAAGGCCGCTTTCCACGTGTTGGGGCTCACAGGAAGATCCATGGCAGTAATCTTCCGATGTCTGTACTCGGAGTGTTACTTCTGTGGGTTGGTTGGTTTGGTTTCAATGGTGGTAGCACTTTGGCATTGAATGATCAGGTTGCCGGTATTATTACTAATACCTTTTTAGCAGGAGCATCAGGTGTTATGGTGACTCTTGCTGTTGGGTGGATAATTCGGAAACAACCGGATGCTGAACTGGTTATATTTGGATCAATTGCCGGGCTTGTTTCAATAACCGCTTCCGCACATGCTGTCAGCACCGCTTCAGCACTTGCTATCGGTGGAATTGGCGGCATTGTGATGTTGGGTGTAGATTATCTTATGGATTATTTACACATTGATGATGCCGTGGGTGCGATTCCAGTCCACCTGGGTGCAGGTATCTGGGGCACGCTTGCTGTCGCTATTTTTGGAAGAGAAGAGATTTTGGGAACAGGCCTCAGTCGTTCAGGACAACTACTTATTCAGGCAATAGGCATAGGAGTATGCTTTTTATGGACTTTTGGTTTGTCTTACGGGTTTTTCACGTTGATAAATTTTTTCCTTCCTCTACGAGTTACAGTAGAAGATGAACGTATTGGTCTTAATGTTTCAGAACATGGCGCTACGACAGAACTACTTGATATGTTCAGGATTATGGATAGCCAGTCAAAAACTGGAGACATGAGCCTTCGTGTACCGGTAGAGCCATTCACAGAAGTCGGTCAAATCGCCGAACAGTATAACTGTGTTATGGAAGCACTCCAGAAGGAAGCAGCGAAGACTGAGTCCTCGCTCCAGGAGAAGGAACTACTCTTACGTGAGATTCATCATAGAGTTAAAAACAATTTACAGGTTATTTCCAGCTTGCTCAGCCTTCAATCTCGAACCAGTAAAGATGAACAGGCGATAGAGATGGCTAAGGAGAGTCAGAATAGAATAAAGGTAATGGCTCTTATTCATGAAAAACTATATAGATCAAAGGATTTTGCTAATGTTGAGTTCAATGACTACATTAAAAATCTGGCAAATGACCTGTTCGCATCCTACAGAGTAAGTGCTTCAAGGATTTCTTTGAAATTGGAAATTGAAGATCTTTCCCTGGGGATTGATACTGCCATACCCACTGGTTTGATTATAAATGAACTGGTTACCAATTGTCTTAAATATGCATTTTCAAAAGATAGTGATGGAGAAATCAGGATATCTCTACGTTCGCTTAATGATGGTCAAAACGAATTGATTGTGAGTGATAACGGTGTTGGCATACCTGAAACATTGGATATTAAAAATGCAGAATCGTTAGGGCTACGAATGATAACAAATTTAACAGAACGTTCACTTCATGGTAATGTTAGTATCAATAGAAACAATGGGACTGAATTTAAAATTATTTTCAAAGAAAAAGAGTATAAAGATAGATTATAGTACTGTTGAAGGTTATGCACGGCATAATGATTTATAAATTAATTGAATAAGGATTTTTAGTTTTAGATGAATAGTTGATAGATAGTTGCTAAACAGGCTTTTTTTTGTACAATTATATATGATAATTGAATGATTATAATAAATACCAAATACCGGTAATTACAATATTTAGTATGGAAAGGAACTGGCTATGGCTAAGACAAGGATCATGATTGTTGAAGATGAGTGGACGGTGGCAGAAGAGATTAATATGGTATTACAAGGTATGGAGTACGATGTAACGTCTATGTCGTCATCAGGAGAGGAAGCAGTTCAAAATGCAGAGAAGGACAGGCCTGATTTAGTACTGATGGATATCGTGCTGGAAGGTGAAATGGATGGGATTGCAGCTGCTAATGAAATACGTTCTCGCTTTAATATCCCCATTGTCTTTCTCACTGCTTATACAGATGACAAAATTCTGGAACGAGCGAGCATAACTGGACCATTTGGGTATATTGTGAAACCATTTGTAAATGAAGATTTAAAAATATCAGTCGAAATTGCGGTGTACAAGTTTAGGATGGAAAAGGAAAGAAAACGGTTCATTGAGGGATTACAAGGTGCGCTACCTAAGATCACATCTTTGTCCGGATTACTTCCGGTTTGTCCATCATGCAAAAGGGTACGAGATGCCGATGGTAATTGGAAATAAGATAATGATCTGCTGCCGTTAATAACATTACAGTAAATCACTTTTCAATTTTGGATTTACCATATAGTCCTTACGACTAATAGCGTCATATTCTGGCAATAAGAGAATTTGTGCATTCAATATTGGATCACATATGTTGTTACTATTATTTAAGTAACAGAACGTAACAGTCTGCTTTCGACTTAATATATCATAGCATTCATGAACGAATGACAGTCAAACGCATCTTTAGGATCGTACTCAAAAAATTCCCTTGATATAATTTAATATACCTGCAATTGGCAATTCCTTATGAACCGGTGTTGCTGCAGATCTTTGAACAGATGGCACTTTCCTGAAAACTCCTGGTACTGTTGTAACATAATTTAGCTCTTTCGTCAGCGACAGGTTATCGATAACTTTCACCACTTTTTCATTTTGAGGCTTGCTACCCTTCTTAGTTTTTACATCTATTTTCACATCAGCGATTGCACTTTCCAGACTCTTTTTTACTGGTTTCCTCACTATTGATTTTGTAACTTTAGTTTTTATTGCTTTTGGTTTATTCGTTGTTGTTTTTGGCTTAGCTGCTGATGTTTTTGCTTTAGTTGCTGTTTTTGCCTTAGTTGTCACGGTTTTTTTAACACTTGATACTTTTGGCTTGCTCTTTACCACAGGTTTTTTTGTAACTTTTTTAGCAACTGGTTTCTTCACTTTAGATGCTGCCGCTTTTTTCACAGGACTCTTTTTTTTCTGCACGGTAGTTACTTTCTTTTTAACAGCACTTTTCTTTTTTGGTACAGACTTCTTTTCTACCATAAATTCCTCCTTAAGATTGTCCAATCTGGTTTGTCATTCAAAACAGATATGCTACGAACATAATACCTGCTATCGATCACGCAAATTAGAATTGCCCGTAAATGAAAATTATAGATTTTCTTTCTACACGTAATTTATACAGAAATAAAATATGTAAACACATCTGCACTTTCGTTACAAGTATTGAATATAGAGTAATTTAACGTATTATTTGCTTATGTCAATAACAATTATTGCAAATTATTATATTTTCATTTTTACATGATAAAATTCAATTAATCATGAAATTGGATAAATATGTCTTTGCTGATTATGTTTTATAATAATATGCAACATTTTGATATAAACATAAGTAGGAAAAGGCTCGATAATCCTTCTTTTATGATCTTGAGTTTCATATAACATTTTAAATATATACCGTTAGACTACGGCTGTAGGGACGAGACATTAGTAAAATCATTTTAAAAATGCATAAGTAGATTTTTGGCCCATTATCCTTTATTTTCTGGTAAACAAAGAGAATTTTATTGTTATAATTCAAATTATGTTGAATGAGCTTACCATTTCAAATTTTGCATTGATTAACGAGATTACAATAAAGTTCGATGAAGGTTTAAATATTTTTACCGGCACAACAGGCGTAGGTAAATCTCTAATACTTGGGGCACTAAACTTCCTTCTGGGAAGTCGTGCAACGAATGATATTGTCGGGTCTGATTCAAATGAAGTTTACGTAAGTGGATTATTTTTTATTAAAAGCGATCAGATTAGACAATGCATCAAGGAACATATTGACGAAATTAACGTTGAAGAAGAGGAGATTATCTTACAGCGTAATTTAGACCATAAAGGTCGAAACAGATGTAAAATTAACAATCAGCCAATTACGGTTTCTCTATTAAGGGAAATTGGAGACATATTGGTAAATATACATGGTCAACACGAGCATGAGTCACTAACAGATCCGTTACAACAACTCAGCATACTCGACAGTTTTGGAAAGTTGGGCGATCTTCGAACAGAATATTCCGGAATCTATAGTAAGGCATTAGAAAGAGAAAAATTCCTATACTCGTTAAATGATAGCAACGGTGAAAGGAAAAAGCAGATTGATCTTTATAATTATGAGATTAATGAGATTGATAGCTGCTGTTTACAACATAAAGAAGACGAACATCTGGAAGCGGAGCGTTATATTCTTGCTAATTCAGAGAAAATCCAAAATGTCTTGTCATTATGTTCTAATAACTTGTATGAATCAGACAATTCCATTATTGCCGGTTTAAAAGAGATCTCAAATGAACTCTCAAAAATTGTAGATGTTGATAAAGGTTTTGAAAATACTTCAGAGCAATGCAACCAGGCAATGTATCAATTAGAAGATATTGCAAGTACACTGAGGAATGATGTTGAAAAGTACAACTACGACCCGGAACGTTTAGAACAAATCGAAGAGAGACTAGAGATTATTAGAGGCCTTAAGAGGAAATATGGCGATTCAATAGAAGATATCCTTTCTAGTTGCGAGAAGTCCAAAGTAAAACTGGAGCAACTATTGAAGGACGATGAAGATGTTGAGATAGTAGAGGCCGAATTGAAACAACTTAAGAAGGCAGTTGTTAGTGCCGGTAAAGATCTAACTCAGTACCGAAAAAAAACCGGTAAAAAACTTTCTACTCTTATAAAAAAGGAATTGATGGATCTGGGGTTTGCTAACGGAAGATTTGATATTTGCGTCTCAACTATTGACTCTGATGATTCAAGAAAGACTGAATTAGAAAAAGCCAGCTGTTCAGGATTTGACAGCATTGAGTTTATGTTCTCATCCAATCCGGGAGAAAATCTAAAGCCACTTAGAAAGATAGCTTCAGGAGGTGAAATTTCCAGAATAATGCTTGCGCTGAAACGGCACCTGGCAATGGCAGATCAAACTCCTGTCCTTGTATTCGATGAAATTGACGCAAACATTGGAGGAAGAATGGGCCGGATTATTGGCGAGAAGCTGAAACTGGTTGCACAATCCCATCAGATTGTTTGTATTACTCATCTGCCACAGATAGCCAGCTACGCGGAACAACACTTTAAGGTAGATAAAACGGTCAAGAATAACAAAACGTTTGTAGCCATCGATCTGCTCTCCTCAAAAGAACAACTGGAAGAGATTGCAGAGATGATAAGAGGTGACGAAAAAAGTGATGTGACAAGGAAGCAGGCGAAAGAGATGATGGATGATGCGAAGAAATTTACTAAGCAGATGTCAACTACATAGCTGGAAATTATTAAAATTAACTAAAAATTAACAGATTCTTTATACTCAGTTAACAATATAAACTTAATATATCGGTCGTACATCTGTAATTCAATTACTTATTACTTATGGCAACATGTTAATTTTAAAATATCATTGAAATCCTACCGGTTTTTGTTTTAATACACGGGATTGATATTTAGTACTTTTTTAAGTTAATAAATACACATGAGAACATTCGCAAAATTATTTGCAAAATCTCCATTTGCTCCGCTACAGAAACATATGCAGGATGTAAATGGGTGCGTTATTAAAGTAAAAGAGATCTTTGAGGCGTTGGCAAAGGGCGACAACGATTCTGTTGCAAGAATAGCCGAAGAAATCTCTAAACAGGAAGCAAGGGCTGATACTACAAAAAATGAATTGCGCAATCACCTTCCGGGCGGTCTTTTTATGCCTATAAGCAAGAGCGCGTTATTAGAAATATTATCATTACAGGATGACATAGCTGACGACTGTGAGGACATTGGAATATTACTCACACTTAAAGAACTTACTTTGAAAGAAGTATTCAAAGATGATTTCAATCATTTTTTAAGTAAAAATATTGAAACATATGAACTCATTAAAGTTATCATAGAGGATTTTGACAATTTACTTGAGACCTCTTTCGCTGGTCGTGAAGCAGAAAGAGTTAAGACAATGGTTCAAGAAGTCGCACTAAGAGAACATGAAGCCGATATCTCTCAACGGCAGTTACTTAAGAATATATTCAGTAATGACGACCAGTTTACTCATGGAGAACTCCATCTGTGGTTATTAATTCTAAAAGAAATTAGAACACTATCCAACACTTCTGAAAAATTAGCCCACCGTATCCGCAATTTACTAGATCTTGAATAAATAATAATATAGAGATAACACCTTGACCCCAGAAACCATACTTATTATTCTCGCTTTAGTCATCAGTTTCTATATGGCATGGAATATTGGCGCGAATGATGTCGCTAATGCCATGGGAACATCCGTTGGCTCCGGAGCATTAACCCTTAAATGGGCAATCCTCGTCGCCGCCCTCATGGAGTTTGCAGGGGCATTTTTAGTAGGATCTCATGTCACGAACACTGTTAGAAAAGGGATTATTGATCCTGTTGTCTTTATCGGTGATCCAAACAGCTATATCTATGGCATGATGGCAGCGTTATTGGCTGCAGGTACATGGCTTCTCATAGCAAGCTCTAAGGGCTGGCCAGTATCTACAACGCATTCTATTGTTGGTTCTATAGTTGGATTTGTAATAATATCAATGGGCTTTCAAGCCGTTTCTTGGGATAAAGTCGGAACCATTGCTGCTAGCTGGGTCGTCTCGCCTGCAATTTCAGGGACAATGGCATTTTTTATATTTTTAAGTGCTAAGAAATTTATTCTAGATAGAAAAGATCCAGCACAAGCGGCTGTATCATTAATACCTCTTTACAGTTTCTTTGTAGCTGTAATTATAGGTTTAGTTACTGCTAGAAAAGGCTTGAAACATGTAGGTTTGCCTCTCACTGATAATGAGGTTGTTTTAGTTACAATAGCATTTGGATTAGTTGTCACAGTAATCACATACATTCTATTAAATATAAACAAAGAAAAAATTAAAAAGAAAATTGGAATAGATGATATTATTACAGAGTTTAACGAGATCAGATTACGAGGACTAAATATAAACGAAGCAAATTCATTACTAGAAAATAAAAATACAACCAATATAATATTACTAGGTAAATTTAAAAAAAGACCGATTAAGGAACCACCAGTTATAACAATTGATCAGCATATCAGTTACCGAAAAGTAAAGCTGTCTCGTAAAAATGTAAATTCAAAATTTAATTTTGACTTATATTGGAACGAATCTAAAAACCCTTCTGCCTATACTGTAACTAAGTGTGATCCCGACAACTTATTAAAAGTGGGACAAGTTATTACATCAATAAATGGGTTCCCATTAAAAGAAGAAAAAGATGAAGATGAAGAAAAAAGAATACTAAACTTTTTAGGTAATGTTGTCTACGTGAAAGTTAAGAACTAATAAGGTTAGGAGTGATTAAAAACCTATTAAA
>ENA-OREN01004138-OREN01004138.1-marine-metagenome-genome-assembly--contig:-NODE-4138-length-12887-cov-7.757065_pt1 | contig 12887 bp, 10 predicted proteins | sample MGYA00248624_ERZ508555 | MGnify/ENA primary metagenome ERZ508555 (study PRJEB26222, sample SAMN06267773) | marine metagenome | isolation source: Saanich Inlet, British Columbia, Canada | place...
GTTGATTATTACTAATTATCTTCATATTTCAAGCCCCACTTCGTGGTTCTTTTTGTTTGTGGGATGATGTGTAGATTCATTAGTATAAGACTCGAGGAAAACTCTGTAAAAACTGTAAATATTAATTATATAATGGCTCAATCGTTTATTAAATATATTCTGTTCTTTTTATTCACTTTATCTTGTCTTTTCGCAAGATCTAATACAATTGATAACTTAAAGATTGCTTCTATTATATCGCGGGATGGTACAGTATCTATTTCAGAAACGCGGACATTCAATTTTAAGGGCAGATATAATTTTACATATCTAAAAATCAATAAAAAGTTATTTAAAGAAATCTATGATATACGGGTATCTGAGGGCAGCACAAAATACCTTAATTCAAGTAATTCAGAGCCAAATACTTTTCAAATTCAAAATAGGAAAAAATCAATAAGGATAAAGTGGTTTCATTATGCAGAAGATACCGAAAAAGTTTTTACTGTGTCTTATAAATTAAAAGGAGCCTTGAGAATTGGTCATAATGATACTCAGTTTCATTGGACTTATCTAGGAGGGGGTTGGGATGTAAAAACGAAAAAATTAACAATAGAACAAAATTTTGAAGAAGAGTTACAAAAAAATGATATTTGGTTCAAGGCTACAGGGCTGAACGAAGATAGACTTCAAACGACTTTTAATAGGGGTACCATTACTTTAAAAGCAGATAATATTTCAAAGAATAAGAGAATAAGAATCAATACTATTTTCCCCAGTACCTATCTCAAAGAACCAATAGTAAATGATAGTTCTTTATCATTTGAAAAAGAGTTGGAAAATATTAACAATAAAGAATTGGGATCCAAATTTGGATTTATATTTTCATTTTTATTTATTGCAGTCTCTGTAATAGCACTGATTATTAGGTTTATTAAATATGGAAGAGAACATAGAATTGGAAAATTGGCTTTTGAAGAGAAAACTCATTTTCCTTCAAGTCATCATCCTGCATTGGTAAGCTATTTTATCACCTATCAAAAATTGTCAGGTACTGCGATCCTAGCCACACTTTTTAGACTTGCAAGCAATGGTTACTTTATAATACAAGAGACTGAAATAATTAAAGAATCCTTTTTCAGGAAAAAGAAAAAGAAAGAAAAGAAAGTGGTAGTTCAACTCAAAGATATTTCAACAATTGATGTATTAGGTCAATGGGATGCTCTTCTAGCAAGATTTGTTATTTTACAGATCAATAGTGGGGTCTATTACCTTGATGATATTTTTCAAAAGATTGGAGCTGCTACATCTTTTGTAAGTGATTGGAATAAGTATATTGATCAAGAAATTATTAATAATGATTGGTTGGAAAAGGCACCAAAAAGAAGTTCTGCGAAATTTTTAATTACTCATTTGGTGATGATTAGTATTTCTATTTATTTGATAAAGTACAATCCTGCTGTATCAATTATGTCAGGAATACTTTTACTCATTATAGGTTTAGTTGGCAGTCTTGCTATGATCAGAATGTCATATAATTGTCGTTTATTAAAAAAGAAATGGGAAGATTTTGGGGATAAAATAAAGTATAAGAAAAATTTGCATAACTGCGACCTTGATAATAACCTACTTTTACAATATTCCATAGTAATGGGGTTGGACAATTATCAAATAAAACAGCTACTCAAAAGTTTTAATTATGATTCTAGTGATTTTATTTGGTTCCATGATGGAAACCTAAGCGGCATGAATACCGATAGCTTTACCAGTAGTTTCACTAATATGATTGATACCGGTGCAGCTATCAGTGCAGGATTTGGTGGTGATGGTGGTGATGGTGGTGCTGGCGGCGGCGGCGCTGGAGGCGGTGGGGGTGGTGGCTCTGGCTAATCAGATATAAGTACTTCAAATATAACCTGTTTGGTATTTTTTTTAGTGAGATGATGCGTAGATTTGGGTAAATAATTAATGCCTAGAGGAGAAATAAATATCTGTCCAAAATGCAGTAAAGAGAACCCAACATTTGTTCGGTATTGGAATGACCAAGGTGATACAAGAGAGGCTGTAGAGTCAGGTGAGATTATCTATGCTGCTTGGGAGCATGCAGATAATAAATACCATGTAGAATGGCACTGTATGGGATGTGACTATGAGTCGGGTGAGTCTAATCCAGATAATGGGAGTTATAGAGCAGACTATGTAAAAAACAACTTTTTAGTTACCCCTAAACCAACTCTTTAGTTTCGGATATAAGTAAAATATTTCCAATGATTAACCGCATCACATTACTACTATTTATTGGGATGGCTGTACTGGGATGTGAAGATAATGATAAATGTATAGATGAATCGAAGATATCCAATAATTCTTGTTATGAAATCTATGCTCCAGTTTGTGGCTGTGATGGAGAAACTTATTCAAATGATTGTTATGCTGAAACTGCAGGTGTCACAGAATGGAGTGAAGGTGAATGTTACTAAACACCTCAATTATCGTTACTGCTCTCGTGGGGTTTTTTGTTTGTGGCATGATGGGTAGATTAAAGTAAATATTTCTTGGAGAATATTATGGAAAGTAAAAATAAGTCATGCTGTGATAAAAAATGCAAATGCTGTAATGGCGAATGTTCCTGCAATGGATGTGAAAAGGGAAAACCCTGCAACTGCAACTGTGATTGTGCCTGCTGTAAAGAAGAATGCTGCTGCTCTAAATAAAATAGATTTACCCTTTCTACAACATAAGCCCTACATTAGTGGGGTTTTTTGTTTGTGGGATGGTGTGGGTTCATTTCTACCATTATCTTTCTCAATGAATTTGTAAATTCCACATATATTATAAAGAATTTTTCATTTATTACATCAGAATTTCAAGGGACACAATGAACAATATAACACTACTAATTATGGCAGCGGGAATGGGCTCCAGATACGGCGGACTTAAGCAACTGGATGCTATAGGTCCCAGTGGTGAAACTATTATTGATTATTCCGTATATGATGCCATTAAAGCAGGCTTTACTAAAGTTGTTTTTATTATTCGGAAAGATTTTGAGCAGGAATTCAAATCAAAAATAACGGATAAATATGAAGGGCAGATTCAAGTAGAATTTGCTTTCCAGGATTTAAATGATCTTCCTGATGAATTTACGTGTCCTGAAGGTCGGGAAAAGCCTTGGGGAACTGGTCACGCCATTTTTTCCGCTAGAAATATTATAAATGAACCATTTGTTGCCATTAATGGTGATGATTTTTACGGACGAGAATCATTTAAAGTTGTAGCAGATTATTATAGAAAAGGTGCAAATAGTTTTTCAATGGTTGCATTTAAATTAGATAAAACCCTATCATCCTTTGGAGGAGTTACACGGGGATTGTGTACCGTGAATGATGAGAAACTAAATACTGTAATTGAAACAGCAGATCTTGAGAAAACGGATTATGGTGTATCTTCTAATCGAGATATTGAATTGGATGGAACTGAACCGGTGTCTATGAATGTTTGGGGGTTTACTCCAATTTTGTTTAAGTATCTTGAAGAAAAATTTGTTGAATTTTTATCTGAAAATGGCACAGAAATGAAAAGCGAATATTTGATTCCATCCGTTGTAAATGAACTGATTCAAAGCGGACAGGAAAACGTTCATGTATTAAGAAGTGGCGCCACATGGTTTGGCGTTACATATAAAGAAGATAAGCCCTATGTTGAAGGTGAAATTGAAAAGCTAGTGAATAAAGGGGAATATCCGGGCAAACTATTTTAGGTTTATTATGATTCAATCATCATTGTTAAAAAAATGTAAAGTAGCAGCATGTTGTTTCTTTACTCTACTGCTAACAATGTTTGCGCAATCGCCGCCTGAAATCGAAGACCCATCCATTGTTGAGATAAATAAACTACCACCTCGAGCAACCATATTCAATTTTGAATCAAAGAATCTTGCCATTAATGATAATCCTGAACATACACAATATTATCAATCTCTAAATGGGATTTGGAAATTTAATTGGGTTCGGAATCCTGATGACCGCCCATTAGATTTTTTTGAACCTAACTTTAATGATTCATCCTGGGATGATTTTCATGTTCCTGCAAACTGGGAGATCAATGGATACGGTGTCCCTATTTATTTAAATCATCCTTACGAATTTTCGTATCATCCCGAACCGCCAACAATCCCCGATGGCCACAATCCAGTTGGCTCGTACAGGAAAAGTTTCACAATCCCGGAAAAGTGGAAAAATCGACGAATAGTGATTCATTTTGGTGCGGTAAAATCTGCATTCTTCATTTGGGTGAATGGGGAAAAAGTTGGCTACAGCCAAGGCAGTAAATTGCCAGCCGAATTTGATATTACTGAATTTATTTCAATAGGAAAAAATAGTGTAGCACTTCAAGTGTATCGTTGGTCAGATGGCTCATACTTGGAATGTCAGGACTTTTGGCGCATCAGTGGTATCGAACGGGACGTGTACCTGGCTGCCGAGCCAAAACTCAGAATCGCTGACTTTTGGGCTAAGACACCACTAGACCCTCAATTCAATAATGGTGAACTCAGTCTTGAAATTGATTTATTTAATGATTCAATCACTGATGAAAAAATTACAGTGCATACAGAATTATTTAAAGCCAATGGGCGAAGAGTACTCAATAGAACTGATCGTGTAATAATAGAAGCGAATTCACCTTTAACATTTAATATAAAAAACACTATTCGGAACGTAGATGCATGGACAGCAGAAACACCCAATCTGTATAAGCTTAACATTACATTGAAAAAAGGGTATAAAGTCATTTCATCGATTTCGGAAGAAATTGGCTTCAGGACTATCGAAGTTGTAGGTGGACAACTTTTGGTGAATGGTCAACCCATACTGATTAAAGGTGTAAACCGGCACGAGCATGATCCTGAAACGGGGCATGTCATCAGTCGTGAACTGATGGATAAAGATATTCAACTTATGAAAGAGTTCAATATTAACACTGTGCGAACCAGCCATTATCCAACTGACCCATATTGGATTGATCTTTGTGATAAATATGGTTTATATGTGATAGATGAAGCCAATATTGAAAGTCATGGAATGGGCTATCACCCGGAGCGGACTTTGGGCAACAAACCTGAATGGGAAACAGCCCATTTATCACGAATAAAGAGAATGGTAGAACGAGATAAAAATCATCCATCTATTATTTTATGGTCTATGGGAAATGAAGCTGGCGATGGTGTAAACTTTGTCGCTGCATCCAAATGGATTCATGAACGTGATCCGTCGCGGCCAGTACATTATGAACGGGCAGGGAATCGAGATCATGTGGATATTTATTCACCCATGTACACAGGCGTAGAATGGTTGAAGAATTATGTACAGGAACAGCACGACAAGCCCCTCATCATGTGTGAATACATGCATGCCATGGGAAACAGTTTAGGTGGAATGGCTGATTATTGGGAGTTGATCCGAAAAGAGCCTCAACTTCAGGGCGGTTGCATTTGGGATTGGGTAGATCAGGGCCTTACCAAAAAAAGTGAAGATGGAAGAATTTATTTTGCGTATGGTGGGGATTTTGGGCCACCGGAAACGCCAAGCGATGGTAATTTTCTGATTAATGGATTGGTCCAACCAGATCGAAAACCAAATCCTCATTTTTATGAGGTTAAAAAAGCCTACCAGAATTTCATCGTAAAACCGTATGGTTTAAATCAGTTCGCCGTTGAAATCACTAATGAGAATTTTTTTACGCATACGAATGGAATTGACATATTATGGATGGTAAGGTCAAATGGTGAAACGCTTCAATCTGGAGAATTAAAAGATCTGGATCTTGAACCGCAAGAAAGTAAAAAAATGCTTATCCCAGTGGATGAATTTCAAATGATTCCTTTCCACGAATATCATCTCGATATCGAATTTAGATTAAAGAAAAAGAAGGGGGTTTTGCCAAAAGGATATTTGATTGCCTGGGAACAATTACCGCTCATCAATTTCAATACAATGAAATTAGAATTTAATCTAAATATTTCGCAGGAGAATTATCCAAAATTACATGATGTGACTGAAACAGATAATGAAATTGTAATTACAGGGAAAGATTTTGAGATCATTTTTTCAAAACAAACCGCCACTATGGATTCATGGACTTTTCAGGGAAAAAATATTTTATTGAGAGGTCCTAAACCAAATTTTTGGAGAACACCTACGGATAATGATTTTGGGAATGACATGCCGAAACGAATGGCTGTATGGAAGCATGCCACCGATGAGGCACAAGTAAATGAGATAAAGGTTGATAATTATGATACAAGTGTTGGCATAGAAGTTTTTTATAATTTTCCTTCAGTTGAATCAAGGGGATCAATTCTCTATGTCATTTATGGAGATGGACGAATTTTGGTTTTCAATAAATTTGAAATAGGAAAAGGGACCTTACCTAATATCCCAAAGGTTGGGATTTCAATGCAAATTCCTAAAGAGTTTGATGCCATGACCTGGTTTGGCCGAGGGCCCCACGAGAATTATTTAGATAGAAAATCTAGTGCCAAAGTAGATATTTATTCTGGAAAAGTTTCAGACCAATTTCATCCTTATATCCGCCCGCAAGAAAGTGGGAATAAAACAGACGTCCGTTGGGCAACATTTCGAAATGTTGATGGTGATGGATTATTGGTTCGAGGATTACTCTCTCTGAATGCGAGTCATTATTTACAAAAAGATTATGACCATGGTTTTGGAGAAATGAAAAGCGGTGCTACCGGCAATATCAAAACCACAAAGCAGCAAAGACATTCTATCGATATGGTGGAAAGAGAATTAATCAATTTGGATATTGATTTAGTTCAAATGGGGCTTGGTGGTGAAGATAGTTGGTGGGCGCAACCTTTGGAAAAATACCAGATTAAACCAAAAAATTATGATTATTCTTTTACATTAATACCCATAAAAAGCGATGAAAATCCAGTCGAGTTAAACAAGAATGCTTTTCTTAAATAAAGGTTAAATTAATAGAATATAACAAATATTGTTTTCCTATTATGAGTATGGTAAGACACACATTATGTAAATAAATTTATGAAAATTTCTGTCGTTATTCCCACCTATAACCGAAAGCATACCTTATCCCGCGCACTCGATTCTGTATTAGCTCAATCCTACCAACCATTTGAAATTATTGTCATTGATGATGGTTCGACTGACGGCACTTTTGATTTGATAAAGTCAAAATATCCTTCCGTCAAGTTGCTGGAATCTTTTCAACCTTCAAAATCTTTGAAAGGTTATTCCCCAAAAGGAGTCAGCGTTGCACGAAATGTCGGAATAAAGAAATCCAAAGGTGATTGGATTTCTCTATTGGATTCGGATGATGAGTGGGTTCCAGATAAACTGATAAAACAAGTTCAATTATTGAAAAAAAATGAAGGGTCGGTATTTTGCCACACGAATGAAATCTGGATTCGTAATGGTATTCGAGTAAATCAGCACAAGAAACATCAAAAATATGGCGGTTATATTTTTAAAGAATGTTTAGACATATGTAGAATATCTCCATCATCTGCACTTATCCATAAATCCATATTTAAAGACATTGGTTTATTTGATGAAAGTTTAAAAGTATGTGAAGATTATGATCTTTGGTTACGCATTACATCAAACTATCCTGTTCTGTTCCTGGACGAATTTTTGATAAAAAAGTATGGTGGGCATAAAGACCAATTGTCTAAAACACCGGAGGGCATCGAACAGTATCGAATTAAATCATTGGAAAAAATAATGAGTTCTAATTTGCTGCCAGAATCTCAATTTCAAGCTGCAAAAGATATGCTGATTACTAAACTGCAGATCTTTGCCAATGGATTAGAAAAAAGGCAAAAAATTGATAAATTCAATGACATTCAAAAAAAGATTCAATATTGGAATAATATATCTTTTTTAAATTAGATTTACATGGTTAAAAGCTTTCTCATTAATTAATGAGTTTAATTTTTGTTCAAACCGTTTTATGAATGATAAATAATTATTTGGTAATAGATAAATAATGGTAAAAAATATTTTTGTAACGATGACTTTTTTTGTCACAGGACTTCTTGCCCGTGAATGGGTGGAAACCGGTACATCTCGTCCAGCTGAACCCGTATGGGTTGTTAATACAATCTCTGATAATCAATTAGAGATTTCATTTGATCTTGGCGGTTATTTTGTGGAAGACCTTGCCAATGGTAAAAACAAAATTACATTCCCCGGTGGAGTTCCCAATCTTGAGGTAGGGACTCCTGATCTTCCAAAAATGGCTCAATCGATAATAATCCCCGATTTAGCTCACATGGAATTATCGATTGTTGAATCAAAATTTGTAGAATTTTTCATGGAAAACCTGATTTCTTCAAAAGGGAATTTGACCCGTAATATTAATCCCGCATCTGTACCCTATACATTTGGACAAGCCTACGAAACAGATGAATTTTATCCCCAGGATATTGTATTTATGCGCAATCCTTATATTATGCGGACGGTTCGGGGCCAAGCTATTGTTTTTCAACCCATCCAATATAATCCAATCCAAAGGACACTACGTGTCTATACCCATATTAAAGTAAATATTCAGCAAAATGGCATGAGTCAAATCAATCCTTTGACCCGCCGTCCAGCCAAAGGTGGATCACGTGAATTTGAAAATATATACGCTGAACATTTTCTCAATTATTCAACAAACAGCAGATATGAGTTATTGGGGGAGGAAGGCCCTATGCTGGTGGTTTGTTATGGTGAGTTTATGGAGTCCATGCAACCATTTGTGGAATGGAAAAACTATAAAGGTATTCCTACAGAAATGGTGGATGTAGCTGATATTGGCGGTAGTGATGAAATTGAAGCGTTTGTAGAAACAAAATACTATGATGATGGTATTGCCTTTGTTCTCTTTGTAGGTGACATTGATCAAATTCCGTCCCCTCGTTATTCTGATGGCGCGGGGTCAAATAGTCCAGCGGATCCATCTTATGGTTTTGTGGCTGGAAGTGATTATTATCCTGAAATTATAATTGGGCGTTTTTCTGCAGAAGATACATCTCACGTGGAAACAATGATAAATCGCACAATAGAATATGAAATGGACCCCGACCCCACTGCTGACTGGTATAAAAAAGGTTCAGGGTTTGCGTCAGATCAAGGTCCAGGCGATGACGGGGAATTAGATTATGAACACTTGGACAATATCCGCGATGACCTTTTAGGTTTCACCTACGTTGAGGTGGACCAAATTTATGACCCATCGGGAACTGTCGAGGATGGTGAAGTAGCATTAAACGAGGGCCGTTCCATTGTCAATTATACCGGTCATGGTTCCAACGGATCGTGGGGGAATGGTTGTCCCCTGAACCAGACAGACGTAAATGGTTTGGTTAATATGGGTATGTACCCGTTTATTTGGTCAGTAGCTTGTGTGAATGGAGAGTTCCATATTGGGACTTGTTTTGCAGAAACATGGCTTCGTGCCACAGGGACTAATGGTGTGCCTACCGGAGCGATTGCTGTTCTTATGTCCACCGTGAATCAAAGTTGGAGTCCGCCCATGGATGGCCAGGATGAAATGAATGATATCCTGGTGGAATCATATGAAAACAATATTAAGCGCACCTACGGTGGATTATCCATGAATGGAGTGATGCACATGGCTGATAGTTATGGGACAGCCGGTGAAGAGGAAATTTTATATTGGACAATTTTTGGGGATCCTTCTGTTGTGGTTCGGACAGATACGCCAACAGATATGACCGTTTCCCATAATGATGTAATGATTATCGGCGCAGAAGAATTCAGTATTGAAACCGGAATGGCGGCAGCACTCGTTGCAGTTTCCCGGGATGGTGAATTATTGGCATCAACCTATACAGATGCCACCGGTGGCACCACCCTCGAATTTGAAACACCCTTGGAAATTCCGGGGCCAGTGGATTTGGTTGTAACTGCTTTCAATAAAATGCCCTATGAAACAACAGTGAATGTGATCGCCCCTGATGGTGCCTATATGCTCATGGGTGATATAGCAGTAACTGGCGGTGCAGATCAAATTCTCGACTATGGGGAAACAGGAAGTCTATATATAACATTCGAAAATGTTGGACAGGATCTTTCAGAAGATTTGACTATTACCCTCATTCACGAAGCTGGGATGGTTACATTGAATTCAAATGTAATTCAAAACGGTTCTATAGCAGCAGGGACAGAAGTGACAATTGGTCCATTTGAATTCCAAGTCAGTTGGAATGTAGATGATGGTGGACTAATTCCATTCGTTATACAGGCAACTGATAATATAGAAACGTGGGAATACGAAATAAATATTCCTGTTGAAGCCCCAGATTATAATTTGATATCTGTCGATTTTCTTGATTTAGGCAATGGAACTCTAGACCCGGGTGAAACCACCACTATGCAACTCGTACTTACCAATGTAGGACATTCGCCAGTAAGCTCTCCAACTTTTGAAGTAACTACCAGGGATCCAAACATAATTCTGGGTGCCGTTGAAAGTGATAATGCATACTGGTGGGAAATTGATAGTCAGGTTACTATTACTATTGAAGTTACTGCAGTAGATGACGCGCCTGTTGGTCACACAGCCTTGTTAGGAATAATTATTGGTTCAGGTGGAACAAATTATGAAAATGTATTCCCTCTCACCATAACACTTGGTCTTCTCATAGAAGATTTTGAATCAGGATCATTTACGTCGTTTGATTGGATTCAAGGAGGCGATGCTGAATGGACTATTGACAGTGTTTCTTATTCCGGAAATTATTCAGCAAAATCCGGTACTATTAGTCATAACCAGACATCTGAATTATCCATTGAATTGAATATCCTTAATGAAGGCCAGACATCGTTTTGGGCAAAAACATCTTCAGAGCAAAGTGGCACGGGTAATATATATGATTACCTTGAATTTTATATCGATGATGAAGCAGCTGATTTAAATATTGGTGGTGAATTAGACTGGACAGAATACACAGTAGATATTCCGGTAGGAGAGCATTCATTAAGGTGGGTTTATCAAAAGGATGGCGCGCAGAGTTTAGGGCAGGATTGTGCTTGGCTAGATAGAATTGTATTCCCAACTGGTTCTATTTTGCCTCTTAATATTGATTTTGGAGATGCCAATTTAGATGGGTCTATAAGTATCCTTGATGTCATCCTTTCCGTTAATTATGTGATTGGTCATATTGATTTTTCTATCGAACAATCTCAAAATGCTGATATGAATCTTGATGGAATTGTAAATATTTATGATGTTTTCATCATTGTAGATATGGTGATGGCGAATTAAAACACATTAGTAATTCATTAAAAAATAGCTCCAAATTCAGGGGCTATTTTTTTGGAATATTTTGACTGATTCACTCACCATAACATCAATTTTCTTACTCGGATGCCTTCACGCTCTCGAACCGGGACATGGTAAAACTTTTTTATTGGCATATACTATTGGTGGAAAGCTTGATTTTAATAAAATACTTCTCCTTACGGGAAGTTTACTCGTTTCCCATTTTTTAGTATTGACAGGAATTGCAGTTGTATTCAACCTGGTCTTGGCTGAATTTGCGAATGCATTTATTCATGATATATCTCATTGGCTTGGCCCTGCAATTATCTTACTGTTTGGAACCTATATCTTAGGTCGAGCTTTATATAAATCAAGACATATACATTCTGATGAGTGTGGACATATACATAATAAATTTGATGATACAAAAGTTGAAAATCCAATCACAGTAGGAATTTTGACAGGTATGCTCCCTTGTGCATCATCATTTGCAGTAGTGATGATGACAGGGATGACCCCAACTATTAGTGAAATTATTCAATTCATTTCCATTTATGTTTTGGGGATTGCTTTAGTCCTGTTTATAGTCGTGATAACTTTTAATTACACTAAAAATATTTTTATTGAAAAAATAAGTAATTTTAAATTTAATATTAACCCCGAACTGGTAAGTGGTTGTTTAATCATATTGGTTGGGTTTATATATTTAAGTTACAACTGGATGGGGCATATTCATTAATAAGGAGATAATAATGCGTAATGCTTTAATACTACTTTTCTCTTTTTCGTTTCTTTTTTCCGGCGACGGGAAAGCTTATAGTGTTGATTTAGAGAATGCAACTCTCAAGTGGACAGCAAATAGAGTCACCAAAACCCATTGGGGATATATTTCAATGAAGGGAGGGCATATTGTCATTGATGGAAAAAATATTATTTCAGGAGACTTTCAAGTTGATATGAATTCCATTGTAGTTAGGGATATGGATGAAAGTCCATGGAGAACAAAATTAGAAAATCACCTGAAATCGAGTGATTTTTTCAATGTAGAAAAATTTTCTACTTCTCAACTGACTCTCACCAAAGTCTCTTTTAATCAGGGCGCATTTATGGTTATGGGTGATTTAACCATTCGAGGCATCACCCATTCAGTTGAATTCCCAGCTATTATTAATTTTTCTGATTCAGGACCTCGGGCCACAGGGCAGATTAAAATCGATCGTACATTGTTTGATGTGAATTTCAGATCTGGAAAATTTTTTACGGATTTGGGTGATAAAATGATATATGATGAATTCACAATCGATTTTGAAATAAAGGCAAATTAATTTTTGTCTTAAAACAAATATATTTAACACGACTTCAACCACAGGACACAAATGAATATTCATAAACGGATGACACCAAAGTGGTTTATTTTGAGGCTCCTAATATTTAAGATGATTATTTTGGCTCTAAGTTTTGGACAATCAAATTATTTAACGAACTTTAATTCCGACTCCCTGAGATTCAAAACGGCTACGGCAGTCCGGTGTTCAGAAGCACCTGTCATAGATGGCCTCCTGGATGACCCTGTTTGGCAATCAGCGCTACCG
>ENA-OREN01004139-OREN01004139.1-marine-metagenome-genome-assembly--contig:-NODE-4139-length-12884-cov-3.523386_pt1 | contig 12884 bp, 3 predicted proteins | sample MGYA00248624_ERZ508555 | MGnify/ENA primary metagenome ERZ508555 (study PRJEB26222, sample SAMN06267773) | marine metagenome | isolation source: Saanich Inlet, British Columbia, Canada | place...
AAAAGCATTCATCGTGATAGTTTGATCCAATTAATATTTAGTATGTTGTTATTTTCATTTCGTTTAGTATAAACGAGTTCAACCTCGCAACTAACCATATCTGAAAATGAGAGCAAATCGGTGTTTTTTGATTTGAATGGTGTCTGGTATGGGATATAGCCGATCTGCATACCCTGAAAAACCCATAACGGGTCCTAAATGACTGAAATTTGATGAAAGATGTAAAACCCTCGTGGTCACGGCCGAGAAGCGAGGATGATTCAACCGACCCTGTTTTTTCATCGCAAGATCAATGCTTACCCGAATCAACTCAAGAGCAGAAAATGCTAGAGATATGGCAACAGGTGCTCTCTTTGGATGAGATCGGCTGCGAGGATAATTTTTTCGAGCTCGGTGGAGATTCAATTCTCTCAATTCAAATTGTTAGCAAGTCTCGTCAATCCGGTCTTGAAATATCTGCGAGTGATCTATTTCAACACCAGACTATTCGTGGGCTCTGCGAACAGGTTCGCACGCCAGAAACAAATAGCCTCGAAGAGCCTGAGGAACCAATCAAGTTTTCTCTGACCCCAATACAGCGATGGTTTATTGAAAGAAATGCGACTGCACCACATCACTTTAACCAGTCACTCTTACTTGAGATCTCAAAGTCGATAACGCAATCGGATGTGCAGTCCGCATTAAAAGGTCTTGCAGCTCGTCATCCGATGCTCAGAATGAGATTAGCAGTCGATTCCCCTGGTCACGCTCTCTCTTATGCTGAGGAGGAGCCCACTTTTGACCTTATAGAGATTCAAAATGACAGCGAAATATCGACTCGCCTTGACAAACTCCAAAGCACACTCAATTTAATAACAGGACCCATTTGGCGGGTTTGTCGTTTTAAGACTAATGATGAATATGATCGCTTATTTATTCTGATTCATCATATGGCTGTAGATGGGGTTTCATGGCGAATACTACTGAACGACCTTGAAAACTTACTTCGAACACCGGATTTTTTTGGGACCCAACGTCCTGTTGGCTTTGGCCACTGGTCTCAGCATCTACACGACTATCGGGTCCCTGACCAACATATTAATTATTGGGCGAGCGTGCCGCCAGCAGTATCACTGCCATCGAAGTCAGCAACTGCTGTAAATATGTGGGGTCAAGAAGAGGTCTATGCACAGGCACTTGATTCGGCGATAACAGAGTCTTTAATTGGGGTAACACCGTCCAAGCTAGGGGTCAGCACGCTAGACCTCCTGCTGACCGCACTTCACTATGCGGTTGCAAAATGGACACAGAAAAGCGATGTCGGATTAACCATTGAAAGTCACGGTCGAAATCTCGATCACTTTGACGTAGATCTCACAGAAACCGTTGGATGGTTCACCGTACTTTACCCGCTAATCCTTAAGGCTGATCCAGATCTCCCATTATCCGATCGTCTGCGTAGACATCGGGACACTCTGCAGAGAGTCCCAAACAAAGGTCTTGATTTTGGAGTCCTTAGGTATCTAAGTGATGATTCATCGATCAAAGCAGCACTTCAAATATCGGAACATCAGGCGATCAGTTTTAATTACCTTGGCCAGTTTAACGCTGACTCAAATAACGATCTGATCATTGGTGAAGCAAAAGAATCAGTGGGCAAAGAAATCGCGTTACTCGGGGAAAGAACCCATCAAATCGACATTAATTGCTATGTCAGTAAGGGTGTTTTTCATTTCTTCTGGACTTACTGTCCGGCATTGCAAACAGAAGAGACAATCGCGTTGCTTGCCAACACTATGGCGTCTGAACTTCAGCTGCTTAACGAGATTGCTCAGAATTCAGAAGGATTCAACGCAATGACAACTGCGGACTTTCCGCACGTCAACTTAACCTGGACAGATCTTCGCTCGCTTGACTCTAAATTTGCGCCACAGCAGATGACCGCTGCTTACCCCATGTCAGTCACGCAGCAAAGCATGCTCATACAAAGTCAACGCGCGCCAAGAGCGGGCGGATATGTCGTTCAATTTGCATGCAATCTCAATGGCAACCTAAATGTTAAAAATTTCAAGTTAGCGTGGCAGCATACTGTTAATTGTTATGAATCACTCCGTTCGGCGCCGTATACCACTCAGAACGATGCTCTGATACTTGCGATATTGAAGGACGTAGCCGTTGCATGGACAGAATTAGACTGGATCGCATTATCAACTATGGATCAATCAAGCAAGTGGTCCTTGCTTTTAACTGACGATCGACGGGCTGGCTTTAATGAAACCGACTATCCATTAATGCGTTGCATGCTTATTCAAATCGAGAATCAGCAGTGGAGACTCCTTTGGACTCAACATCACATCGTCAGTGATGGCTGGTCTCTACCGATCATCCTGACTAGCGTCTTTGAGACATATGAACGACTTCAGACTCAGACCCCTCTACCTTTAAGAAAAAAAGCCCCTTCTTATGGTGCCTATTTAGATTGGAAAAATCAGCAAAACCCAAAGCGATCAACTGCCTTTTGGTCGAATTATCTGAGCGAGATTACCCAACCATCACACATCGGACACTTCTTAAATCCGGATAAAGAAGAAACTTTTCTATCAACCCAATTATCCCTTTCGCCATCGACAGGTTACAGCCTGCGCGAGTTTGCAAAATCTCAAAAAACCACTTTAAGCGCCTTAATTGAAATCTCAGTAGGAGTGCTAATTGGGAATTGGACGCTCAAACAAAAAAGTATTTTTGGAACGACAGTTTCTGGGCGGCCACCCGAAGTGAATGCTATTGAAGACATGGTTGGAATGTTTATTAATACCGTACCGGTCTGTATTGACTGGAATGACCAGACCACAATCGAGGTCCTTTTACGAGGTCATCAAGAGAATCAAATCGCACGCTTAGGACATGAACATATTTCACTCTCGGAAACAATCAATCTGTGCTCGCTGCCTCAACGCGTTCAACCGTTCGACTGCCTGTGCGTTTTTGAAAATTATCCCGTCAGCAATGCGCTAATCGATCAGAATGCAGCACTCGTGATGGATCAAATTGAAGTATTTGAACAAACCGATATTCCAGTAACACTCACCATCCAACCCAATACCTGCATAGAGCTTCACCTATCATCGTCTACACACTTTTTTGATAAAAATTGCGCTGAACTCTTCCTTAAATCCCTAAGCGCTCTTCTCGGTAGCTTAGCGAAAAATGAAAATCAATCGATTAACAACTGGTGCAAGAATACTCTGCCCGAATTACAGACCAAGCTTCAAACCCTACGCCCCGGCCGACCCGATCTTAAGGCGCTAGTTGAATCGAATGCAGAAGCATCTGTTTTTGAAGAGCCACGTGGTGATACCGAAGCGACGATAGCCTCTCACTACTGTGACGTTTTGTCCATTGAATTGCCAAGTCGAAATGATGATTTTTTTGCGATCGGGGGTCATTCACTTTTGGCAGCGCGCTTGGCGAGTCGTCTGAGTAACGCCTTTGATGTCGAGGTATCGGTAGCAACGGTATTTGAGCGAAATACAATTTCGACCATGGCAATCTTTCTAGAAAGTCAACGGTGGGCGCTTCTTGATGATGCGGACGACTCGAACGATTTTGAAGAGATTGTGTTTTGAAAGATCTTGATACCCTTATTTCAGCACTCCAAGAGGCTGGCATTTCCATCCGTGTGGATGACGCGGGCAATCTCGTCGTGAAAGCGCCTCCAGGGGCAATGACCGCTCACTTATCTTCTGAAATCAAATCAAATAAAACCCGACTTCTAGACTTCCTGAGTGCCGCTGAATCATCACGAAAGCGTCAACGTAATCGAATTGATAAAAAGACAGAGGCGGATCGTAGCCAGTTATCTGATGCACAAAAAAGACTATGGTTCCTCCACTTATTGGATAACACCTCAACTGCGTACAACATGCCTCTGGCGGTTCAGATTGTCGGTGATATCGAGTTTGATCGACTTGAGAAAGCGCTCCAAGACATTGCCTACCGGCATGAAAGTTTGCGAACCCGATTCGAAGGGCACGGGGGTGCCGTTCAGGCCATCGTTGACTCCACTCCTCAACTCAAACTTGAACTTCTTGCGAACTCCAAGTTACCTCAAGACATTAACGAGCAGATCCGCCATTCAACCCAAAAAGCAACCGAGCATCATTTTCAACTCGCCGAGGAGCATGGAATAAAAGCGTGGCTAAAACCACTCAACGATGGCAGCCATTTATTAATGGTGACACTTCACCATATCGTAGCCGATGGCTGGTCTTTGGCAAATTTAATTTCAGAATTTTCCCGACGGTATGAAGATCCCAACGCAACAATCCCGGATTTGCCCATTCAATATGCAGACTATGTCGGATGGCTACAAAGTAATCATTCAGCGATTGAGCGAAACCTCGATTGGTGGAAGAGCACAATGGTGGGTGCACCCGAAAAGACGTCACTCGCATACGACCGTGCTCGCCCATCAGTTGCTACTTACGAGGGATCTGAGCTATTTGAAACGATTTCCAATGAAACAATCGGAGCGATAAAAAATCTGGCGCTTGAAACCGAAAGCACCCCTTATATTGTCCTACTATCTGCTTTCGCATTATTTATTCAGAAAGCGGCGAACACCGAGCAGGTCGATGAAATTGTACTGGGAACGACAGTTGCCAATCGAGATTTACCTGAGCTCGAGCCCTTGATCGGACTGTTTATTAATATGTTGCCGCTCCGGTTAGCGCCATCGAAACCAGAGTCAGTCCTCGACTTAATCGCCCATGTCAAAGCTGTCTTCCTCAGTGCACACGAACATCGAGATGTGGCGTTTGAACAGATTGTTGAAACAATCAATCCCCCGAGAGCGTTGAATCACTCTCCTCTTTTTCAAATTACATTTGACGTGCAAAATCAGCCAGCCGCTGATTTGACTCTTGGGTCCAACGTCCTCCACCCTATTACCCCGACAATCAAAAATTCCAAGTTTGACTTATCGGTGACCGTTGAGATCTCTGAATATAGTCCGACTGTCCAGTGGGTTTGGAATACTTCAATTTTTGACAAACGAACTATTGAAAACTGGGCAAAAAACTTTAATCACTTTGTAGATCAATTTGCGCAGGCAGCAATACAGCCGCTTAATCAAATTGGCAGTTTGGCACCTCAATTGGAACTCGCATGGATCAATACTCAGAAAAATAACCTTACATCAAAAGACTTGCCTAATTGGATTGCGATGTTTGAAAAAAACGTTGCAAATCGTGGTAACGCGATTGCTGTTAAGGACGAAGTCCAGGCCTTTTCATACGTGGAACTCAGAGACCGAGCGCAGCAGATCGCCCGCGAACTAATCGAGTCAGGGGTCGAGCCAGGAGATCGGGTTATTGTCCTAAAGCACCGGGACGTGGATTTGGTGGCCTGCTTAATGGCGACCCACTACGCGGGTGCGACCTACATACCGCTTGACCCCTACTACCCCGAAGAAAGACTTACCTGGGTCGTTGAAGACTCAGATCCCAGAGTCATCCTAACCGAACGTAATCTGGCATCTCAGCCTTCAATTTCGACGCGACAAGTCTTAGTCCTTGAAGATATCTCGGAGCGACCACTCGCCCACTTTTTGCCTGGTCCAAACAAGGCTCAATCGGCATATATCATCTTTACCTCTGGTTCGACTGGTCGTCCAAAAGGCGTTTCAATTGGGCACCTTGCCCTGACTAATTTTCTTTGCAGTATGACTCGAGAGCCCCAGCTTGACCAACACGATAATCTACTTGCAGTGACTACAATTTCGTTCGATATTGCTGTGCTCGAGCTTTTTTTACCCCTTATTGTTGGCGGCACCACAACGATTGCGAGTCGCCTCAGCGCAATCGATGGGCGAGCTTTAATTAATCTGGTCGATAAAGAACAAATTACCTGCATTCAAGCGACTCCTAGCACTTGGAGATTGATGCTCGACGCTGGCTGGAGTTCAGCAAAAAACTTTAAAGCGTTGTGTGGCGGCGAGGCATTACCGAGTGGATTAGCTGGGGAGATCATATCAACGGGCGCCACTCTTTGGAACATGTACGGCCCAACAGAGACTACGATATGGTCCGCAGTGAAAAAAGTAACAGTAGAAACATCAGCTTCGGCGTCAGGCAATGAATCTCTAGGGATCGGCATCGATAACACCCTTCTCTATGTGCTCGACACGTCCTTCAATCTCGTGGGCACCGGATGCATCGGCGAATTGTGGATTGGTGGCATCGGACTGGCTCAAGGTTATTGGCAACAACCATTACAGACGGCCGAACGATATCGACCTGATCCGTTTTCTGATGAACCGGGCTCTCGAATGTACGGCACGGGCGATTTAGTGCGAATCAGGCCAGATCAACATCTTGATTTTCTGGGTCGAATTGACAATCAAGTTAAGCTTCGCGGTTTCAGAATCGAACTTGGCGACATTGAGTCAGCGTTATTGCAGCACCCCCAAGTCATCGCCGCCGCAGTCACTGCGGAAGGAAGCACACCAGAGAGTCAACAGTTGATCGCTTATGTGCAGAGTGAGGTTGGCGAAGAAAGCATTAGGTCAATATTGCGTGAGCGCTTACCTGGCTACATGCTCCCCTCGATAATCATCAGTGTTCCCAAATTTCCCCTGACGCCAAACGGAAAAATTGATCGCCGTGCGTTATCAGCTTTTAAAAAAGCCTTACCTAAACCGGTACGGTCTCGCCCCCCAAAAACGCAAGTGCAGCGACTGCTCACTGAAATTTGGGGGGAGTTTCTCGAATTAGAAAGTGTAGATATTGCAACCAACGTATTTGAACTTGGCGCGCATTCATTGATGCTGAGCCAGGTCCAGCAACGATTAGCTGAAACCTTAGAAAAACCCATCGCACTCATTGATCTGTTCCGCTATCCCACTATTCAAGCGCTAAGCGACTTTCTGGATCAGCAACCAAAAAGAATATCTTCCCGCTCTCTGATTACCAAAGCCGCCTCATCAGAAATTGCGATTATTGGCGCCGCTGCAATACTGCCCGGTGCGCCAAATATAGATGCGTTTTGGGATCTACTCAAAAAAGGTGACAGCGGCATCCAGCAATTCACGATCGAGCAACTCCGAGACGCAGGTCTAGAAGACACGCTGATCACAAATCCCGCTTTTGTTCCAGCGCATGGCGCCATTAGTGATATTGAATTTTTTGACGCAGGATATTTTGGAATTTCTCCATCCGAAGCCCGACTCATCGATCCGCAGCAACGACTTTTTATGCAAAACGCGGTTCATGCGCTTGAAAACGCGGGATATGCGCGTTTTGACAAAGCTCAAAATATCGGGGTCTTTGCCGGCAGCGGTCAGAACGATTACCTCATTAACAATGTGTTGCCATTTCTAGATTCAAGCGGGTCAGCTGATTCCTATGATGCGATCATTGCCTCCGAGAAAGACTTTCTCACAACTCGACTTTCTTATCTGCTTAACCTGACCGGTCCAAGCCTGAATATCCAGACGGCCTGTTCAACGGGTTTAGTGGCTGTCCACGCAGCTTGCCAAGCGCTTCGCTCTGGTGAGTGCGAAATAGCGCTTTCAGGCGCCGTGGCGTTACGGATACCTCAAATAAATGGGCATCTTTATCAGGAAAATATGATCGTTTCGCCCGACGGAAATTGTCGACCATTCGATCAGCAAGCGAATGGAACCGTTTGGGGTAGCGGTGTCGTCGCTTTTGTACTGAAGCCGCTTGAGCAGGCCATCGCTGACTGCGACCGAATTATGTCGGTGATAAGAGGTAGCGCAATTAACAATGATGGTGCCACAAAAGTAGGATTTACAGCACCAAGCGTTGAAGGGCAAACCCGGGTCATTCGATCAGCGCTTGCAGACGCGTCTGTTAATCCATCTGACATTCAATACATCGAAACCCACGGGACCGCCACCGCGTTGGGAGATATGATTGAGTTCGAGGCGTTGAAAGATATTTGGCATAACCAAAATTCGACATGCTTTCTTGGGGCCGTAAAATCACAGATTGGACATCTTAATTCTGCGGCCGGAGCTGCAGGACTTCTCAAAGTCGTACTAGCGCTAAAACATCAAAACATACCGCCTTCCCCTTATTTTCAATCCCCTCAAGAAAAGCTTGATTGCTTTAACGATCATTTCAAGATCTCAACTCTTCTAACTCCCTGGCCTAACGATAAAGTCCGAAAAACAGCGAGCGTCAGTTCTTTTGGAATTGGAGGGACGAATGCCCATCTCGTACTAAGCGATGGGCCTGAAACTAATACGGCACGCCCGGCCGATCTCTGTCCGCAGGTCTTAACGCTTTCGGCAAAATCTGAAACCGCACTTAACAGTCTCTGCCGAATAGCCGCCGACCAGTGGTCAAGAAAAGATCAATCAGCTGGGGATACTGCTCGAACGCTGATCGAAGGAACATCCCCGATGAAATATCGTGCAGCAATCGTTGCCGCCCGACTCGGGGAAACAGACTTAATTAAAAACAATGTCCTTTCGCTTCGGGGGCAAACGGCATCCTGTCAACCCACCATCGGGTTTTTATTTCCGGGTCAAGGTGCTCAATCATCAGGAATGGCAAAAACTTTATATGACCGTTACACCGTCTTTCGGGAAACGATGAATGAGATGGCAGGAGTGCTCGATGCGGCGCTGGGTATTGATCTAATCAGTCTTTGTTGTCAGGACCGCTCAGAAGTGAAGACAAAATCTCTTGAGGAAACATGGGTCACTCAACCTGCCCTATTTGCCACCGAGTATGCTTTGGCATCCTTGTGGACCTCGTGGGGAGTCATCCCCCAGGTCATGATCGGTCACAGTTTGGGAGAAATTACGGCGGCATGCCTTGCTGGGGTTTTTGATCTCAATACCGCACTAGATCTTTCGGTTCAACGGGGAAAGATTTGCTGGGAACAAGAAAGAGGATCAATGGTTTCGGTGGCCTCATCGAGATCAGCAATCTCAGCGTTGTTAGTCGATCATCCAAAAGTCGATATCGCCGCAATTAATTCCCCCTCATCAACCGTGTTGGCAGGAGAATTGAATTCGATCGAATCCTTGATTAGCGATCTCACGACCGCTTCAATTCGATTCAAACGACTCGCCGTTTCTCATCCATTCCATTCCCGATTTATGGAACCTGGCGTCAAAAAACTAGCCGATTTTCTCAGCACGAAAGAGCTAAACCCGCCAAACCTCGATATCATTTCTTGTTTTACGGGTAGAAAACTAGAAGCAAACCAAGCGGTTGATCCCAGTTTCTGGGCAAATCAACTTGTTATGCCGGTTCAATTTGATGCAGCATTAAAGTTTCTGGCGAAAGAAATTCCATTACATCTTTTGGAGGTAGGTCCGGGCAAGACGCTATCCCAACTCGCGACTGACCAGCCGCCAAGCAGCGCTACCATCATTACATCAGGAACAGCTGAAGAAACATCATTACTGGAAGCTGCCGGTCGACTTTGGTGTAACGGCGCTGAAATAGCGATTGAAAAAACACTTGAAACTCCTAATGCCACTCCCTACCGTCGAACCTCGATCCCGCCCTACCCCTTTGAAAAAACAAGACACTGGCTCACCGCAGGTCACGACCCTTCCTCAAAGCGCTTACCTATTAACCAGTGGTTCAGTGCAGTCGAATGGGATCGGACGCTCTCGAAGGAGCCCGGTCCTTTGTCACCGACTGCCTTGTGGCTTCTCTCAGGATCGATTGATAGTCAGCTGCTTGAGATCATGTCGGCACTTGGCATCAAAAACGATAGGTCAGAGACGCTCAGCTCCAACTTAACGCCAACGGGCGTAGTTGTTATATTGTCCGAAGAAAACGCGCTGCCGCCAGTCGTACAAGCCAGGGATATTCTTGTTGATATCTATTCCAGGTATCCAAGAGAAAAAATAAAGATTCGATTCATCGCGGCGCCGACAAAACAGGCGCGATTGTCAGAAGGCCACAAAGTAGCACTTTCAATGATGAGGGGGCTAATGCTGGTCGCTCGCCAGGAAATGCCATCCTTAGAGCTTGGTTGGATTGAGATAGACGATTACTCACTCCTCTCAAGTGAGGATTTATTGGCCGACATAACTTCAACCAGTTCCGATCTGTTTGTCACGTATCGACAAGGCGAGAGATTTACGCCTCGATTTTCATCGATAAAGCTGCCAGCTCCTTTAGGTAAGCCCAAAATGCTTCAGCAAGGCGGCTTGTACCTGATCAGCGGTGGTACTGGAAGATTAGGCTATCTCCTCGCGAGTTACCTAAATCAGACTGTGAATGCTCGATGTATTCTCTTGGGGCGAACCGCTCCAAAATCAATACCAACGCATCTTCAAGATTTTTGCGAATTCGCACAATGTGATGTGGGCCTGGAACAAGACGTCAGTCGAGTTGCAACAACCCTTGCGAATAGAAAACTTGTCGTGAATGGAATCATACATGCGGCTGGAAACCCCAATCTGATAGCGTCGATCGAGGAAACGCCTACGAACTGGCCGTGGCCATCTATCCCTGCAAAAGTTGAAGGCGCGAGAAACCTCGGCAAACATTTCGGATCTCAAAGCGATTGGGGACTCATGATCTCATCTCTCGCTTCCCAGCTCGGGGGTTTAGGTTACTCTGAATATGCGGCCGCAAACGCCGGTCTTGATGCTGTCAGCAAAGAAATCACAGAACAGTTTCGCAAACCATGGCTCACAGTCAATTTTGACGCCATTGCCTTTGATGACTCCCATCCCTCTAGCTGGATATCCATACAAGAGTTAACTCTGGTATTGGATCGAATTCTCAATGTGTCCTCGTTGCGTCAGATCACTGTCTCAACGACCCCGGTCGAAAAGCGGTTAGCGCTTTTTTCTGATGCTTCCGATGACGTCACACAGGAATTGACGATCGTTCATCGGGAAGGTCTCTCCTCAACCGAATCAATGATCACCTCTATATGGGAGCAGTTGTTGGGTTACGATTACATCAACTTAGATGATGATTATTTTGATCTCGGCGGCGACTCGCTAAAAGCGATAAGAATTATTGAAGCGTTGCGCGAACAGTTGAATCATCCTGTACCGATGACATATCTGGTGGAATACCCTACCGTCCGTCAACTTTCAGATGCGATCGAACGGGGTGAGCCATCCAGTAATGGACGTATCGTGGTATCCCTTAATTCAATCAAAAGTCGTCATCAGTTACTTCTGCTTCCCGGTACCGGCGGGAGCGTCATGTACCTGACCGAACTCGCCCGCGATCTTGGAGCCCTGGGCTATGAATGCATCGGCCTACAAGCCCTTGGACATGATCCCAAAGGTCTACCCAGAAGCGCCATAGAAGATATCGCGGCAGATAATCTTCTAGCACTAGGAGCGATAGACCCTCAAGAAGTTACATTGGTTGGACATTCACTCGGCAGCTGGACTGGATTGGAGATGGCAAAACAGCTTCGAGATGGCAGCCAAAAACCGCCCCATCTTATTGTCCTGGACGCAGCCGCACCTGCCGAACGACCCACAGACGAACTTCAAGGATGGAGTGATTCCCAATGGCTTCAATCTGCCGCTGAAAATATTTTTGCAACCTTCAACCTAAAAAATCCGCTTGTCGAGGATCAACTTGTCGGTAGGGGCTGGAATGAACTCATTTCCCTTCTGCACCTAACAATGGTTGAAATGAATCTCCTTCCTGAAGGTAGTAATTCGGAATTCGTCGGCGAAATTGTTGGCGCCTTTAAAAGTCAGTCTCAAATAATATACAGCCCACCAGCGGAAAAAATAACCGACATTAGTTTGGTAAGAGCCAACCAACAATTAGCGTCTTTTGTGAACGGAATCCCTGAGGTCTTTATTCGAGATCCCGCGTGGGGCTGGTTTCAATATGCGGTGGGAAACGTTAAAATACAGAATTGTGAGGGAAACCACTTAAACATGGTTTCGAAAGCAAATAGTGCCAGCCTGGCCGACTGCCTCAAAGGTTGCGTAGAAAGGTTTTTAAATAAATAACTCGCTTTATAGGACCCATCGTTCGAATCGGTTAATCGAGACCTAAAAAATCGACTAAATGCCGAATCCCCGTTGATGGATTACCTTTTTTAATCGCTCTAAATCTTGTTGATCCCATCTTGCCACACTCTCAAATGAAGGGCTTGTATGAATTTTATGATTGAAGTTCCCGCATTTTGCCAACAAGACGCGCCTCGAGACTGGGCGACCCTTCCACAAACACTGACCGATGCGCTCATCAAGGCTAATCAGGACGCTAAGTTAACATTCATTGACCAACAGGGTCGTGCAGTGGTGCAAACCTATCAAGACCTGGTAGTAGACGCGCAGACCATTGCATCTGGTTTGAGAAAAAGCCGGATTGAGGGTAACTCCCCGGTACTCATCCAACTCACCTCAAGCGAAGAGATTATTAAGGCTTTCTGGGGATGCTTGTTCTCTGGATTGCAACCGATTATTTCCCCAGTACCTGAAAGTTTCGACTCTGAAAGTCGTCCAGTTGATCAACTTCGGCACCTGTACAGCCTCATGGACCGACCCGCAATATTATCTAATTCGGAACATATGTCGGCAATCAGACGTTCACCCTTGCTCTCTGAACTTCATGACGCTGATTTTTTTGACTTAAATCAGTTAAGGCAGGCTTCAAACGATCGTCAGATCCATTGCGCAAAACCAGACGACATCGCCTTTTTCACCCTATCATCCGGAAGTACCGGGCTACCCAAGGCGATCCCTCTTTCTCACTCGAATATGATCACGAGAGGACGAGGGGCCAACATCTTATGCAAGAATCAATCTGATGACGTCATCCTTAGCTGGCTGCCGTTTGACCATATTGGCAATATCTCCGCATATCATGTTAGTCCCATCCTTTGCAGTAGTGATCTCGTCTTCGCGCCAAAAGAATATGTTC
>ENA-OREN01004145-OREN01004145.1-marine-metagenome-genome-assembly--contig:-NODE-4145-length-12870-cov-5.766122_pt1 | contig 12870 bp, 16 predicted proteins | sample MGYA00248624_ERZ508555 | MGnify/ENA primary metagenome ERZ508555 (study PRJEB26222, sample SAMN06267773) | marine metagenome | isolation source: Saanich Inlet, British Columbia, Canada | place...
TTTATTAAAGAATTTAATGCAAAGACAAGAAAACAAGGCTAAACAAAATGGCTGAACTACAAAATACCATAGAAATTAAATTTAAGCCTAAGGGCGATACAGCACTTCTAAGTGCTATTAAACGACTTGATAAAGCTACAAAGGGGCTCGTTAATGCTCAAGGCTCTATAATCAAATCTAATGCTAAAGTTGGCGAAGGGGCTACGGATATTACCACTAAGAATCGTTTACTAAGCAATTCATTTGCCACCCTACGTTCTAAATTATTATTAGTCAATTTTGCTCTTGCTATGGGTGTTAGGCAACTTGCAAGATTTACGAAAGAAGCATCCAAATTAGACTCGGTGGGTAGAGCATTTAATACCTTAGCAGGTGGGTCTAATAAAGCTTCGATAGCAATGACTAAGTTACAAAAAGCCACTAATAACACCATGACTCAGTTTGATTTATTTCAACAAGCAAACAATGCCATGATTCTTGGTGTCAGTACCAATTCAGATGAAATGGCTGAAATGTTTGATATGGCTCAAAGACTTGGTGATGCCCTTGGTAAAGGTACAAAAGAATCTGTTGAGTCTCTTATTACTGGTATCGGCAGACAGTCTCGATTGATGCTAGATAACATTGGTATCATAGTTAAATCAGAAGAAGCCTATGAAGCTTATGCTGAAAAATTAGGCATTGCAACTGACGAGTTATCTGATGCTGATAAAAAACAAGCATTCTTAAATGCAACTATGGAATCAGCCAGAGAAAAGATTGCTAACCTACCTACTGAGATTCTAAGTGCAGAGATGCAATTCCGTAAATTAGGCACAAGCGTTAGTGAGTTATCTGTGCGAATAGGTCAAGAGTTAATACCTATGGTATTAGGTAGCACCGAAGAACTTACCGAGTTTATAGATGCGATAGACCAAGACGATATGATTAGAGTGGTTTCGGCTGTAGAAGCCTTAGCTGCATCATTCGTTTTACTTCGTGGTGGGGCAATACTATTAAATACAACCCTTGCCTTAGTAGGGACTGGAGCTACCGCTTTAGGTGCGACATTGATGGCATCAGGTATTGCAATATTGGTTGGTGGGATTGTAATTAGCATTCAACAAATGGCTGAAGCCTACAATACGCAGCGTGTAGCCTTAATTAAGCTGACAAAAAAGACCACGGACTATAAAAATGAACTTGAAGAGCTAAGGAGATTAATTGACCCAGTAGAGGCAGTAAAAGCTGAAATTAGGGCTGCTATAAGAAGAAAAGAAATAGAATTAGAACTCGCAAAGGAACTAGAAGCTATTAAGATTGCCTATTTTGCAAACATCGACTTTCTAACCAATGAACACAGGAATAAGACTATAGCCGCAGACAAAGTACAACACGAGAAGCAACTAGCTGCACAAAAATTAGCCCACGCCAACTCAGTAGCAGCACAGTTTAATTATTATATGCTATTAGATGCCCTAAGAACAGAAGATATAGAGAAACAAAAAGAAGCACATGAAGAGGCACTAGCAGGAACAGAGGCATTAACAGATGGGCAGAAGAATTTTATTCAGGTAACTAGTAGCTTAGGTACTGTAGCTCAAAGTACATCTGATGTTATATCTGCGGCTGCAGGAGAAGATAAGAATCGTCAAGTTCAAGCTATGCAATTAGCAAGACTTGCAGCAATGGCTAATACAGCAGCTTCAGCAACAAAAGTATTAGGAAATCCAATCCAACTGTTTGCGGTATTAGCTGCAGGTGCTGCACAAGTCATGTCTATAAATAGTGCTATATCACAAGCAGAAGGCGTACAAGCCTATGCTAAGGGTGGGGATTTTGTCACTAATAAACCTGAGATGATTATGGTTGGTGAAGCAGGTAGAGAACACGTTAGGATTACTCCCATAGATAGACCTGAAAGTAGGGCATTAAAAGATGGTATGACGATTAACTTTAATAATGCCATTATGAGTGAAGACTTTACGAGAGATCAAATCATACCACAGATACAACAAGCCGTAAGGATGAACCTTGCCTAGCTTCGGAGCTGAAATAAGCACAGGGAATATTACCGAGAATTGGCTATTTAAACTCGCCAATGATAGCCCTGGGTTCTTGTACTTGGCGTTTTCTGACGTTACGGATTCAGGCAATTTCTATCATGGTGTAATACTAAATAAACCCAGTATCAGAGAGAGTATAGACCTATCTAATTCTACATCTAAAACAAGTAATGTTTCTATTTCAATGCCTGATTTTACTTATCAAGGCAATCCAATCTCTGAAGAACTCTTTGGTGGTTCAAATCATTATATTAATCAAACCGTTTCGGTCTATTCTAAAGTTGGGAGTGCCACTACCCAGATAGGTTCATTTAGATTGACAGACATTTCTTCTGATGGCGGTAAGATAAGCATATCTATGGCTTCACATAGACCTTGGGATTTTATTTCGATACCGCAGGTCAAACATTCTAAACAGAATATTTATGAACCTACTGTCTATGGTGCGTTTAATTATAGCGATAAAACCGATGCGTCGTATAATGGATTATACCCTGTGCCTGTAATTAGTGTATCAGATAATCTCATTACAACATTGATGCCTCGGTTATATAGTAGTAGTGATAATAACTTTCTTCACTACTCTATTGGTCAGCATTATTTTTTACCATTGCTTGCGACAACAAGCACAACTACAGTAGTGGAAGCAACTTATACAGAATCTGGGATTAACGCATTAGATACGCCAACATCTTACGTCGCACAAGGTTACTTTGTCCCATTAGTCTCTCAATACGACCCATCTACTGTTACATTTCTCACGGATAAAGGCAATGCGTTTGATATATCCGATGGAGATTGGGATACATCTACTTTTGCTAAAATAGCCGTAACAAATGATGCGACTCCAGTTTTTTATCTTCAAAGTCAAACATTGAATAGAGTCTTTGATTCTACTGTTGTCGATAGGGTTAAACTTAGAATGGGTGTCGTTATTAATGACGAGTCTGGGACTAACCAGCTCTACGATATGGACTTCTTCTCTAATAATAATGCAGATAATATACTATCGGCAGATAATAAAGTCATTGGTCTTGGGTCAACTGGTTCAAATTTTGAGTTTGATTTTGATACACCGCCATCAAATGTGCTTTATAGTGCGAATGCTGTTGCCTGTCCCGACGAACTCTTAATTAAATGGGATAAAAAACCTGGTGGTCCAGTATATATAACAGAGCCACATGAATTAAGATGCTTTGGTGTAAAGATATTACCCTATGTTAAGTTCAATAAAAACGATAATGATAGGAAAAGATTAAGTGATATTAAATTCTTTTATGCAGGTGGTAATGGACTTGCTAAAAGTGGTTGGGAGAGTAGCGGAGAGATTGCAGAAATCCATGATGCCCATTTAGATATGCTGATACGCTTTGCGGATTTAAAACAATCAGATGGAACAGCCATCACAACGCCAACAGATGATAGTGAGGTTGACGGTTTTAACTCCTTAAATACAGATCGAGCTGGTTGGAATATAAGATGGTGGCAATTAGAGCCTGAATCACTTGAGAAAACATTAAATAAATTAGCCTATGAAGGGTGTTTTATATTCCGATATAAGGCAGATGGGTCTCCGCAATACATCCATATTAAGGATTCACATACGGTAGATGAAACATTAACCAAGGCTGATATATCTAGTGTATCTGTAAAGCCATCATCTTTTTCGGAACTACTTACTAAGGTAGATATTAGCTACGGGAAAAACCACGCTGATGGCAACTATTCAGTAACTGTTGAATCAGTGAATAGTAGTTCACGGACTGATTGGGCAATTCAGACAAAAGAAAATATTAAGAAAGTAGATTTAGATGCCTATGTTGCACCCACAATTCCAGCTACACCAAGCACAAACCCAAATGATGATTTTTATACTTATTATGACAATATTTTTGGGGATATTAAATTGATTGTTTCGGGGACTATTGTTAATCCGAAATATTATAATTTGGAAGTAGGCAAGGTGTTAGCTTTTTCAGATATGTACCCAATAAAAGCGTTTAACACATCTTGGAGTGGATTAAAATTTATGATTACAGGGTTAACAAGAACAGCAGGCACATTAAAATTTGAAGCGAGAGAAATATGAGCAATCAAAACATAAGAACACCAATAACTGTTAGAGAGGCTATCTAAATGAGTTATCAACGAATACAGACACCAAGAATCTATACGGATAATATAAATTGGTTATTATCATTAGGAACAATAGACACAAGTGCAATAACAACGAATCTCGCATCGACGGATTTTACACAAGGATCACTTTTAGAACTTTATGATATGAAATTAAGCAATGTGGTTAAGGTCGGTTCACACAATGGAACAGCTTTAACATCATCAAGTAGTGCGATTTACTTTGATATAGATACTGGCATATCTGATAATTCATTTCAAGATGCTAATTATTTATTCTTTACTCATAACCTTGAAGAAATAGGTGCTAAATTTAGAATTATTGTAGCAGACACACTCGGATCTGATAATACAGTCCCTGTAATGACTGAAGTAGTAAACGCTACAGTCAGTTCTGGTTGGGCGACACCAGCAAATAATGGATGGAGTCTTATAACGTGGGCAGATACAACTGGAAACAATAATCAACATATCCGACTTGAGATTGATTCTATTGCGGGTAATTATGACTTAGCTACTTTACAATTATCAACAATTCAAATAGGTGAATACTTCACTTTCCCACATAGTCCAGATATGGGAATTAAAAAGAGCATAGTATATGATGGGGTTAAAAAACAACAATCTATTGGTGGACATACTTATGCCAACGCTTCTCACGTTAGACCACCCAATTGGATAAAAGAACCGTGGGCTGAAGGTGGTGCAAGTACCGCTAAAACTTATGGAAGGAGTGGGAGAATCAATCTTGACATGAGTTTCTCGTACCTTGCTGATACAGATGTATATCCTGATGAATTTTACGATAGGCAAGATATAGCTTCAGGGAATGATATAACATCAAACTTAGTCTTTAGAACTAATGGTGGGATGTTCCCTTTCTTATTTCAATTTGATAAGGACACAGCCACAAATAAAGACTCGTTCTTGTGGTGTAGGTTGAACGATACACCATCTTTTACACAGGTTGCCAATAGAGTATGGGATACGTCTATTAAACTTATAGAAGAGTATTAGGGTCTTTTATAACGAAGTTAAGTTCCATTGCTGCCCAACGTATAATACGTTCAATTAATTTGGCAAACTCTCGTGTCGTTAGACTCTTTGTGGACTCAACTTTAAACTGATTCTTTATAACTTTGTGCATTTCTTCAGGAGTGTACCCAAGCTCATTACCTAATGAGTCTACAATATACCAGTAATAGTTATTCTGTTGGGATGATCGTACTCCTGTGGGTTTCAACTCAAGATAGTATTCACCATCCAAGTCTTTTATAACCCTATGAAACTCATCTTTATCTAATAAGGACATCTTGCCATCTTTTATAACACAGGGGAATCTTAACGATGTTTTTAACATTGAGGACATACTTCTTCCTTCCATAGTTTTTGGTCAGGCGACTTCCAGACTCTTCCTTCAAATATATTCCATTTACACTTACATTCAGGACACCAAGCTAAGTCTTCATCTGCTCTTAGACTGTCTGTTTTATGGTTATCACGATACGACAACGGCATGACTTCGCCTCCAAGTGCATCAATAACCCATTGGATTGATTCGTAGGTTCTCTTAGGGTATCGTTTTAACGATTCTTTAATACATGGTAGGGCTTTATCGATCTTATCGTATTGTTCTAATAATTCTTCAATGTGTGGGAGAACTTCATTGCTCTCTTCATATTGAGTCCTAAGCCGTTCTATAGTCTCACTTTTCATTTTTACCTTCTTCTATCATACCACCAAGTAATAATAGGTAATTACGGGCATCCTGGATTCTACCCCTAATAGGTTCATTGCTTGATTCTTTGCCATGTAAGACATAGTTACGGATTGAGTCCATGTGCTTTAATAAGTAAACTAAAGCTACCTTCTCATGGCTAATACCCATTCTCTCACCTATGCTCTTAAAGTTCTTAAACTTATCAACATCAGAGACTGTATATTCTTTTCCTTTATCGAGCATGATAGAATTTTCTTCTTCTTGCATTCCCTTTGCCCATTTCATAAAATTAGGTACGTTCATTATATCTCTCAATTAAATCAAATAAAGCTGGGATTAAAAAAGAAACTGCTATTGTTATCACTACCAAACTTGTGGCAATAATCCATAGATTAAGTGCAAATTCATACATTATTCATTCTCCGTTATGTAGGTTATTAATTCTTCTCCCCAAAGCGTTGATACTCCTGTACTGCTAAAGATAATTCATTCTTTTCTTCTTCGCTTAATGCTTTGATGAATTTATCATCACACTTCTCAACACCTTTACGTATCCATGCAGTTCTTGCTTTTGAAAGATTAGTAATCGCTACAACTTGGTCATTCTCGTATCTCATTTGTGGCATATCATTACAGAAATCAATATCATTAACTGACATTTCTATAATTTTAACCTTGCGTTCAGATGCCAATGTGTAAAATTCAAACATTGGGAAATACTCCTGTGAAAATAATACGTTCCAATATAACTTGATCCATTCCATCTTAGACTCCTGTGAATGCGTTAATTAATTCATCTACCTTTTCCATTGCGGATTTCACTCGTTTCTTTCTTTTCTCTTCTTGTTCTTGTGCATAAATCTTATCTAAACATTCATTACACATTCTTTCATCCATATCACCGTCTGTATCATCATATAGATGTTCACATTCTATGCAGGTGTATCCTCCATCATAACTCATTTTATTCATCTCCTTTTAATGCTTCGATAAGCATCTTAACCGAGCCTACTGTTTTACAATATTTACCAACATTTCTATAATCAACTACTAACTTAACCCCGTCAGAACCCAAGTATTTCAGTTTACTATATTTACCCATATTATAAAGATTGCTTTCAAACCCTAACTCCTTCAATGTCTCTTCTGTGAGTGGGCGAGAGTCGTAATATGATACTACTTTAATCGCTTCTTCAATCGGTAAATTGTCAATCATATTGATTGCATAGTCTTCTATCTTCATTTCATTCTCCTTAAAATAATCTTTCTTGTTTAGTATGTTTTTCAATTCTTTCTTTTGCAATGTTGAAATATGTTTCATCAAGCTCAATACCTATAAAATTACGGTTAGTATTAACACAAGCTACACCAGTTGAACCACTTCCCATTGTGAAGTCTAAAACTAACTCATTTTCGTTTGTGTATGTTTTTATCAGATACTCCATTAGTGCTACTGGTTTTTGAGTTGGATGAACTTGGTCTTGTCTTCTCCATTTTTGCTGAAATTCTAGTATACAATCTGGGTGTCTAGTTCCTTTATTGTCTGTCTCTACCCCTTTGATACCATATTTCATATTATTAGTCTTATTTGGTGTCCATTTTCTTTTATAAGGCTTCCCTTCTAGCATTTGAGGGTTATATGTAGTTTTGTTTCCTTTTTTTTCAAATATTGATATGTTTTCATGCTTTGTAAGAGGTTTGTATTTTGCTGTAAAAGGGCTTCCACATTTAGACTTTTTCCAAATTAATTCATACTTATAATTCTTAATATTACTCATTCTTAACGCACTACTAAAAGGTTCTGAACCAAATAACACTATTGCACCATTAGGTTTTATGAGTTTGTTTAGTCTTTGCCACATTTCATCAAAAGGAATAACACTATCCCACTTACAAGCTGTTGTTCCGTATGGTGGGTCTGTTATGATTGCATCTACCTTAATACCATCAGCAATAAGTCTATCCATTACCTCTAAGCAATCGCCTTTATGTAAATCAATCATTTATTTTTATGTAAGTGGTGGTTGAAGATTCTTCGCCACATATAAGAACGTATCACCGCACTAACTGTGAAAATACCTGTAATACCTAAGTTATCTAACATTGTCATTTCAATGTTCCATAATGGAGCAACGACATAAATCCATATTATTAGTGATACGAAGAATCCACTTGATATATTTATTAATGACTCATTGAGTGAACTTAATTTTGATTGTCTCACGATTGTATAGAATATGTTAAAACATAAATTATATATTATGTGTGCCCGTGGTTGGTATTGAAACCACCTAAACAGCCATTTAGGTTAACATTTTTTTGTTTATTTTCGAATCGATGTAATTGGGGATTTTTAATGATTTTGAATTAGCATAAATAAGATTAAACACAATTAAGGAGTAAAATATGTCAGTATCATCATTGACTAGAATGACAACACCATTAGCGACAGACCAATCAGGTTCAAGTCAAGGCTTATTAATGCCTAAGTTAAAGTATAGATTCAGAGTAGTTTTTGAAAACTTCGGCGTATCTACACCAAGAACAGAATTAACAAAACAAGTAATTGACTTTACTAGACCATCGGTAAGTTTCGACCCAATTGATATTGAGATTTATAACTCAAGAGTTCGTTTAGCAGGTAAGCATACTTGGGAAGACATCAATGTTAATCTACGTGACGATGCTAGTGGCATGGTTTCTAAATTAGCAGGTGAGCAATTACAGAAGCAATTAGACTTCATGGAACAAGCAAGTGCTGCTTCAGGTGCTGATTACAAATTTACTACACGTGTAGAGATTTTAGACGGTGGTAATGGCGCACATGAGCCAAATGTATTGGAAACTTGGGAAGTATATGGCTGTTATGTTGCTAATGTAAACTACGGTGATTTGAACTACGGCAGTTCAGAACCTGTTACAATTGCAATGACACTACGTTTCGACAATGCAGTACAAACTCCAATCGGCAATGGTGTTGGTTCGGATGTTGGTAGAAGTATCGGCGATAACGTTTCGTAATAATCCAAAATGGGATTTGGTAGTTATTTAAAATCCTCACTAAAAGAACAACTAGGTAATTGGGATGATTTTGGTGATGGATTTAAAGAAGGATTCTTTGGCAATGATTATTTCCGTGATTACAAACACGGAAGTAAATTATTTGTTGCCGACGGGCATGCGCTTGCCCCTACCAATAAATTTCTATTTCATGTTTATTTCACACTAAACACAGCAGAAATACCAGAATTAAATAAAGCAATGGGTGGTGCAGAAGGTGCATCTCGCATTGGTATGCTTGTTAAAACAGTGAAACTTCCTACTTTCAACTTTGAAGTAGAGGAAATGAATCAGTACAACCGCAAGCGTTATATTCAAAAGAAAATTAATTATAGACCAGTTAATATTGCATTCCATGACGACGGAAGTGATTCCGTACGTTCCATGTGGTACAACTATTATAATTATTATTACAATGACCCAAGTTATGGTTATGACGGACAAGGTTCGAGCAACCCAGGCTATAATGATAGGGACATTTATTCGAATTCTCGGTCAACATATGATTGGGGTTTCAATGGTTCTGGACCGAATGGAGATGAAAAACCTGCATTCTTTAAAGATATAAAAATCTATGGCATGAACCGTGGTAACTTCACTTCGTACACGTTAATCAATCCAATTATTACAGATTGGGACCATGACACATTTGATTACAGTGCTGGTAGTGAAACAATGCAACACACCATGACTATCAGTTACGAAACTGTGAAGTACGGTCGTGGTAAGGTCGGGTCTGAAGTTAAAGGATTTGGTGATTCTGCAGTTTACGATACAAGTCCAAGTCCATTGAGAGCGGGTTCAACTGCTTCTTTATTTGGTCGTGGTGGTATTGTGGATTCTGGTCAAAGCATAATGGACGATTTGGCATCGGGTAATATATTAGGTGCAATCAGAACAGGTGGTTCTTTAAGAAACACACTCAAAGGGTCGAATGTTGGTTCACTTGTTGCTTCTGGATTGGTTAGTAGTGCAATTTCCATGGGTACTAATTATCTTTCAAATAATGGCAGTAGTCTTGGGAGTGCATTCTCTATACCTTCATTGGGGGGTGGGATTAGCGACGTTGTTGGTGGAATAGGTAGCGCTGCTAAAAACTTATTTGGTGGCTCGATGCCTAACCTTGGTGATATAACAGGTGGATTAACAAACTCATTTGGTGGGGTATCAACTAGTACAAACCAATTAGCACAAAATATGGCACAAGGCGTGAGATTAAATACTAGTGATTATACAGGTATGTTTGCTACTATGCAGGCATCTATGGAACCTGGTATGGCAGTTGTAGAAGGGGAATTGGCAGAATTGGCAAGCAATGTAGGTTCAGGTAATATTCCTAGTATTTCTAATCTTCAAGATAACATCCCGAGTGCATCTAGTTTAAAGCAAATCGCATCCGATGTTTCTCCAACATTACAATCAGCAGTAAAATCATTTGCTCCTGTGAAACAGGATATAACCCAACAAATGAAGGTATTGGTTAATTCAGGGGAAATGAAACAAATGACAGGTAGTTTAAATAAATTAGCAGGTGATGTGTATAGTAATGGAGTTAGAATAGGACAATGAGTAGAACACTAAACACTGACACATTTTACAGTGACAGAGATGTTGGGATAAGTTCCGAACATTACGGCATTGTTGTTGGATTTTTTAAAAAAATATTTGAAACTGATAGTACTGCATCGGCATTTGCTACTGATTTATTCAGAGTAGCAAAGGGAACTGATGTTTCTGTACTAACCCTCCTAGAGTCAATGCAAGATAAAGATAAAATTGGAGTTTCAGAAGTTATGGCATTTTATCTTAATCAAATTCGCTCACAAAGTGCATTACTTGGTGTTAGTAATGTGATAACCCCAAATCAACAAGTTGCTAGGAATATCCTAGTTTAATAATCATGCCTAGATATTCACAAGGGCATTATAAACCTAGAAATCCAAATAAGTATGTGGGCAAAGGCTCTATTATATATAGAAGTTCTTGGGAACTAGCATTCATGAACTTCTGTGATGACAACGAGCATGTTACTGAATGGGCAAGTGAATCCATTAGAATACCATACCGTCATCCACTATCTGGAAAACAATCCATTTATGTTCCTGATTTTTTAGTAATATATCAGAATAAACATGGTAAGCGAGTCGCTGAATTAATAGAGATTAAGCCAAAAAAACAAAGCATGCTTACAGAGAAGTTAAATAGCAATGAGCGTGCAACAGTTGCAATTAATTATGCCAAATGGGAAGCAGCGATTCATTGGGCAAAACGCAATCATATTGTATTTAGAGTTATAACAGAAGACCAAATATTCAGAAAGTAAAATAATGAATTCATTAAATGTATATACTGTCATCGACTATGATGGGGAGTACAGTACTCAGGTATGGCAATATCTTTATTCATATAAGCAGTACAAAGCATACCCAAACTCAACAAATATTGATATTAAGTTCAATAAGATAGAATTATCAAACTTACCAACGTTGAATAAGTCCGTACTGAGTATTTTACATTTGAGTCTGTCTAGTCTTGATGTTTTGGAAAAGGTAGAACACTTGGATTTTGATTTAATTTTTGTTGATAATATGTGTGAGCATTTATCAGTAGGAAGTGTTGATTTACTTGAACAACTCAGTGTACGAAGCAATATGTATATGATTGTTGGTAGTTTCGTACATCCTGAACATCATCTGTACGATAAATGCATCACAATACCCGAGGATTGGCTAAATTGTCGGGTATGGTATACAAATCCAAAGGCATTCGTTAGTTATTATAATGATAACACCAACACAAAGGTGAATGGGATGATGTATATAGGTGGTGAGTTAAGGTCTTGTAGAAAATTTATAATAGATTTACTATCGGGTGTGCACATCCATGTTATGCAAAACTCATCCGATATAGTAGCCACCAACGATATGATAAATGGAACAGAACTTGACCAATTATTTGTCAACGAGTGTAACGATTTATATGGTGTGGCAGGGGTACACAAGGATAATAAATTCTACAACACAATAAAATTTGGATTGGAGGAATATCCGTTCGGAAGGACTACTATTTCTTATTTGATATTACCTGAATACAATACTTATAAATGTGTATTGTATTCAGAAGCATCATTCATGAATAATGAAATATTCCCAACAGAGAAAATGTGGAAATGTGTAGTAACAAGGACACATTGGATAATGTTTGCTGGAAAGAATTCGTACAAGTTGATGGCTGATTATGGAATACGTAGTATTCTTGAGTTAGTACCTGATGGAATTGGTTTTGACAATATTTCGAATCACGCCGATAGATTTACGAAGCAAACCGAATCTGTTAAATACTTACAAGAACATCCAGAGATATTTGATACCACAGAGGCAAATGATATTTTAGATACAAATTATGCAGAGTTTTTGACTGGGAATAAATTCATGATGCCATTGGTAAATAAATTAGACGAAATATTAGAGAAACATATATGACAAAAAAATTAGAAAGTTTGTTTGAGTTACCCGAAACATCACGTAGACCAAATGAAGAAGAAATAACAACAACATCAGAAGAAATAACAGCAATAGTCGAAATGAGCAATCTTGAGAAGATTGAAAATGCATTAACGGCAGTACGTGGATTAGAAGCAAGTGATAAAGAAATGGATGACCTTGCCAAAAAAGCGGTAGAAAGTTATAAAGACTTGATGGACTTGGGAATGAATGTCGAACCACGTCATGCTAGTGAGATATTTGGCGTTGCTGAGCGCATGCTTAATAGTGCAATAACAGCAAAGAACGCTAAAGTTAATAAGAAACTTAAAATGATTGATTTGCAACTTAAGAAAGCAAAGTTGGATTTGGATAATCCAGAAGGCGGACTAAGTACGTTATCCAACGGTTCATTATTGGACAGAAA
>ENA-OREN01004146-OREN01004146.1-marine-metagenome-genome-assembly--contig:-NODE-4146-length-12869-cov-7.008052_pt1 | contig 12869 bp, 11 predicted proteins | sample MGYA00248624_ERZ508555 | MGnify/ENA primary metagenome ERZ508555 (study PRJEB26222, sample SAMN06267773) | marine metagenome | isolation source: Saanich Inlet, British Columbia, Canada | place...
AAAAACATCCGAAGCCAGTACATTCTGATAGGTCACCTGATCATTTTTCAATTCTATGCCTATTCGCGACAGCTCAAACTTCTGAAAATATTTAGACTCCACCGCTTTGTTGATTCTTCTGAATCTATCCTGATTAAGAACTAACTCGAAATAAATCCCGCCAATTTATTTGAAGGCCCTGCATTGAGAGCAATCAGGCTATTGGTTTTTTCAGGACAGTCAATATAAGTGAAAAGAATTGGGATTTTTAAAGCAGCGCAAAACAGGTTTACATTCCCACTTTTTCGCAGGGCAGAATTTTAAAATCCAGAAAATGTTTTTCGAGAATAGACGTAAAAAATTTACTGCCATCACCATAATTTGCTATTGAACCGACTTCAAATTTAATAGTCCCAGCTGAGGCAATTCCATTTATTTTGGAAAGGGCGGAACGAAGTAAATCGCCAATATTCAAATCAGTGGACAGGTCTAGCTTGCATCCAGTCAAAAACAGGATGATCACTCCAGTCAAGAATAGCTTTATGATGAATTGTATTTCAGGCCCATCTTGCATAAGTGGGCCTAGAAGGAAGAAAAACTAGAAATGGGTAAGAGATGCCTTGCCCACAGAGTACACATTGAATCCAATATCGAACAAGGCTTTATGATCCAAGTGATTTCTACCGTCAAAAATAAATGCTGGCTTTTCCATTTTATCGAAAATCTTTTTATAATCCAGCTTGCTGTACTCAGCCCATTCTGTAACCAAAGCTAGACCGTGAACCCCCTCAGCAGCTTTATAGGGATCTTCTACATACTCTACTCCAGCATCAATGCCGTCGAGATCTTTTCGGGCATTATCAAGCGCATGTGGATCTGAAATACGAAGACAGGCCTTTTCTTCCAGTAGTCGCTTGCAGATGTAAATAGCAGGTGAGTCACGAGTGTCACCGGTATCAGGTTTGAATGCAAAACCAAACACCGCAATTTTTTTACCGACAAGAGTGTTGAACATTGCCTGGAGAATACGTTTAACAAAACGCTCCATTTGGTAATCGTTCAACGTCACCACTTGTTCCCAAAACGCGGCTATTTCATTCAACTGATAATGTTCGCATAAATAAACCAAATTCAAAATATCTTTTCGAAAACAGGAACCGCCAAATCCCGGACCGGCATTTAAAAATTTTGCACCTATACGAGAATCCCTGCCTACCGCCTTGGAGACCTCGGTCACATCCGCTTCCGTCACCTCACAAATTGCGGCGATGGAATTGATAGAAGATATTCTCTGCGCTAAAAAAGCATTGGAAACCAGTTTCGAAAGTTCACTGCTCCAAAGATTGGTGGTGATTAAATTTTTCTCAGGCACCCAATGCCGATATAAATCGACAAGCTCCTGACGTGCAGCCAGCCCCGATGGTGTTTCCCTGGAACCAATCAAGATTCGGTCAGGAAATTCCATGTCGCGGATCCCCGTCCCCTCAGCCATGAATTCCGGATTCGATAGAATTTCAAACTCCACAGAGTTACTTCCCGAGTGTAATATTTTTGCGAGCGTTTCAGCGGCTCGAACTGGCAGGGTGCTTTTTTCTACAACAATTTTATTGGAACGTGCATTTTCCTTGATACGTCGGGCAGTCTTCTCAATAAACTGTAGATCAACTGCCTTACCTGCGCCTTCTCCAAAATTTTTGGTAGGAGTATTGACCGACACAAAAATAATATCTGCTTGATCAATGGCTGTATCTATATCTGTTGAAAAAAATAAATTTTTGCCGCGGACTTTTAAAACCCGATCAAACAATCCTGGCTCAAACAAAGGGAGTTGATCCGAGTTCCAGGCATCGATTCTTTCCTGAGATATATCGACTACCGTTACTTTATATTCAGGGCACTTATTTGCAATGACAGTCATTGTGGGGCCGCCCACATAACCTGCACCAATGCATAAGATATTCTTTTTAAAATTGTTTTGAGTCATTAGAAGCTTTTCGGCGAGATGTAGATCAATCTTGAAAGAAAAAAGGTCTGGCCCAAACTGGACCAGACCTTTTTAATAGTGCAAAAACTAACCTTTTTTATAATTAAAGATTTTCTTTTTACTATTATAAGGCTTGGTGCCTTTTTTAAACTTGAGTTTGCCATCTTTGATTTCAAAATCTTCAATGATCAAAGGCGTCTTCTCAGTCTGACCTTGCTGTTTTGCCCGATCATCCACTTTCTCAAGCTTCTGATCTGCGTTGTCTTCACTCCAAAAATCGGCAATTTTGTGAACTTTGAGTTTTCGTTCCTCAAAATTGAATTTATACTTATCATGAACAGAAGGTTGAAACGGAGTATTTGGGTGTGTATGACATCGGGTACAAACATTAGCATAATCCCATCTCTGCCCATATTTTTCGGTCTCAGCTTTCGTAAAATCACCTTTCGAAGACTTCATAACTGCTCTAAACTGAGAGCCACCAGCTACCGAATGACACATTTCACAGCCAACCTGTTCCAGATTTGGCTCATCAGGATCTATTTTTGAAGATTTATCCTTACCCTTCTTACTCTTAGTACCAGCAGGTTTAAATCCTCCTCTTTGTTTGTATCCCGTTGTGTGACAGCGAAGACATAAAGGAGTAGTTGTGTAATCTTTTTCAGGATCGAGCTTAACTCTTACCTTTGCTTCCTTACGCACACCTGCTTTCAAGAGTTCGAAAGTTCCTCCGTGTGGTGATTTAGTCCAAGCCTGATAATAAGGGTCATGACAACTGCCATTACATTTAATAGCACCCACAAATTTAGGTTTTTTCCGAAGGTCTTTAACTGCCTTTTGACGTTTTTTTGGTTTAACTTTCCACTTGTCAAACATAGCGGTTTCTTCATCCGTCAACTTGTATTTCTTTTTTTTCTTTTTAGCGTCTGCATCGCCACCCACTCCCATTACAAGAACGAATGCAACCATAAACATACCGACGCATTTCAGTATTTTTTCCATTACTAACATTCCTTTTTTCACAACCCCTCCTTGATCTATGACAAGGCTAAAATTAAAGCAAAATATTCCTTCTTAAATTAACAGGAGAAGGATAGTATAAATACCTCAACGGGTCAATACCCAATAGAGTTAACCAATTGATAAGTAATGTAATATTTTTATTCTCTCTGATACAACTTATTTAACTTTTTCACATTGAAAACCGACCTTTCTGATTTCGATTTTTACCTGCCCACAGAGCTTATAGCTCAAAAGCCTTTGCCACGGCGAGGACAGTCGCGCCTGCTGGTGGTTGACCGAAAAAAGCAGGCAATAACCCATGATGTTTTTTCAAACTTAGGTGAGCACCTTAAAAATCTCCCTCTTATGGTTTTCAACAACACACAAGTAGTTCCGTCAAAAATTTTTGCCACCCTTAAAGGGAAAACGGTTCCATTGATTTTAGTTCGTCAGATTTCTCCTGGTATATGGGAAGTTTTGATGAAGGGTAAAATGAAACCCGGAGCGCAATTAAGTTTTCACAACAGTTCGCTGACAGGATCTTTTATGAAAAGAAATGCTGAGCGTGCTGTGATTGAATTTTCATCACAAAAAGCTTTGGAAAAATATCTGGAAGAACACGGACGGATGCCCCTGCCACCCTATATCCACCGCAAACAGGAGGATACCCCAGCCACCCTTGAGCAGGATAGAAAGCGCTATCAGACGGTATATGCCTCGCAGAGCGGAGCTATAGCCGCTCCCACCGCCGGACTCCATTTTACTAAAGGACAATTAGAAAAGCTTAAATGCAATCTGTACGAAATAGCACACCTGACACTGCATGTCGGTCCAGGAACCTTTAAGCCTATACGCACGGATGATTTTTCAAAACATGAAATGGAAGCCGAAGCCTTTCGAATAACCCCCAAAAACTGGAATAAAATAGTAAATGGTAAAAGGAAAGACCGCCCAATACTGGCTGTAGGAACAACTTCAACCCGGGTTCTGGAAACCCAGGAGTTTAAAAAGCCCATCCTTAAAACTAAATCAGGATGGACAAATTGTTTTATTGTGCCGGGATGGGATTTTAAAAATGTGGATCATTTACTCACCAATTTCCACCTGCCCAAATCAACCTTATTTTTACTGATCTCCGCATTTGCCGGGGAAAAATTGGCGAAAAAGGCATACACCGAAGCCATTAGCCAAAAATATCGATTTTTCAGCTATGGCGATGCAATGCTTCTATTGTGACGGTAAGACCCTTGGCCAAGAATTGATCAAGCCGTACCTTCACCCTCATCCACAGCTTGCTTGAAAAACTTTCCTGATTTAAAGCGAACTACTGTACGGGCTGAAATTTCAGCTTCTTCACCCGTTTTAGGGTTTCTTCCAACGCGTTTGGATTTTGCGCGTACCTGAAAGGTCCCAAATCGACGCAAGATAACCGGTTCACCGTGGCCTAGCGATTCCTTAATAAGCTCAATCACCGTTTCCACAGCCTCTTCTGCTTTGGCTCTGGACAAACTCGCCCGAGATGAAACCTGATTAATGATATCTTGTTTGGTCATGCTCCCTCCTAAAAAATAAACAAGCTATTGATATTTTAAAATGGCTATTAACTATAAATTAACATTTCAGTAAAAATTCCCTCCAAAACTCATTTGTTTCAAAAAGAATAATACTTTGTCACAAAACACCCACAAGAGATGCTTGTGAAAAACTCAATATATTCTAAATCGGTGAAATCACTTTATCACTTAAATTAAAAATATCAACAAATTATTCAAGAATTTAGCAGATTTTTTCCTTTCCTAGAATGAACCGATTTTCGCCTTGACAAAGTATCATTATCAGAACAAAAAGGAGATGGGGATAAACATTTATTTAAAAAGGTTTATGGAACAAGTGATCCAGCATCACAGAAAAAATGAGGATACCAGAGGAAACTGGAGAAAAATATTTATTTCTCCAAAACTATTTTATTGGCGGGATTTTGCTTTGCGTTGAGACAATACGGTAAATTTGATCGCCCGTTTTGGCGAGATTTAACTTTTCTCGAGCAATCTTTTCAATAGCGTATGGATCTGATTTCAGAGCTGTGATTTCTTGGCGCAATAAATCATTCTGCTGCTTTAATCCTTCGTTTCCTTCTTTCATCTTTACCTGTTCCTGCTCAAAACGGTAAGCATTCAAAATGCCATTTTCATGAAAAACAGCCATTATGATCAGCAGCATGAAAAAACCAAGACTGAGTAAGATTGTTTTTTGATAATTTGAATTAATATTCACGAGCAATGCGCTAAAGGTTGTAAAAAACGTCTCTTCCTCGATATATGGCTGTGTCCCCAAGAATTTCTTCGATTCGTAGGAGCTGATTATATTTTGCAATTCGATCCGTCCTGCATAAGGAACCAGTTTTTATTTGTCCCGCATTCACGGCAACCGAGATATCAGCAATACTTGTATCCTCGGTTTCACCAGAACGGTGAGATATTACCGCCGTATAACCTGCGCGCTTGGCCATCTCCACGGCATCCAGAGTTTCAGTAAGCGTTCCAATTTGGTTCACCTTGATGAGGATGGAATTGCCAATATCTTTTGCTATACCTTTTTCTAAAATTTGGGTGTTGGTCACGAAAAGATCATCGCCAACAATCTGAACTTGGTCTCCGATTTTTTCGGTCAACTGCTTCCATCCCGTCCAGTCGTTTTCGGCCAATCCGTCCTCGATACTTATGATTGGAAACTTAGCCGTAAGGCCAGACAGATAATCGACCATCTGCGAGGATGACAGTTTGACATTGTTCTCTGCGGCAAGCGTATATTTGTTCTTTGAATAAATTTCACTGGCCGCAACATCTAAAGCGATAAGGATATCCTTTTCGATTTTATAACCTGCACTTTTGACTGCCTTGATCAGAACTTCAATCGCCTGTTCGTTTGAATCCAAATCCGGAGCAAAGCCACCTTCATCACCCACAGCCGTATTGAATCCGCCTTTTTTCAGCACCCCTTTCAAATGGTGAAATACTTCCACCCCCATTTGTAAAGCAGAGGAGAAATTTTTAGCACCAACGGGGACAATCATAAATTCCTGAATATCGACATTATTATCCGCATGCGCACCGCCATTTAGAACATTCATCATCGGCATTGGTAACTCTTTAGCATTGCTACCACCAATATATTGGAACAAAGGCAAGTCAAGATCGTCTGCTGCTGCATGAGCCACCGCCAGAGAAACACCCAGAATAGAATTGGCCCCAAGCTTGCTTTTATTAGGACTACCATCCATTTCTATCATCAAGCGATCGATCAATACCTGCTCTGTCACCTCAATACCAACAATTTCTGCGGCGATCTTACTATTCACATTTTTTACAGCTTTTTGTACGCCTTTGCCCATATAAACTTTTAAATTGCCATCACGCAATTCCACCGCTTCGCGAGAACCCGTTGAAGCACCCGAGGGAACGGCAGCTCTTCCCTTAGCTCCGCTTTCCAGCATAACATCTACTTCCAGAGTTGGGTTGCCACGCGAATCTAAAATCTGCCGAGCATGCACACCAATAATTTCACTCATGATCTTTCTCTCTAGTTTAACTACTCGCTATTTTTAATGCTTTAAGGCTTACTGCAATAGTTTGGTCAATCTCTTCATCTGAATGAATTGCAGACATAAAACCCACTTCGAACTGCGAAGGAGCAATATAAACACCCTCTTCTAATAATGCGTTAAAATATCGTTTAAAAAATTCCGTATCACAGGTTTTAACCGAATCGAAGTTTTTAATTATCTGATCTGTAAAGAACATAGAAAACATAGAACCCACTCGAGTAAATTGGGCAGATATTTCTAATTCATGAACATTTTTTTGCAATCCGTCACAAAGTTTCTTCGACTTCTTTTCAAGCAAATCATAAACTCTTGGCTCTGATAGTAAATCTAGCATGACATTCCCTGCTGCCATAGCAAGAGGATTGCCCGACAACGTCCCCGCCTGATAAACCGAACCCACCGGAGATATATGGTCCATCACTTCCTTACTTCCACCATATGCACCCACCGGTAGCCCACCCCCAATGATTTTCCCCAGACAAGTGATATCAGGAGTAACTCCAAAAAGATTTTGTGCGCCCCCCAGAGAAACTCTGAAACCCGTCATCACTTCATCAAAAATCAACAGCGAACCTGCCTTTTTTGTTTCTTCTCGAAGTATTTCAAGAAAACCGGGTGCAGGGGGAATCACTCCCATGTTTCCGGCAACAGGTTCTACGATCAAAGCTGCGATCTCATTTCCCTCTTTTGCGAATAGTTGCCTCACCTGTTCGGTATCATTGAAAGGCAGGTTCAATGTTTTCTCGGCAAGGCCTGAAACAATTCCAGGACATTCTGGAGTTCCCAGTGAGGCTAACCCTGAACCCGCTTTAACTAAAAGACTATCACTATGGCCGTGATAGCATCCTTCGAACTTGACAATTTTATCGCGCCCGGTAATACCTCGCGCCAACCTCAATGCACTCATCACCGCTTCTGTTCCCGAATTCACCATACGCACAACATCAATGGAGGGAACTGCATTCACCACCTTTTCGGCGAGCTCGATTTCCAATTCTGTAGAGGCACCATAACTGGTACCCAATTCTGCCTGGCGGGTTATGGCTTCGACAATACACGGATGCGCGTGGCCAAAAATTAAGGGCCCCCATGAAGAAACATAATCAATAAACTCATTACCATCCACATCTGTAATTGTGCACCCCTTCGCACTCTTTATAAATAGTGGCTCACCACCCACAGCATTGAAAGCCCGGACCGGACTATTCACTCCGCCTGGCATTACTTTTTGAGCCTTCGCATAAAGCTGGCTTGAGATTTCTTTTTTCATTTTATTCAGCCAAAAAGAATTGAAAGGTCATTTTTAAGTTTTTCTGGGATTTTTTTAGGATCGGTCACAACCGCTTGTTTGGCAGCATCAGCACAACAACAAGAACCTACTTTTTCCAACAATGGAACTAATTCATTAATAACCTGCTGCGCCTTTTCAACATTCTGATGCATGATTTCCAAAACCGCTTCCAAAGTCACCGGTTCCTCTTCCACGTGCCAGCAATCAAAGTCTGTCACCAAAGCAAGAGTTGAATAGCATAGGCCTGCCTCACGAGCAAGCTTTGCTTCTGTAACATTTGTCATGCCTATCACATCAACCCCCCACTGCCGATAAACAAGGGATTCTGCTCGGGTTGAAAACTGAGGTCCTTCAATACAAATATACGTGCCCCCCTTATGAACGGTGGCACCGGCTTTCTCAGCAGCATCAAAAAGGACATCAGCCGTCGCTCCACAAATCGGATCAGCCAAGCTCACATGGCCCACCATACCCGTGGTAAAAAATGTACTGATACGTTGAGTAGTACGGTCTATGAATTGGTCAGGCACCACAAAGTGACCGGGAGGATACTTTTCTTTCATGCTTCCGACCGCGCTTACGGATATGATTTTATTTACACCAATTTTTTTCATTGCAAAAATATTAGCGCGAAAATTGATCTCCGAGGGTGTAATAAAGTGACCCACACCATGACGAGGCAAAAACGCTATTTTTGTTCCACGCAAACTTCCAATAATAATTTCATCAGAAGGCGAACCATAAGGTGTCTCGACAGTTTGCCTATCGGTGATGTCCAAGCCTTTCATTTGATATAAACCACTACCGCCAATAACACCAAGAATTTTTTCTGACATCAATAAGTCCTTACTCACAAAGAAAAAAAATTAATTATTAATTTGCCGCGTTTCCTGCACTTTTAAATATGGGGGATTATTTATATAGGAATTTGGAAGGAAACTTGAAATAACCAAAGATATAAAATCTTTCAGATCAATTGGGATTGTTTCTTTTATTTTCCACTTCACCTAACAAAAACTTCAACTCTGTAATTTGCTCGCCCGCTTTATTAATTACTGCTTCTTCTTTTTTGAGGTTTTGCACTTTTACGTTAACATCTTCGGCAAGAAGGCTTAGCATGCTCAATCTCCTATCAACTTCATCTAGCATATTGACCTTGCTGTTCAGAGTATCAATTTTTGCTTCCGCATCTTCTGTAACAGTAGTCAGCTTTTCTATATTAATATTCAAGCTATCAAGGTTTTCTCGTTCACTATCAATCCGCGATATTTCTTCATTTGTCCGTTTGACAACAAGCTCAAGCTGGCCGAGAGCTTGTTGAGTTTCCTTAACCTTTTCTTCACCGCTGGAAACATTTACAATACGTGCTTCCGTTCTGGCAAGAATGTTATTCAGGTGATCCATTTTCTTTTCAACTGCCAACATTGACTCATTCTTTTCGTCTAGACCTATCTGCCGATCACTTAAATTCTTCATTAATTCATCCAATGCCCGAAGCTTTTTCTCCGTTTTCTCTACTTGCACGGAATCTTTATTGAGTGCCTCAACTTTCTCCTCAAAATTGGAGCTAACCTGCCCCAACTCTCCTCTTATCTTGTTAATTTGTGAGATCTCTTCTTTGGCATCTTGAACCTCTTTGAATCGAGTGCGCAATTCGATTTCCTGAATGCTCAGTTTGGATGAGATATTATTCATTCGTTTTTCTTGATCATCAATAGCAGCCTTTTCCTTTGCCAGGTCAAGTATTTTCTCATCAACCAAATTAGCCATAGATTTCAAATCTTCCAGCTTCTGGTCAATTTTTTCTAGAAAGTCTATTTTTTTAGTAACCCTGGCAATTTTTATGTTTGCCTCTTCGATGAAGAAATCAAGTCCATCAACTTTCTTCTCCATTTTTTCGATCAAGGCTTTTCTTTGCACCTGGGCTTCCATTTTCACATCCAGACTGATTACCATCGAACTTAGGTCATGCACTTTTTTATCAACCTGGTCTACCAACTGCTGCTTGCGAATAATTTCATCCATCTGCTCCTTGGTAGACTCGTTAAGAACATCGACCTCCCTTAAAGTATATGAAACGGTATCTATTTTTTTTAGATCCTGATCCAACCGCTGAACTTTTTGTTCAGCCTCCTCCGCCATCACATTAAAACGACCCATTCTTTCGTTTGCATCATCAATGACCTTCATTTCATCTTTTAGAATCCTCATCTTATTGCTAAGGTTATCAATGAGGAATGAGTTCAGTTTATGAATTTTCTCTTCGGTCTTTTCTATATTTACTTTTTCATCCTGAATGCGAACGATCTTGTTTTCAACATCCACAGAAACTGCATCCAGTTCACGTAAACGCCCTGTGATACTGCGAATCAATTCATTTTTAATGGAAATATTTTTCGACTCTATTTTTATATCACTAATCTGCTGCATCAAACTGTTGAGAGACTCCTGAGTATCTTGGATCATATGACTTTGTCCTAGCAACTTTTCATAGTCGCCCTGAACATTCCCTAGAAACTGTTTCAACTCTTCAGTATCACGGGCATGATTTTCAATGGTTCCCTTATCCTGTATGATACGTTCGTATCTATTATCCAACTCTACGAGGGTGTCTTTCATCAACCCTATTTTCCCTGAGGCTGTTTTCAACAGATCTTTCATGTTGACCACATCCTGAACCTGACTCGAAACGCTATCCAACATATGTTCTAGACGGTTAACATTGTGATCGGCTGACTTTAGAAGTTTAGCCTCATCGCGAATCTTTTTCACTTTTGAATCCATATCCCAAACCAGAATATTCAGACGGCCAGCATCCTCATTGGCCTTTTCGACAATAACTCGTTGCTGGTTCAGGCTTTTAGTTTTTTGGTCCACATGTTCATTAAGCAAATGCAATCCATCTAGTTCTCTTTTCAAGGTCTTATAGTTTGACGTGAGTTCTTTGGAGATTAGCTGAAAATCCCGGATGCGGACATCAAAGGTTTTGATTTCTTCAAATTTTATATTTAAAGAATCCAACTTGCTAAGGCTATCAGGAACCTGATTACTGATTCGTTCAAAAAATTGTTTTCTTTCGTCCATTTCACCGGACTTCTTTTCAAAGTACTCAACAAGAAGTTGAAGGTTTTTTCGCTCCTGTGAAGCCAGATGAATCAATTCTTTAAATTCTTTGGGATCAAAACCAGCAGGAATTTCTGAGCTCATATCACTTCTTGAGCCACGCGGATTTTCAGTTCCAGATTCTTCTGCCATGACGAATGTCCTGTTAAGTTTATTTTACTTAAATTTTTCACTAAAAAATTAGTTAGGAATACCCTTATGTACTATGTTTTTATATACTTATGAAGAATCATTGTCAAGTGATGAAGGTGAATCAGGGGAAATTCAGGGAACGATTCAGGGGTGCGCAATTAGCAGTTCTGCGATTTGAACAGCATTTAGGGCTGCGCCTTTTCTCAAGTTATCAGATACTACCCAAAAATTGACTGCCCGTTCACGGGAAATATCATCACGAATGCGCCCGACAAACACCTCATCCCTGTTTTCCCCTGCGATTGCCAGCGGGTAAAGATTATTCTCTGGATCATCTACAACACAAACGCCGGCTTGAGCAGACAAAAGTTCTCTAACTACTGAAGCAGTAATTGGTCCCTCTGTTTCGACATTCAATGCCTCAGAATGTGAATAAAAAACCGGCACACGCACCGTTGTTGGGCATACCTGAATCGAGTCATCACTAAAAATCTTGCGCGTCTCGTTGACCATCTTCATCTCTTCTTTTGTGTACCCATTATCCAAAAAAATATCTATATGAGGAATACAGTTAAACCCAATTTGATGAGAATATACATTAGGTTTTATCTTTTTACCATTCAACAGCTCCTGCGTCTGACTTTTTAGTTCATCAATGGCTTTTTGTCCAGAGCCTGAAACCGACTGGTAGGTGGAAACAACCACCCGCTTGATCTTGAATTTATCGTGAATGGGTTTCAATGCCACCACCATTTGAATGGTCGAACAATTGGGATTAGCAATGATCCTAGGATCTTCTCCAATAGCATCTGGGTTCACTTCTGGAATAACTAATGGAACATCGGTCTCCATGCGATAGGCACTGCTATTATCAATAACCACACAGTTTGATTTTACAGCAGAGGGAGCAAATTCTCGGCTAATACTTGCTCCAGCTGAAAAAAGAGCAATATCCATATCTTCAAACGAATCATGCCGTAATTCTTCAACCGGGACTTTCTCACCTTTAAATTCTAATGACGTGCCAGCAGAACGAGCCGATGCCAAAAGCTTGAGACGATCGACCGGAAAGTTTCTCTCCTCAAGTATCTCCAACATTTTTCGACCCACAGCACCTGTTGCTCCAGCTACCGCGACATTGTATTTTTCTTTTTTCTCAATCAATTCATCTTCTCCAACTCAGCGGCTACTAAATCACCCATCTCTTTCGTCCCCACTTTTTTCATACCGTCAGACATAAGGTCTGCCGTTCGAACGCCCTGCCCCAGTACCGTCTCAACCGCCTTCTCGATCCAAATATTCGGTTCTTCTTTTTCCAGTGAATACTTGAACAACATGCCAACAGACAAAATCGTTGCCAGCGGATTTGCCAGTTCCTTACCTGCAATATCCGGAGCACTGCCATGAATAGGTTCATACATGGCATATTTTTCACCCAGGCTGGCTGAGGGCAACATACCGATGGACCCGGTCAACATCGAGGCTTCGTCACTCAATATATCGCCAAACATATTTGTGGTGAGGATAACGTCAAACTGTTTGGGGTTGCGTACCAACTGCATCGCACAATTATCGACATACATATGCGAAAGCTCAATATCAGAATATTGCGAATGGAGGCCTGTCACCACCTCACGCCAGAATCCAGTCGCTTCCAATACATTGGCCTTATCGACAGAGCAAACCTTACCATTTCTTTTTCGCGCTACATCGAAGGCAATTTTCGAGATCCTCTCTATCTCGGGTTCCGAATA
>ENA-OREN01004147-OREN01004147.1-marine-metagenome-genome-assembly--contig:-NODE-4147-length-12869-cov-2.846310_pt1 | contig 12869 bp, 19 predicted proteins | sample MGYA00248624_ERZ508555 | MGnify/ENA primary metagenome ERZ508555 (study PRJEB26222, sample SAMN06267773) | marine metagenome | isolation source: Saanich Inlet, British Columbia, Canada | place...
CGCTGTGCCCGCCGCTCTGGCCGCCACTGTACCAAGTGCCATAAGTGGTGCTACTTCGTTTGTTTTGCTTGCCATCAGTTTCGAAGCCGCTTCTCTTTCGTCTGGAGAAAGTGCTTGTCCTTTTTTAAGTTTGTCTTTGATTGGTGCTGTTGCTTTGTCTAATACTGGATTGTCTGTGTTGCCACCATACTCTGCAAGTTTTCTTTCTGTGATCGCTTGGTTGATTATGTCCAACATCATTTGATTCTTTTGATACCCGTCGTCTTTTAATTCATGTCCAAAGTGTGTGTTCTGTGTGATTTCATGTATCTTTGTTCTCACATGATTTGCGTAGTCCTGCAGTTCTTCTTCGTTGAACTGTGATAGATCCATGGTCATGTTGAATCTACTCTCGAATTCTTTTAGTAATGATTCAGTTGTTAATGGTTTTGTAAGGTCTAAGCTCTTCATACTGTGTTTATTTATTATCTATGCTCCGAACGTGTCACTGAAAATTGCTTGTATCTTATCCTTGCACTCGTCCGCTAGGCGGTTAGCGACATCCAGTCTGTCCCAGTAAACATCCTCCATCTGTTCATCCTTACCCTTTTGTGCCTCCCTTATCATACGTTTGGCACTCTGTATATCGAACAGTTGTGATGCGTGTTTCATGTCCAACTCCAATATGTTGTCAGGCACGTTCTTGCTGTCCGCTAGGTAGTGTGCTACTAGTATGGCAGTCTGTTTAAGATTGATATCTTCATGTAACACCTTGGCCTCCATCATGTCTGCTATCACGTACACGTATCTGGTGCCCGTGTGCTTCTTGGGAACGATGGCGATGTTTCCTATAAGAATCCCTTTTGAGAACTGTTTGGGGAGATGTCGGAACGGCCTGCGTGCCTGTTCTCTATGTGCCAGGTCCGCAAGTTTAGACTTCAGCCCGTAGGCCTCAATCTGTTTTACCAGTTCTGATTTATTTTTTCCTGTCATTCGCAACAAACTTTATCTTCCTATTTAAAGCATATTGCATGTGGGTGTCAAGTTTCTTCCTGACGAATATGGCCTTGTCAGCCAACTTCTTGGCTCTGTCTGCATCCTCCGGAGACAGTTGATCACTCCTAAATGATTCCAGTGCATGTGCTCTTATGAATTGAACATCCGTGTCTGTGACATAGACCTTGGCCTTGGGTGCTATTTGTATGAACATGTATTGGTAATTTTAGCCTGGCATCTTCATCAGGATCACTACCACTGTTGATAGTAAGCCTGCGACCACTGTGCCTGCTGTTGCTATGATTGTCTTCTGACTGCTTTTGTGACTGACCTGCTGATCCTCGTTCATCTTTTGTAGACGAAGTTCGATGGCACTTAATCTGTCGTGTAATCCTTTGTATCTCTCTGAACAAAGGTCCACGTGTGCTTCAAGGTTCTGTTTCTCTAATTCTGTTGTACTCATATATCTTTGTAAATCTCTTTTGAGGATTTGTACCTCCGTTAGTAGAGCCTGTAGATGAGCCTGTTCCATTGCCTGTGTGTGCCTTTATTATTAGAAAGTTTGTGCCTTAATGTACTGTTATTTATCAGTAGGACCAGCGTATGAAAAGTACGTGTTTATAACTCCGCCCGAGAGTGCACCGATTATCTTCTGCCTGTCCGTGCCCTGCATTTCCTTTGTGACGAAAGTCTGTATGGGCAGGTGTGCCGTGTTGCCACACTCTGCCACCACAGGAACAAGGCTGAAGTCTTCCACCAGGCTAGCCGTAGGGTCGACAAAATCTCCATACACTCCTGACTGCTCCGTGAAGAACTGGAAGTGCCAAGTCGTGTGTGCACCTTCGTAATAGGATCCGAATGTGTGATTGCCCAGGTCAGGCAGTTCTATTTTCTGTGGTGTGTGATCCCAAGTGATGTTACCCCTCATCTGTAGCAGTTGCAACATGGTGGAGAAGTTTGAATTCTGGTCGCGTGCCACAGCCAGTGTGTGCTTGTCGTGTATCTGGTTGCCTGCCGTGGTTGTGAATGGGAACTGCTTTTTGAGATTACCGTTGTCGGTTATGTCCACCAGTGTGTGTAATCTGTATTCGTGCATATCGATATTTAAGTCATAAAAAAAGGGCGAACCTAATTAAAGATCCGCCCCTTTTTGGTAAACTACCTAACGTCTGTATTATTATACAACCGCCGCAGTTAAGATTGCTACATCAGTTGCTGTTACTGTCGCACTTGAGATAGTTGCTGTAACTGAACCTGCACCGTTCAACGCTCTGATGGCTGTCTGTAAAGTGTCTGCACTTATTAGAGTACCTAAAGAGTCTGTTCTAACTGTGTAAGTTTTCTGTGTGTTTGTATCAGCCAACGGTCCTTCTGAAAGGATGTTGATGTACGATCCGATAACTGCTCTTGTCGCCTCTAAACCTGCTGTTGCAGATCCAGATGACAAGTCGTTAGTTTCAGACGCCATTGAGTTGATAAAGTCCACAGTGAAAGAAGATGTTGCTACACCTTCTAATTCAACATTAGTAATGTGACTAAAGTTATTTTTAGTTGCTGGCATTTGTTTGCTCCTGTTCTAATTAAGATACAATCAATACGATTATGCGTATTTGAATGTAGTTTTAATTGTACAAGCAACAGTACCTGAACCAAAGTTAATTGAGTCTACTGTTCCTAGGTTGATGATGTCTTCTACTAATACTTGAGCAAGTGTTCCTGTCACAGTTCCATCTAATGATGTGAAATCATTGATAGTGGCTGTGAAGTCACCTTCTAGTAAGAAATCTTGTTTCGTACCAGTGTCATAAACCGCACCTGCGGCTAAGATTGTTGCTCTTGATAGTATAGTGTTAGAGACCGCTTCCATGGCTTCTCTTGAAGCATCTGCGTCTACGTCCCAGTCCACTGCGATCATAGTGATTGCCTTACCGATAAAGTCTTGCTCTCCGATTAGTGCAGTCACCGTTCTGTTTGGTGATATTGGCATTTGTTATCCTCCTTTTTTTCTGTTAACATAATGCTTTGATCCCGCTCAGGGATCAAGTTGCAAGTATTTATTGGTAAAGTTGGTAAATTATGCTGTAATATTAAGATTTTAGCCAGACTTCGTCACTTCTCACACGTGAATGATGCCTATAACCGAGGTTACGCAGTATTTTCCTGCTTTCGGCAACTATCTTGGGTCTCTTACGTTCCTTCATCTCAATGTTGATCACAGGATTATTTCTACGTAAAGTCTGTTCTGCTCCACGTAAAACTGGCACTTCGAATCCGTCCACGTCTATCTTGATGTAGTCAACATCAGTGAAATTAAAACTGTCAAGTGCTCTACATTGGATATCGCCATCACGAGGTTCGGTATCACCCACAACAAAATTTAAATGCGTTTCATTGATTCCTTGCTCGGCTGTGTGTGAATGGGTGCTTAGACCATATGGATGAAGTATGACATTTGGATCTTTGATATTCTTTTTAAAACAATTTCTAAAATTTGGATTGGGTTCGAAGCATATGACTTTGTTGAATCTCTTTGCCAAGGGTCTTGCCCATTCGCCAACGTTGGCTCCTATGTCAAGAGCGTTCCTCCAACTCTTTACATATTTTAGACCGTTGTCCCTCTGTGCCTGTTGGCCGTTGCCTGCTTCTTCTAGGTATGTGGGTTGGGAATGGCTGAGGTAAAACACCCAGAAACTATTGTCTGTCGGCATCACATTCTTTACATGCACAGTCTGGACAGTCCCTGCACTCTGTACAAGATTGTTTACAGTGCTGTTCGCACCCACACTTCTCACAGATATATTTGATCATCATTATAGTTCCTTGAATTTTTTAAGTATGTCAGTGTTGGGCAGTTTGGATTGTAATTGCTGTTGCAGTCTGTGTAAGGTCTGCATCTTCATCTTTGAATTCAAACTGTTGTAGTTGGCCACTGCTCGCCTGATGTTCTTGAGATTGGCATCTGTGATGTTGAGAGCTCTCTCCAGGTGTGTCAGGTTCTTGAAGTGATCTTCCCACGTCCTCATGTATCTCCTCAGCGCCATCACGGGCACCGGCTGTCTCTGCCTCATGGCCTGTGCTTCATCTTTGTTCTTTAGTTTCTTGGTAATCTCAGTGTCTCCTGCCACTATGGCCAGCATGTTTGCTAGATCGTTGTTAATCATCCTGACCTGGTCAAACGTGCCCTTTGCCATTGTTTGGTCTGCATAGGCCTTGGCAAAAATTTGTGTGTCTTTGTTCTGGCTCATAAGTGCCAGTGCAAGAAAACTGAGATATATCCGCTCGGTAACCTCTGGGAAAGAGAATCTCTGCAAGTCACTATGTCGTCTTATGACCTTGCCCTCAGATACATACTTTAAAAAAGGTGTTAACATACACATATTTATAGAACCTATGCAACGTAATTTTATTCTAACTGACCTAATGAAAACAGGCCAGAATGCACTGTATGAGCAGTTCATCAATATGCATACTTTCAAGGATCAAATGTTTGATTGTACATCCGAGTACTATCTGTTACAACACTATGACTTAGATTCGTATGATAGAAAGTTCGCAATCATAGATAGATCAGCAACTGGCGAACAACACCCTTCACACAATGCAGAATACAGAGAAGAGTTAGAACGTAGAAGAACCCTACTGCATAGCCAAGGATTTACTTTCATACTTGCCACACCTTGGGAGTCTCAAGCAAATATAGATGAAATGACATTGTATCCAAAACACAGTGCAAGTCAAAGGCAGATCATATGGTCAGGCGGGGTGTCTTGGTTCTGGTTTTACATGTACAACAAACACAAAAACAGCAAGTTTAATTTTGATCACTCAAGTAAAAAGTATGACTTTCTGTATCTCAACAAGCAACCTAGAGCACACAGGGTAAACTATACAACAAGTTATTTGACAACGGCATACTAGAAAATAGTTTGCACACCAATTGGCCAGACAGAAAACTGCCTGCAGAATATGAACTGCCTTGGGCACAGGACTATCCACAGTATGGTATGGATCAAGACATATACGAAAGGCCGTACAACGATACTGCTTGTAGTATAGTGTCAGAGACCAATGATAACAACAGCGGAATTTTTATGACTGAGAAGATATGGAAACCTATCATAGCACAACAACTTTTTGTGGTGCATGGCAATCACTTATATCTACAAAAATTAAGAGAAATGGGTTTCAGAACTTTCAACAACTACTTCGAAGAGGCATATGACCTAGACAGAGATCCCGATATAAGGATCAACACTATTGTGGATGTGTGTGACAGGTTACGTGATGCACCATGGCAAGACATTTATCTACAGAGCAAGGCACTAAGACAAAACAATTATTATAAATTTTTTCACAAAGAAAATTTAAGTAATGAAATTAATAAAACTTTGAATCTATTTCTGGAATTTGCTGATACCCGTCAAGTTTCTTCTTGAGAATCCCAACCTATCAACTAACTTAACAGCATTACCTGACTTGTCCACTGCAACAAATCCTTCTGGCTCTGTGACAACTAATCCGCCGTCGGTCTGTTGGAATGATCCTATCGCCTGTGCCTGGTTCATCTTCTTAAGAACGAATGCTTTCATTGTTTGCACTGCCTTATAGAACATCAGCATGGCCTGTAATGGTTTCTTGGCCTTGTTCAGAAACACGGGCATCTGTTTCATTTTATCCTGTCTCAGTTGTAATGCCTTCTGTGCCTTTAGCCCTGACATCTGCTTTTGCATCCTGTCGTTATAAAACTTCTTGAATCCCAGCAGGAATTTATTAACATCACTTGGCAGTTGTCCTTGTTTGACCATTGCGTTTATATACATCTGGAACATGGGTATGAAGTCTTGGTTCTGTCCAAGCACACTTGATAGGTTTTGTGGCACACCATTAAGGAGTCCTTCTAATTTCTCAATGCCATTGTAGAATTTTTGTGTCTCATCGTCAGTAAACTTGGCACTACCTGAAACGTCCTTGTAGGTAGCATTGTCAAAGAACACATCATTACTTTTAGCGAATGCACTTACGTCTGATCCTCCTTGAGCATTCATTTCTGCGAGAGAGTCACCCACATAAGTTGTGTGGAATATGATTCCCACCTTGGCTCTGTCTATCTGTTTGCCTAGCTCACTTGCTTCTGGCACTGCGTATGTTATTGTGTTTGGGGTGAATGTTAAATTTGGTTTGCCATCCACGTTTTTACGTGTGATGTCCTCGTCGGTGAATAGTAGATCACCTTGCACGACACCCTGTATGTTTAGTTTTCTAAGATGCACAAGACATTTCAATAGTTTCTGTCCAAGGTCATCTGTGCCGTGGTTGTTAGCAATGTCTTTCTTTGTGTAATTGATTTTTGCCGCTTGAGCAAACACTGATTTAGTTCCAACAAAGAACTTGCCGTTGTCTGGATTGGTCCCACATACCACAGCAGGTGCTCCGTCCCACTTGACAGACACACTCATTGCTTCTGAACTTGTTCCTTTAAGTGTTAGCAACAGTCCCCTAAAGTATTCTATAACTGCCTTACCACCTTCATAACCGTCAGTGACAACTATGTCCTCTATGTGTTCGAGGTGTGTTCTTTTAAATTCTGTTAATATATCTTCTATCAGCATATCAATATTTATGGGAGCAATCCAAACTTAGATTCGACCTGTTGTCGGTTTAAATCATACTGTTTCCCGTTTAATGCAAGAGCAATTCCTTTATGTACATCATCTTCTAGGTCCAAAGGTGTTTCTATGTTGTCCCTGATGTTTTGCCAGTATCCTAGTATGGTGGATTGACTGGTCAGCCATTTCTCGTGCTCTTCCACAGTATAATTGTAACCTATCTTTTTGAATTCGTCAACCGTGGCCTGCGAACTTTCGTACATGACAGACCAATTAAACACTTTGGTTATCTCAGGCACCCTTTTTATATCGGAAAAATCATCATCAAATAGTTTGTACATCCATTCAGTAACGGCCGATGCCACAGGATTTTTACTAACATCTTTCCACAGGTCCCTCTGCCAGTTTATCCAACTGTCTCGCCAGCCATGCTTAAGATATGGATATTCTGGGTCTTCAATGGCTTCTATGTTTTTATGAAACCAATTTAAAAGCAACAAACCTCTATCATCATCGATGTAATTTTGGATAACATCGTCGCCTGGCTTTATTAGATCCTTTATGCTATTGTAGTCTTGAGATATAATCACCTTGGTGTCTGGAGTCATTTCTCCTTTTTTATAGTGCAGGAGATTAATAATACTTTTTTCTGCAGAATGTGACCCCGAGACATGATAAGTTGTTGCACTACCCGTCGTCTTGCCAATAAGTTTCATGCAGATGTAATTGTTGTTGCCACCCGATGGTGCTATAAAATATATCATGATATGTAATCTTCCCTGCCTCCTTCACGCACAAGGTCTAACGAGCAACAGTGCAGGCCACCATCCCAGAAGTATCTGTGCCTCAATGGTACTATGATAGGTTCTACTTTGTGTTTCTTCAAAAAGTCAAACACTTCTTTGTTGTATGATGATACCAGCATACACTCTTCAGACACACCAAGTGTGTTTATGTCAAATACTGTTTCAGCACAGTAACCAACCCAATGGTCACACCAGTCATTTATAAATTTGTGCAGTTGAGGATTATCCTGCTCTCCGTCAATCCACCATCTGCCATTCACTAAACTTTTCTCCTGCATCCATTTATTCATGCTAGGGTGCATCCACCCTTGTTCACCAAGTTCTAATCTATCCCATTTGGACAGTAGTTCTTTTTCCTGTGATGGAGACTTTCCTACTCTCATGAATGCTCCTGGCTTGATGAAACTTATTATACCGTCTGTGTGTCCTACTTCATCTGTTTGTATAATTTCATATCCTTGTTGTTTCCATTTGTCTATTATATGCTTAAACATTGGCCTGTCTGGATGTACAAATCCTTGTTCTCCGTCAGCAGGCATGATTATGTGTTTGCCTAATTTGACACTATTTGCACCTGAAATTAATTCATGTCCTTCAAACGATGCTCCACCTGGACCATACACTTCATTGAATAGGTCAACAAGGCAGTCTTCGTGTACAATATCTTTCATGTAATCATACACACCGTGGGTGTTTTGTTGATAGCAAGTATTGCCTAATGTTAGAAATATGTCTCGTGGTTGTAAAGGCACGTGAGGAATCTTTTGGCCATCACCGTCCATAACTTGTTCTCTTTTTAATGGTGCAGGTTGAAACACTTGCACTCCCAATCCTTCTAAAATTCTTTTCAACTCGGCCATGTCCTCGTTTGTTTCACGGAGTATCTTTTGCATTGGTGCTTTGATCTTGTCTTCAGTGATCCAATCAAATATGTCCTCAGACAGCCCTTGTCCTATTGCTACTGCTGTAAGTTTTTGGAATGGTGAGTGTGTCGAGACCTTTATCTTCTCAGACATTAGTCCTCTTTGTATTCGCCGTCTTTGATTTTAAGTAGGTTTTCTTTTACGTCTCTATTCTCTTTTATACGTGCGACGCCTTTGCTGAACTTAGATGCGTCCATGTTTTTAAGTGCTGAATTAAATTTCTTTTCAAGTTTAAAAGCAGTGTCCTGATCGAAGTTCTCCCTGATATAGGTCATGAGTCTGATAGCACTTTCTAAAATGTGAGATGCTCTGCTTTCGACAACTTCTTCCTTGTCCTTTTTAAGAGGCATTGAGCTCAATTCTTCTAATAAACTTCTAGTGTATTTTTGCATTATAGGTATTTACTTCTTATTGTAGCACAGTTCTAGTATAAGTCTACTCATTTGGCTTTCCTATACACGAAATATTTACGTTTATTGCTGTCATCCCTGATATCTAATACTTTAAGGTCAAACATTTCTGCAAGTTCAATTATGAATGGCACATTCCATGCATAGAATTCTATCCATTTTGCCTCAGGCTTGTCGTGTTGTACTCCTGGATTTGCCCTAAAGAACATGATGCCACCGTCCTCGAGCATGTTCACACATTTTGATACTTCTGCTATGATCTTGTTACGGCCTCCAAAGTTGATTGATCCCAACGCAAGTATAATGTCAAATTTATTTTGTGGTTTGTAACTCAGTAAATCTAGTTGGTAGTCTGCCTTGTTGTTGTAAGGATCGATACCTATGAGGTTATGTATCTTGCCTTTGAACTCGTTGTATCCGCAACCAACATCGAGTACCGCTCTCGGATTTAGGTCGTTGACTTGATCAATAAGTGATAGTCCTGAGTACTTCCACTTCTTCATGTCGGCTTGCCAGTGCTCTTGGAAATATTTGTGTAGGCACAAGATATCTATGGTGTTGGTGTAGTCAACTAGACTTTCATGTCTGCTTTCCACTTCCACATCGAAAAGATTTTTTATCAACTGCTGTGTAACTTTTGAAACGTCGTTGCCTGTCTTACTGACAAGTTCTGCAAAGATCTTCCTATTCATATAGATATACCTGTATCCCTTTTGAATGATAATCGTGAAAGTTTTGATGTTCTCCTTTTGGTGGTGCTATTTTGATAGTTTTGCATAATTCAATATTGTTCTCTACACTTGTTACTCTGTCTTTGTTTGTGTGTATAAAATTCATAATGTCTCTGTTCTCTGCTTGAATATGCTCCCACATAAGATCGAGATTTATAAAATGTTGATAGTTTGGATATGTTATTGCAAACTCTCCACAAAGTTTCCACCACTCCATACATTCATGATCATTTCTGTACACCATTATTATTGGATGGCCTAGATCTTTGAGGTGCTCAAGTTCGTGTGCGAAGGTGTGTGACTTTATGATTCTCTTGCCGGATCCTGAGAAAGGCAAGTCCCAATTATCTGGTGTGGCCCTGAACTCCATTCCCGGATCCCAATAGGCCCCGGTGTGCATTAATTGTTTGGTGCCAGGTGTATCGGCGTCGTGCCAGTATGTTCGTTCTTCTGTGTAATCTGTGCTATCCACATCTGCAGATTTGTGTATATTTTTAAACACACTGCTCCATTTGGAACCAGGAGCACCTGTCATTAGTATGTACATAAATTAATACTACTATTCTTTTATATGAATGTCAAGTTGGTGTTTGGAATCCTTTGTGGTATTCTCAATGAAGTCCCAAGTCTTGTCTGTGGTCCTTCCAGTGTACTGTAAAATGTATCTAGTGTCCCAGCCCATGTTTGCTGTGCCATGTGGGAAGTCTTGCCAATGCCAACTGATGACATCACCTGCTTTCCAGTGGGTGTGAACTGCTGTGCCTTGGTGCCATATCTGTCCCATGCTCCAGTCGTTTAGGAAAACAACAAATCTGTGAACCTTCTTTGGATCTATATCATAATCTAGTTCGTCAAAACTGTTCTGCCTGTCCAGTCTTGCCGCAAAGTTGTCCATGTGCATATGTAACAGTTGGCCGCATACCTGACTGTGTAGTTTAAGTTCGTAATCATACAAACCTAGCAATCCTTCTGCAAGTGCAACTGCCTTAGGATCAGTGAACATGTTTGCTCTGCCATATATCTTTCCTTCCGGATCACCTCCAGACCTCACAATGTCGTACACCTCTTGGTCTATGCCATAGTTCTCCCCAACACTCTTGTTCCGTGTTGCCCAGTGTACCGCATTGTCTGTTGCTTTGTCACCATATGTTTTGATAAAATATTCACAGTCCATATCGATGTTGCCATGAAACATCAACACATCTTCTATGTTGTCTTTCTTGCTCCAGTCAAAGTGGTATGCACCTCTTTCTAATGCTCTCTTCTTTTCATAGTCCCAACGGCTTTTGCCATACTCTAGTTTTTTTCCTGTTTTGAGTGCATTAACTTCTGTGTGTGCTTTTAGATTTTTGATTGCTTGATCAGAGTCCTGTAGGTCCTCGTCAATTTTCTTTAATACTTTTTCTGAATAATCTTTGCTGTGTTCCATGCTGATATTTAAGTCGTAAAAAAAGGGCGATAAAAAAATACCGCCCTTAATAATTTAAATTATTATGCGTACACTTCCATCAACTTCGCACTTTCTTCAAGTGTTCCAGTTTTAGAAGATGTGATTGCAAATAAGTCTTTTCTGAAATCGTTTATTACTGCATTGATCTCATCTTGAGCTTCTTGTGTGACACAAAGTTTCTCAAGTTCCATTCTACCAATAGTAGCGTGGAAAGTTTCGTCTTTTGCAATTTTGGCATATCTAGAAGATATAAACGGGTCTTTGATACACTTCGCCATCATTCCCCAGTTTCTTGCCGCTCTGCCTTCCGCTAATAATTGGTATAAACCTAACATTAGTGGATTGCTATTGCAGTTGTACTTTTTGATCATTGCCGCACCTTTTTGGTGTAATTTCTCTGCATGGCTTTCTACTGCCTCTTGCATGTCAATCTCTTCGCCTTTTAGGTACTCAACAACTTCTTTCACAAATTGAAAGTGCTTCGCTTCGTCGTGTGCTTGTTTAGAAAGAAGAATTAATTTCTTAGGATCAGTGCCGGCTGGAAGTGCCGCTACTTCTCTTGAAATATCTTCCATGTTCATTCTTTCATTAACCATACGACCAGTAAAGTTGTCAATCAACTCGTCCTTGTCTGTTACGTTATCGTAGTAATGCTTGATCTGTAACTCAGACGCTCTGAAGAGTGCCTCATTCTCAGACTCAAGTTTTGCTACGAATTCTTTTGATGTTAACATATATGTTTCTCCTACTTTGTAAAGTAACATTATTTATTCTGGTTGTCAATATAAATGTAAATAGTTGGTAATATGAAGATATTAATCAGTCAACTTGAATACATAAGGCCTCCTAGAAACTTTGTTTTTGACGCCTTAGAACGTTCGTACTACGGTTTTTTACAAGGACACGAACTGGTCCCAGTACCCAACATCATTAAAGTACCAGATAATGATTATGACTGCTTAATGCTGACCGGAGGACCGGACAGTGTGGCAAGGAATCAAACAGAAAACTTGTTGTATCAAGATGCGATCAAGAATAGTAAACCTGTGATAGGGATATGCCATGGTGCATTCGTGATCAATGATATATGCAAAGGCATCAATGGTCATGTTAAAGGACACGTGGATGCCGATATAGAGATTACAATGGAAGGCCAAGATCATATTGTGAAATGTTTTCACTCACAAAATATAGAAAAATTAGCCAAAGACTTCGTTGCTGTTGCTCATGATAAACAAGGAAACATCGAAGCATTCAAACATAACACTTTGCCTGTATGGGGCATTGTTTGGCATCCTGAAAGAATGGACGAGCCAGTATTGCCTAGTGAGGTCGCTGATCTTTTAAGTACAGATCATCTTAATTTACTAAATCTCTTTCCTACGATATAGCCAAACATATCTGTGAGGCCATAATCTTTCTGGCAGTGTTCCGCCATCTGGACCGGTGAGGTTGTATTCTATTTCGACACGTTCTACATCAAAATCCATTAATCTTGCAAACTGATCTATTTCTTTTGTTCCCCATTGGAACCAAGTTAGTCCCTGGTCATTCTTGTACCCACCTGGTGCACCTCTCATGTAAAGTCGTCCGCCTGGCTTCAACCAAGACTTCAGTTTGATCAACATGTTCGCTATGTCGTCATGATTGCCCCAGTTAACAGATCCTAGTGCAAGTATCACATCAGCACACTCTGATTTGAACGGTGCGTCCCAGTGTCCACAAACTATGTCTGCTTCTTTTTCAAACAGCATTACGTTATCAATGCCTTTGAGTTCTTCTTTTGCTTGATCCATTGTAAGTGTTTTAGGCGGCACAGCAAGACAAATCATTGCTTCCATCCACTGTAAGTATATAGATACAGATGTAATGCCCATAAACGGATCACTAGGATCAGCAAAGCCTCGCTCTGGTTCAAAGTCTGTCTCAATATCGAAAAACGCAATGTTTAGTTTAGGTGCATCTTGA
>ENA-OREN01004153-OREN01004153.1-marine-metagenome-genome-assembly--contig:-NODE-4153-length-12859-cov-4.713190_pt1 | contig 12859 bp, 6 predicted proteins | sample MGYA00248624_ERZ508555 | MGnify/ENA primary metagenome ERZ508555 (study PRJEB26222, sample SAMN06267773) | marine metagenome | isolation source: Saanich Inlet, British Columbia, Canada | place...
CTAGTCAGTAGTTCCGCGGATTTAGGCGTGGTCGTAGTGTTCGTCGCACGGCAAGTGATGCCATCGGAGCCAACAGCTAGGGGTCGTCGGTTCAGTCGTTTCATGGGAGCTGGACCAGGTGAGCACTCGGACCACCTCAGCTCCTGCTTCGACTAGGGCTTTGGCACAGCCGTTCATGGTGTCCCCCCTGGTTACTTGGTCATCGATGAGGATGACCGTCCGACCGGTGAGGTCGTGACGGCAGTCGCGTCGGATGGCGATGCGTCCACCCCGCCGTTTCTCCAGCGCGTTGATGAACTCGCATTCGAGGATTTTGGCAACCCTTTGCCCAAGCCGGAGCGAGCATTGGCCTGGCTGTTCAGTCGACATGGTGTTGCTGGGGGCTGGAACGATAGCGAAGCCTGGTTGGTCGGTCTCAGACAGGGCGTTGCCGGCAAGCACGAGTGCAATAAAGCTGAGAGGCGACTGATGGACTTCGGAACCGGAACGCATTCCGTGGCCCCAGTCTTTGATGTGCTGCCAAAGACACTGTCCGTATTCGTATTCGTTTTGCCAGTAGGGCCACATGGCCCGAAGCTCGAAGGTGCGTTCAGGGTGGTTGTGTACGGGAAGTCTTTCGGTTCGAAGCGAAGGGAACACTCGGGCCGCAGCAGCCGCCGATTCGGTTCCAGATTCGCCGTTGATTTCGTTGAGTGTCACTAGCCGTGGGTCAAATCCGAAGCGGCTCTCGGTTAGGTCCAGCGTCGTGACACATTCACGAGCCCCCGCTGACAGATCTTTCAGAATTAGGGCCTGGAGTCGTGTCCGGTATTGCGCCGGGTGCTGGCGCAGAGCGACAACACTTGCGGCAGTTGCCAGGTCGTGGTTGGTCGACGTTTCGAGGGCCTCGATCTGCCCAGGTGCCAGCAGCGCTCCGGATTGGACCGTGCTAATCACGTCGTCCATGGTGAACGTCGTTTCTTGCGGTTCGTCGAACTCGACACGGCAAGCAGGGTTCCAGCAAACCCTCGGCGTTTCACCATGGATCGGTGTGAGCGCAACCTTGCACTCGCCGCACCGCATGTCGGAAGGTCCGCCCGGGATGATCTGGCCGACGGACGCCGCAGGTGCACTGCGATCCACCAGTTTTGGGAGGAGTTCGAGGAGTTTGGCTGGCATGTTAAGACCGGCTGGGCGGAACTGGGTCCCGGCGGACTTGGCTTGCTGTTCGTCGTCGTCAGTGTCACCCACGTAGATGATCTCGTCGATTGGAATCCCCCAGTCTCTGCCTAGTCGCTGGAGTTTGTCCGCCGCGTTCGGCGCGTCTCCACTTGTCATCACCCGTTCGGCATCCAGTTGCAGCAGTCCGATCAGCGTGGATGCGTAAGCACCCGGTGATCGGGTGATGATCGCTGTCCGATAGCCGCGGGCGATGAGCTCACCTGGTAGGTGCCGGTGCTGGTCGGTGATGGTCACTGCTGTGGGCGGTTCTCCGGCAGGACACAGGTTGAGTACATCGAAGGGGACTCGTTTCACCCCTCCGCTGCTGGTCTCCAAACAAGCCGTGTTAGCGAGCGTGCCGTCGAGATCAAACACGACCGCCCGAACCGTCACGGCTGTCGGTCCTTGAGTCCTTCGACAAGTTGGCTCGGATCAGTAAAGGCCAGGTCAGCGACCGGGCATCGCTCCGCTATCTGTTTTCTAAGCCGGTCGCTGTTTGGCCGCAGAATCTTTGGGTCACAACCGTCAAGGTCGACCAGCCTCAGGTTTGCTTCCCAGGCCGGGTCGCCGGATTCGTTCTCGTCAGGTACTTGGACGGCGAGTTGCCGGCCCTGTTCCAGGGTGAAACGCGCAGTGTGTAACGTCCCGGACGGAACGCCGGACTGAACAATCACCGTTGTCTGGCTCGACCCTGACTGAAGCCGGTCGCGAGCCACCAGGGTTGGGCCCGCGGGCTCGGTTCCGAGCGGCTGCTCGGACAGCAGGCCACCGCCCTCGTCGACGATTCTTTCAGCGAGTTCAGCGTTGCTGCGGGGGGTTGGACGTTCAATGCCGCCGCCTAGATACGCCCATGTTAAACCCCCGCTATCGAGGGCCGCCGTGTGAGCGACGGTGTCTATCCCGGTGGCGAGCCCGGACACGATCCCGTAACCGTGAGCGACCAGGGCTTCTGTTGAGGCCCGGGCTGCTTCGATACCTCCCTGGGTTGGGTGTCTGGTTCCGACCACGGCGACGCAGCGATGAGCGGCTGGGGTGGAGCCGCGGACCCACAGCACCGCCGGGGGAGAAGGAATGCTGCGCAATCCGGCGGGAAACTGGTCGTCAAAATAGGACACCAGTTGGACTTCTTCAGGCGGCTCTGCAACCCATGGCGGGTTCGCTGCTGCGTACGCGAGTTCTTGGGCCGGCTTGCCGACCACATCGTTGAGAACCTCCGGTGGTGTAGAAGCGATATGGGCCCAGCTGCTGAACTTTTGGGCGACCTCTATTGCCTTGACTGCGCCGATCCCTGGTACCCGCATGAGAGAGAGCAGAGCCAGGGCGGTGCAGAGTTCCTGAGGCTCGTCCCACAGAGTCGGTTTCTCGTCGAGGTTCACGGCTATTCCGGATCGGCCATTAGATAAAGATCGCGATCACCGCGACCACAGCAAGCACGACAACCAGGCCAGTGAGAATCTTGATTCGCTGGTCGAGACGTTCAAAGCCGTCCACAACGTCCCGGTAGCCGTGCCGGCCTCCTACGACTTGGACCAGTTCATCAATTTTGGTCTTTACCGGCTGCAGGTCCCGCTGGAACCGGTCGAGCTCACCGACCTTTCGGTCCAGAGCGGCGAACAACTGGGCCGGTCTCACCTCTGCGATGGACTCCAGCACACCCCGCAGTCGGTTCACCACCGACTGAAGTTCTGCGTCGTCGTCCTCGTCTATATCTCGCCGGGACGAGGTTGGGGTCGCCGGAACCGCTTGCTGGTCAATGTCAACAAGCAATGCAGCGGTGTCAGTGATGAGCGTTCGAAGCAGCTCACCGAACTCTTGGTGGGTTCCGTCGGCTTCAAGTTCAGCTAAGCGTGCCTCGATGGTTCGATGCTGTTCTTGTAAATCTGCAAGCATCGGTCGGGGACTAGGTAGCGTCGAATCAGTCATCTAGCGACTCCCAAACATCGCAGTCTCCGGGCTTCGAAGGATTAGTCGAAGCAGGTTTGTTCCTAGGTGGCACGAGCGCAGACTCAGGAAGCCCGGCGTCGGCGATGAAGTAGATGTCGAGCTTGACGCTCCCCGCCTTGCCATTTTCTGTCCAAAAGTCTCGAGAGGGGATTTGTTCCGCTCCGGAATCGGCGTGATCAAGCAGCCCAACGAGCACCAACTGGTTGAACTGTTTCGCCAGCGCCAATTTCTGGCCCTGCATGGCGTTTGGGTCGATTCCAAAGGTAAGAACCATTCCGAGCTTTCGGCCACGGTAAGGCCAGTCGTCGCTTTCCAGCTTGGCCCGTGTTCGCTCGAGGGTCTTTTCTACATCGGTGATGGTGGCCGGTTGGCCGACGATGGGTTCCGCTACCGCTGGGATGACGACACACACGTAGCCACTCTCGATCCCCTTGGATGGCAGCGTCGTAGTTGTCGTAGTTGTCGTAGTGCTTGTGGGTATCGGCGGCTCTGTAGTGGTTGTACTCGTAGTAGCACTCGTCGTGGTCGGCGCCGTTGTGGTCGGTTCGCCGGGTTGGCTTGACGGCGGAACCGTGGTCGTAGTGGTCGTAGTGGTCGTAGTGGTCGTAGTGGTCGTAGTGGTCGTAGTGGTCGTAGTGGGTAGTGCCTGCAGTACCTCGAGGCCGGCGTTCGGATCGCCGATTTGGGTGCCAATGAACACGACCACCAAGATGAGCATGAGGTCGGCCATGACCCACCCGACGACTCCCAAGGGGTCGCTGTCTCGACCAGGACGCCGCCGCATGACTAATCGGCGGCCGGGTTTTCAGGCCTGGGTTGAGGGGGGTCGATTCGTTCGGCCAACTCCTCGAGTCTCACGATGAGGTTCTCGACTGCTTCGCGTAAGGCGACAGTTTCCCTCTGAAGATCGCTTCGATTATCCGAAGCTTCTCTCCAGCTGCCGCTCACATGGATTCCCGCTGCCTGGAGAGCCTGGGCAGCTTCGTGAAGTCCGGCGGTGACTTCCTGGTTGGCCTGCTGGTAAGAGTTCATGGAGTCCTGTGTGTTGCCCAAGACCCCTTCGGCTGCTGACCGAAGTGACGCGGCGGCCTCACCAAGTGATGCCGTCACCTGTTGGGTGGCGGCTTCGACCTGTTCGTCAAGTTGGCCAGTGGCGGCTGCCAAGAAAGAACCCAGCGCGTCACTGGTGCTGGTGGTGATGTTTCGAGCCGAATCGCCGAGTGCTTGAGTCGAGGACCTGAAGCTGTCAGCAAGCTCCCGGTTGGTTTGCTCCAGTTCGGGGAACAACTGGTAAGCGATGTTGACGTGGTCGGCGACCTGCTGCATCTGCTCGCCGGTATGGGCGAGAACCCCCTGGAGTGCCTGAAGGTCGTTACGCAGGTCGATTCGATTGTCTCCTAGTTGCTCCCATTGGCGGCGAACCTCGTCGGCTGAGTTGCGGAGTGCGGTTGCTGATCCGGCCAGTGATTCGCTGACAGCAGAATGAACACCCCGCTCAGAGGCGAGCGCGCTAATCAGCTCCGAGGTGTCGGATGTGATTTGTGAGGCTTGGCGAAGTGATTCAACGGTGGTGCTTTCCAACTGGCGAGTTGTTTCCCCCAGCTGGTCGACCAGCACCCGTTCCTGAGCGGCGGCGTCGGCAAACGTCTCGCCGATTTGAGCGATGTCGTCTCGGGTGCCACGCAGGTTGTCGCTCAAGGACCGTGCCGTGACGTTGAGACCGGCTACGACCTCCTCGTGCGCTGCGAGCCGAGCATTAAACGTCATGATCGATTCGGTGATGTCGTCGAGCCGGTTCTTTGCCCGTTCCTCGGCGTCGAGTACATGGTTGGTGATTGAAGAAAGTTGGGCTGTTGCTTTGCCCAGCTCCTCAGTGACCCGAAGCGGGGTGTCAAACGCTCGCTTTGACAGGTGGTAGGAGGCGTAGGTCAGAGTCTCACGTAGCTGGTTCCATACTTGCTGGAACCTATTTTCCAGGGTGACTTCTCGGTTTCTTCGCAGGTACCCGACCCGGACCGATGCGACTATTACCAGGACGATCGCTACTAGGTCCAGGGAAGCGACCATGGTGAGATCGAACCACCCGGCAAGAGAGCGCCAAATGTCTTCGGACAGGCCGGGAATGTCGTCGAACCCCTGCTCCCAGAGGGCGATGAAGGGGCGACTCGCTACACCCTGGATCCCGGGCTGTGCATGACCTGACCCAGCTAGTTGCGTCAACTGACCGTATTGGTAGGAAGCAAGCGCAACGCCGCACCAGGTAATGAGGAGTGGGAACAACACGAGGACGTTGCGTGCCCATTCCCAGACCGTTATCTGACTGTCGCGCCGGTCAGCTCCGGGGACCGATACAGCGTCTTCTCCGAAAGCAGCGAACAGGTCGACTTTGGCCCAGATGTGGGCGTCTTCATCGTCGATCGCGCCGGCCAGTTCTAGCAGGGAATCCCTTCGTTCGACGAGCGAAGGCGACTCGGCCAGCTCAAAAAGGGCCGACTTTGTAGTAGGTAGGTCCACTAAGAAATTCCTTCCAGAGGACGTGACGATAGTCACCAAAATGCAGGTCGCTGTATGTAGGGCTAGTTTCTTGACCCACCCCTAGAGTCACGAGCAAGAGATCGGAACGTATGTCATCGGCTGGTAGCGATGCTTCGAATGTCTCGGTCGCTCTAGAGCTTTTCCGGTTCTTCGAGGAAATGACCCGCCTTAAAGAGGCGAAGGACTTCCTCTCTGTGGACCGCTACGACACGGTTAGGTGGTTCGCCGAACTTCCTGACCACCCGGCTGTCCGGTCGGAGTTCGGCGAGGAGGACCTTGATCTCTCATCGCGGGTCCTCAGAGTCGACCGTGTCGACAAGGTCGACCCCCCGCAACCTCCGGCACAACTCGTTCCATGGCTCACCGGTTACCGGCGAGGAGATGCGGACTCAACACCTCAACTGTTGCGAGTTCGTGAAGTGCCGGGCACACAAGGCGAAGAAGACGATGAGGGAGAATCCGACGACGCCGAGCCGGAGCTCTACCGGATCGAGGATTTCCCAGAGATCGAACAGCGCAATGCGGAGTGGATTCCGCGATGGCAGATGTGGGCTGAGGAAGAGCGTCGAAACCGACCGGTGCGTGACCTCTATGCGCAGCTCGCAAAGATCGAACGACAGGTCTCGGTTACCCCCGAGGAATGGGACCTGGTGGTTGGCGTTGGCCTGCTTACCTGCCGAAGCCAAGCCGCTGATGACACGGACTTAGCGGGCGAGGCGGCCGTAGACGACGTAAAGCGCCACGTGTTTGTGTTTCCTGCGACGGTTGAACTTGATGAGACAGCCGGCACATACGAGGTCTCCCTCGACGAGGCGCTAGAACCATTCCGGCTTGAACTGGACATGGTCGCACGGGACCTTTGGCCGACACGTGACCAACAAGAGACAATAAAGGCCCGGATTGCTAACGAGGTCGGGCACCCGCTGGAGCGGGGTGGAATGCTCGGCGTTCTTGACCAGCTGGTGACTGTTCTTACCGACCCTGAAGCCAGGCTTGATCAACGCGTCGAGCCGCCGTCCACTGACGAGATCACGGTAACGCTGACCGTTCAGCCGTCTCCAGCACTCATCTTCCGGAGGCGCCCACGGGCGGCCAAGCTCGAATACTTCCGCACCGTCATCGAACAACTAACCGAACTTGAAGAACAGGGAGGAGACCTTCCCAACGGATTGGCGAGATTTCTTGGCGCAGCTGCCCACGAGCAGGCAGTCACAGGGGACACCGACGCCGCCGAAGAGAGTGGCGAAAGCTCCTACTCGGTAGATGAGACCTACCTGCCGCTACGAGCGAATGACGAGCAGCTCCGGATCGTCAAATCGGTGGACCGTAAGGACCTCACCGTCGTGCAAGGCCCACCTGGCACCGGTAAGACCCACACCATTGCCAACCTGCTTGGGCACCTCCTCGCCAGCGGCAAGCGAGTCCTTATCACTGCACAAAAGGACCAGGCTCTGCAAGAAGTTCGAGGAAAGCTCCCCGACGAACTCAGAGACCTTTGCGTGTACATCCCACCGCGCGGGCGGGGGTCGTCACAGCTCGCCCGGTCAGCGTCGGTGTACCTCGAGAAGAAGGATGACCACGATCCGGGCCGGTACGAGCGTGAACGCTCAGAACTAGAAGAAATGATCCCAACCCTGCTAGAGGCCAAGGCGACGGCAACAGCTGGACTTTTGCGCGCCCGCCAATGGGAATCACGAGTTGAGGAGGTGGAAGGTGGTTACGAGGGAACACCGGGGGCCATCGCCGGACGGATAGCCAGCGAATCAGGCGACTACGGGTGGGTTTTGCCCTATCTGGCCGACCTCGATGTGGACGTACCATCCAATAACGAAGCCCTTGAGTTCCTCAGTCTGGTCAGGGATCCGGAGATCCCCGAGCACCAAGTTGAAGCGGCAAAACGGTTACCCGACGGGCTCGAAACACGATTTTGCCACCCCGACCAGTTCCACAACACCGTAAATGCGTTTACGGCTGCCACGGTCGCTGCTGAAGCCAATGAGCATTTACGCCAAGACCCTCTTGTCACTCACCTCCAAGGCCACACCTCCCACCAACTCGGCGGTATCGAAGAAACAGCACTCAAGATTGCGAACGCACTGCGGCAACGACTTGCAGCCCAGGAGAGTTGGCTAGTCGCCGCTCATTCCGATCTGCTGGCCGGAAACAACATTCAATGGGAGGGAAGAGCGACTCGAGTCGAGTCCGCTCTCGCCGAAGCCAGGCAACACCTAGGTCGGATTGGATCGTCGACCATAAAGAGCGACGACCCGACTCCCCGCCGGTTCAGGGAACAAGCAGAAGCTTTCAAGGCTTATCTGGAAAGGGGCGGTCGGCTCAGGAGGCTCTTCCGCGTGCCCGAACCGGTTAGAGATGCCGAAGAACTACTGGCAGCCGTGAGGGTCGACGACCATCCACCGAAATCTCCCAAATCGCTAGAGAAGTTTCTCGCCTGGTTAGAAGTCAACCGACGCATCGAAATGATCAGAGATCACTGGCCGGACGGGTTCCCGGAGTATGAAGAAAACACTCCAGAGGAGGTGCTCGACTGGCACGACTTCAAGTTGAAACAGCTCCGAGTACTAATAGACGATCTCCGCAGCGTCGAAATATTTCGAGACCAGCTCGACCGTTTAACGATTCCCCAGCCAGTCTTCGACCAGCCGGAAAAGGTTGAGCATTACGCGACCGTCGCCCAAGCAGTCCGGTCATTTCAGGCAGTGGACCTGGCACTTCGACCTCTCGAAGAGCTCTCAGAGTCTCTAGGCGTCGAGCTTCGAGAAGCAGATTCGCCTCGAGCGCTGACCGACCTTTTCACAGCAGTCAACGACAAGAACCCAACCGAATACCGCGAAAACTACCGGCGCCTACAGCTGCTCGAAGAAGTCCGAACTCGAATCGAACGGCGGAACAAACTCGGAGCTGTCCTGACCGGAGCCTCACCCAAACTGGTCCAAGACATCATGGAGGACCCTTCTGAAGCGTGGGACATTCGGTTAGGCGCCTTCACTGCAGCCGCTGCATGGTGTTCGGCCCGACAATGGGTCAGTAGTCCTCCGGATGATTCGGACCAACTCCGCGCAGATCTAGATGACGCAAGCGAGCAGCTCAAGAAGACCAGAAGCTCCCTCATCGCCAACCTCGCCTGGGATAAGGCAATGTCGACGCTTACCCACGATCACCTTTCTTCACTAACGGCTTACGACCAGGCGCGACGATCTGTAGGGGCGGGGACAGGCAAGTACGCCGCGACGCGCAGGCGACAGGCGCAACGGGCGCTTAGCCAATGTCGGGGAGCGATTTCAGCGTGGGTTGCTGCTCTGTCGCAGTTGTTCGAAGACATGCCGCCCGAACCCGGAATGTTCGACGTTGTCATCATTGATGAAGCGTCACAGGCTGGGGTGGAGGCGAGCATCCTCCACTACCTGGCGCCGACTGTCATAGTCATCGGCGACGACAAGCAGGTGGCGCCGACGAATATCAGCGTCAATGTCCAAGACCTGATGTCTCTGGTCAACAACTACCTATCAGGAATCGCTGAAAACCTTCGAACTATCTACACAAGGCGTGAAGCCAGCTTCTTCGACCAGGCGAAGCTGCGCAGCTTGCCGATCACGCTTCGCGAGCACTTTCGCTGTGTCCCCGAGATCATCCAATTCTCAAACGAGCAGTTCTACAAACCAGAAGGAAAGTCGCTTATTCCGCTTCGCCAGACCGGCACCGACCGCCTCCCGCCACTCCCTCACAACTATGTCGAAAACGGCTATCGCAAAGGGATGCTCAATCCTCCCGAAGCTGATGCCGTGGTTGAAGCGGTCTATCAGTGCGTAAACGATCCGGCGTACACCAGGGAAGACTCTGATGTTCCCGAGCCGATGAGCATGGGGGTCATCAGCCTTTTGGGGGCTGCCCAAGCGCGATTGATCGAAGGGATGTTGCTTGAACGGCTAGGTGAGGCGGAATACCGAGCGCGTGACCTGCGTTGCGGAACGGCAGAAGTCTTTCAGGGCGCCGAGCGTGACGTGATTTTCTTGTCGATGGTCGCCGCCCCAACCGGCGTTAAAGAAGATGGGGTGACTCCTAGCCGCTACGCGGCTACTACAGATGCTGCCGCCGGACGCCGATTCAACGTTGCCTGTTCCCGGGCCAAAGACCAGATGTGGCTCTTCCACTCGCTGGAGATAGGAAACCTTGGCAACAGCAATGACCTGCGCCTGAAACTCCTCCAGTTCTACCTAAATCAAGCAACCGACCCTGAGACCTCCGAATCAACCCTGGTGTCCGAAGACGTAAAGGAAGCCCCCTTCGACTCGCTGTTCGAACAGCGAGTTCACAACGAGATTGTCAAGAAGGGCTACCAGGTAGTTCCACAGTGGGAAATCCACGGGAAGCGAATCGACCTGGCAGTGGTTGGGGCGCACGACAGGCTGGCAGTTGAATGCGATGGGGCCCACTACTTCCAATCCCAACAGTCACGACAAGCGGAATATGAGCGGCAGCTCGCACTTGAACGGATCGGGCTGAGGTTCTTCCGGATCCTTGAATCAGCTTTCTACCTAGATCGAGAGGAAGCGCTCGCCCCCCTGTGGCCCATGCTCTACGAGCAGGGCATCTACTCACGGGCTGAGCAGGCGCAGCTCGCTGTTCCCCAAGGGACCCAGATCCAATCGATTAGCGAAATCCAGGACCGACTGGACGAGATCCTTGACCTTTTTGGCAGTGGGGAACCAGCAGATCGGCTGGAGCTCATCCGAGAACGTGAGCACCTCCGCACTCGGCAAGATGAACTCTTGGCGGCAGAACACCAAACCCCACCAGTTCAGAGGACGAACAGGACTCAACCATCCAGGTCGGCCCGTCGCCGCAATTACCGAATCCGCTACGAGACAGAACAGATCTGCAACCAGTGCAATCTGGCCCGCCGACCCACCCACTTCGGCGACCCAACCGACCCGCAATGTCCTGAAAGCCGGTCCGATTGTCCGCTTCTAAAGGAAGTGTTGGACGAATCAGTGAACCCGACGCTGGTACATGAAGGAACGAGCGGAGAACCCGACGGATCTATTTCAGATTTCCCTGAGTTCGGTCGACAGCCGTACACCGAGTGGACCGCGCCCAGCAGCCCCTTCCCCGAGATAGAGGAAACCAGTGAGGGGACCGCCCGAGCGATTTCCGGGTTGGTGGACATCGTGTCGGTAGAAGGCCCAATCACCGGTAAGCGCCTTTACGCCCTCTACGTGAGGGCGACTGGCGTACAACGGGTGACACGACCGAAACGTTCGGTTCTCAATCGCGCTACAGCACGAGCCGTCCGAGACGGCCTTCTTGTCGAAGATGACCCGCTTAACGAGACCGGACAAGCCACGAAAACGTTCCGGCTTCCCAACCAGCCCGAAGTAGTGGTCCGTGACCTCGGTTCGCGAGGCATTCATGACCTCCCACCGGCCGAGGTAGCCGAACTCATGGTGAACCTTGACAGGTCGGGTAGCACCGATGAGTTGTTCCGGGCCGTGCTGCACTGGTACGAGTTGACCCGGCTAACCCAGCAGACAGAAGCGCGGTTGCAGCAGATCTTCGACCGGCTGGTGCAGCCCCCCGGCTAGAAAGCGCTTGCCCTCGTAGGTGAACGGCCGCGGATTCTTGATCCGGAGACAGCGTTCGACAATTTGATTGTTCCACGCCCAGTTCGATCATGTATCGCCGCCGCGCCATGGCTCATGTCGATCGACTGGCTCTAGGGCGCACCACCAATGCGAACGCTCTGTCAGACGGGCTAGTGACCAGCTGAATTCATCCAGGGATTTCGGTTCCTCAGACGTACGCGTCAGGCGTCGCCCAATTGCTTATCGAGGGCTTGGCGGATCAGTCCAAGCACGTAGGGCAGGTTGTCGACTGAATCGAGGGCGACGAAGACATCGCCGTTTCCCCAGGTACCGATTTCGGTCACGTCTCTTGCGATGGCTCGTAGGTCGTTCAGCTCTTGGAATTCAAGATTCATGGTGAGCCCGAGGTGGTTTGCTCGGGGAACCACGTCCACGAAGTTGGTCTCTGCCTTGTAGGCGACGTAGAGCTTGGTGAACTCCTCGGTGACGCACGGGTCCAGTGCCTTCAACTCGGTGCTCAGAGCATCGAAAATTGGTCGCATCGCTGAATCGGCGGTGAGATTCGGGTGATCGTCGATGGTGTAGCTGGTCTGGGCCTTCACTGGCTTGTAATGCTCAAGTGATTCGGTGCTGAGGGATGGCTCCTCCCAGATCTTGGGTGCGAGATCTGCGAGTCGACGGGCCCGCTTGTCTATTGCTGCTTCATCCCAGACATCGAGCCCTCCGAGGCCCTCGTTCAAGCGCAGAGGGCTGTACTTGAACCCGAGTTGTTTGTCGCCGACTTGGAGGTCTCGCTTCTCTACGAACGGCCGGTCGCTGTACTCGCTGTTGTAGGCCGTGAGAGTGAGATTGCCGAGGGTGTGGAGCTTCGTCTGGTGGACGCGCTCCCAGTCGAAGCCCAGGGCGTGCTGCCACTCTTCTGAGAGATTTTCGTTCTGCGGCATGATGTGTTCGATCGTGTACTCGTCGACTGCCACACGCTCCTTGCGTCTGTAGTTCTCGATCCTTCGCAGCCAGTAGCTGCGACGTTGGAAGTTGTAGAGGTCGCGGACTACGAGCTCACGCTTGAATTCGTCGTCGGTGGGGAATCGCCGATAGGACGGCAGTAACTGGAACGAAGCTTCGATGCTTTCGAGGTAGCGGTCCTTTGATAGTCCCTTGCTGAAGTTCGCGAACGTCTTGTTGAGAGAGTTTGTGGGGATGGCGCAGATGGCTCGCCGGAAGATGTAGGCCTCGATGAGGCGAACCGCCGCGACTAGGTCATCGTGTGGGAGAACGTCGTTTTGGTAATCGGCGTAGAGCTCCAGCAGAAGCGGGTAAACGACATCGGCCCTGAGCTCACGAAGATCTCGGAACGCCTCAGCGAGGTCAGCATCTTTCTCGGCGTCGAGAGCGAATGCGCAGTAGTAGCGGCTGTACGCCTTGAGATCTTGCACTAGAGCGTCGATGCCCTCCGTTTCCACCTCCGGTTGGGACGCGTGCGACTTGAAGGCTTCGTAGACCGCGCTGATCTTGGGGATATCGCCGGTCTTCACGGTGAGGTAGTGCCGCATGAAACCGTCGAAGTTTGTCGAGTACGA
>ENA-OREN01004159-OREN01004159.1-marine-metagenome-genome-assembly--contig:-NODE-4159-length-12848-cov-3.670503_pt1 | contig 12848 bp, 11 predicted proteins | sample MGYA00248624_ERZ508555 | MGnify/ENA primary metagenome ERZ508555 (study PRJEB26222, sample SAMN06267773) | marine metagenome | isolation source: Saanich Inlet, British Columbia, Canada | place...
TACATGGAATGAAGAAACTACAAATTGGGACTTAATAGAGGTTGAATAAGAATGGCAATTAATTTTCCAAACACACCATCAGATGGTGATACACATGCAGTAGGTGATGTAACATTCACCTACAACGGCACTAAATTGATGTGGTCATCAGAAGTAATAGTTGATCCAATATCATTTAATTTAAGTGATATCGTTAATGTCAATAGTATCACACCAACTCAAGGACAAATATTATCATATGATGTATCAACATCTAAATGGATTAATACAGATGCAATTGATGCCTATACTAAAACAGAAGTTGATACTGCATTAACTAATAAATCAGATACTACACATACACATGATTTGTCTGCATATGATACATCAACACAAGTTGATACTAAGATTGCCGCAATACCTGATACAGATTTGTCTGCATACGATACATCAACACAAGTAGATACTAAGATTGCCGCAATACCAGCAACCGATTTATCTGCATATGATACATCTGCACAAGTAGATACTAAGGTTGCGAGTATAGTAGATTCTGCTCCATCAACATTAGATACACTAAATGAATTGGCTGCTGCTCTTGGTGATGATCCAAATCATGTCACCACAATGACTACATTGGTTGGTACTAAAGCCGACCAATCTACAACCTATACCAAGACAGAAGTAGATACATCATTAAATCTAAAATCGGATAAAACTACAACCTATACTAAGACAGAAGTAGATACATCATTAAATTTAAAATCGGATAAATCTACAACCTATACTAAGACAGAAGTAGATACATCCCTAAATCTAAAATCAGATAAAACTACAACCTATACTAAGACAGAAGTAGATACTGCATTAACTAATAAGTCAGATACTACACATACACACGATTATGCCCCTACAGTACACACACATGATTTGTCATCATATGATACATCTGCTCAAGTAGATACTAAATTATTAACTAAATCAGATACTACACACAATCATAACACCACATATTACACAAAAACAGAAGTTGATACTGCTATCAATTCAATTAGTGACTCTTCTTCTGTATCTGTATCAGATACAGCACCGGCTAATGCCGTAAGTGGTGATTTATGGGTTAATTCCAACAATATGAAATTGTATGTCTATTATGTTGATACTGATTCATCTCAATGGGTTGAAATTGTAAGTGCTGCCACTTCCGCTGCTCTGCTCAATTGGACTGAAATCAATGGTAATTTAATACCTAATATTGATAATATGTATGATATTGGTTCGCCAGATGCAGTTGTTCGTGATATGTATATATCTGCGTCATCACTCTGGATTGGTGATCAACATAAGTTGGAAATCGATTCATCTGGTAAAATGAAAGTTCGGAAAAGGGATGTTAATGTGGTGCCTCTTGCGGTGACAACTGCCGGTGGTAATGAAGCTGGTGCGTTGTCAGATGCTGGTGTCTCGTCATTGAGTGACATGAAGATGAAGCATTGGGTTAATTATATCAAAGTATTAACCGGTGATTCTCAGGCAACTGTTAAAGATGTATTTAATTTAGATAACCCTGAAGAAAGTGAGTCCGAAGTATCATTAGATAATGAAGATGTATATTCTAAAATTGAAGTGGATACTGCTATATCATCAATACCACCACCCACCGTATCTGATATACAAGATATTAATTTAAATGTTCAACCAGAAGTATTAGAAATACAAGTAGATTTTCCTGAACATGGACACGGTACAAATTGGAAGTGGACATGGGAACAATCATCATTACCATATTCCAGAATACCTATTACAAATGAAACTCAATTAGTAGTGCCATTATATATGCAAGGTTCATATATAATTAATAATTTTGCATATTCACTTCATGATTCTATGACACAAACACATTCGTTTCATATGAAATGGATAGAATCATCTGGTACGGATAATTTAATTGATTGGACAACAATTACAACTGAGACTCATTCACATCCTGATATTAATGATGGTGATGATATATTAGTTGAAGAATTAACAATTAATGTTCCAGATAATATACTTTTACCAACATTAACGGCACCTAATGGCACGTATGATGTTACACATACAAGTGGTGCATACTCATTTACTGGTACTATGTTGGGAGATAATCCTGAGATTGGACCATTTTATCGTGGTGGTACATATACTATTAATATTGATGCGGTCGGACATCCATTTTATTTTACTACTGACAACGGCACTTCATTTGTTACAAATTCTTATGTAGGTGAATGGACTGTTGGTGTTACTGGGTCTAGAACTGATTCTGGTGTTATTACATTTATAGTTCCTGAAACTGCACCTGATATATTATATTATCAATGCGGAAATCATAGTATTATGCGTGGTAATATTAGAGTCAAATCATTGGAAGTTGAAACAAACGAAAATGGTAATTATATTGTATATGGACAACATGATCAAGATGGACATTCTCAAAAAATAGAATTAAGACCACTACCACAATTAACATCACAAATGTGTTTAGTATATGATGCAACAACTAGTACATTTGTTCCACAGGATTTATCAACATATGTTGATAATACACCTATATTTAAGAATAAAATAAAAGAAGTTGCTGGAACTGCGACATTAGTTGCACCAGATGGCACTTCATTAGTGGCATCTGTTGAAATATATACAACCGAATCATATTTACCACAAGTTAATAATACAATTGGTGATATAGCATTTGCACAAGATACGCAAAAATTATATATATGGGATGGTGGTGTGTGGATACAGGCAGCTGCATCTATTGATTTAAGTTCATATGACACATCAAGTGAAGTAGATACTAAAATATCTAATATATCAAGTACAACTGATCTTTTTGTTACATTTAGACAATCGGGGGATTTATCCGTTATAAATGGAACAAAAAGGTGGTATTCTCCTAAGAATATTAATATTAGTAAATTAGTTGCTAGAGTTGATATTGCATCAGTTGGAAGTGATATTGTTATAAATATAAACAAGAATGGTGTTTTAACTACTACAATGACAATAGTAGACGGAACTAATAAAATTATTAATACTACTCCCAATATAACAATGACTGATGATGATTACCTAACAATAGATTTAATGCAAATTGGAAGCACAGTATCTGGGTCAGAACTATCAATCACAATAACTTATACATAAATGAGGAAATGATAATGGCATTAACAGAAGAAGAAATAGTAGAATTTAGAAGAAGGTATTCAATCACAGATAATATAACTCATATTAAAGTATATCACACTACTTCTACTAATATAGAACATTTATCAGTAGATTATTTGACAAATGAATCATCATTTTGTTGGCAATCTATGTATAATGGAAAAAATGAAATATTACTTGGTGTGGAAACTATTGATGATGTAGTAATGAATTTCCCAGAATTGTTAAATGTAGATGATGTATGGACAGAATACTTAGGAGAGGTATTATAATGTATGTATATTTAAAACCAACGACGGACACTTCAATAACTTCAGGGCCCTCTGTGTTAATTGAATCAATATATAATATAATTGTTAATGACTATGGAATATCGTCAACTAACAGTACTTATATAAATCATGGACTTTCCTTTATATCTGGTACACGTCCTACAAGTACTACATATACTGGTAATACCACCCCCAGAACTACTCCAAATGGAGAAGGTAGTTATGCTAGATTTTATAAAAAACATTATGCAACTGGACAGGGTTCTGACGGTGGCATAGATTCATCATATACACCTATCCGCAATATTGCAATTGCGTATGGACAGGGACCTTACAACAACGATTCGTATTCCGGTTACCCACATTATGATAGAGGATTTCGTGTTGATGTTGGTACCGGCACTGGTTCTGGCAGTAATTGGTTCCCTTATAATAGTACCAATCATCTGCATAACTGGGGTAGTCATCATGGTGGTACTACTACTTCAACTGGTTATCGTCAGGTTGGTGGAGACGCTATGGATGATATAGATTCAATACACATGATAGTTAATGATACGACGTTTATGATTATGGTGGTGTCGTCTGGAACTCCTACCACACAAGATCAAGGTTGGTTTGTTGTGAATGACTTAGAACATAATGGTATTTATGACAATCATGCCTTTTCTGGGAATCCACTGTATTGTCCAACACCATCTGTATATGCGGTGCAAATGAATGTAATGTCTAACCCATTAAATGTTGCCAGTGGATCTAATGGTTCTAGTTTTGGTGTAGGCAATCATCAATATATGGACACAGATGGAGGATATAGAAATACTACATTGTCGGAAACTTCACCAAGGGATCATTGGGGTAGTCAATATACTACATATAATCAGTCACCTACAATAGAACCTCTTGCAAGAAGTTGTATATATAAATTACATGGTCCATCAGGAGAGGATATTCATCAGTTAATTCCAGTTCAATATAGGGGTCATAATGATTATATCGATTTTTTTGGTGATCCTCGACGTGGTAGATTTATGAATTTTTATAGAACTTCTGATAATTCCTTTGATCGTGGTGATGTTATTATTGATGGTACTACACGATATCGTGTTTTTAAGTGTCATAAAACTGGACAAGAAACTCAAAATAATGCTATTCAGAACGCGTGTTATGCATTTCCTGAAGATAATGTTCCATTTTAGAATATGATAATATGGACAAACCCTACCCCTATTAATGGTATTAGTAGATCACAAGGAATACCATTAAATAGTGGTAATATTATTAATGGTATCAGTATATCATTAGGAAGTCATACTAGTAATATGTATAGGGTTTCTTTAAATCCAAACACAAATACATATGAACCAACAATAAGTCAATTAACGGATGTTAATGTTGATACACAATCATGGTCGGATAATTAATACATTTATAAGGATTACTATAATGCCCACATTATTAAATAGAGAAGATTTCAAGGAATATTGTTTACGTAAACTTGGGAAAGGTGTAATCACAATTAATGTATCTGACGCTCAAATAGAAGATCGTGTGGATGATGCATTTGAATACTATCGTGATTATCATTATGATGCCGTTGAGAAAGTTTTTATGAAACATATTTTAGTTGAAGATGACTTCACTAATAGATATATACCAATTAATGATACAATTATAGGTGTTAAACGAGTTATACCATTAACACAATTGCATTCTAATAATATGTTTAGTATAGAATATCAAATGAGATTGAATGATGTTTATCATTTAAATCAATTGGATTTAGTATCGTATCATATGGCGCAATCACACATATCTATGATTAATGATTTATTACATACTACTAATAATATACCTATTAGATATAATAGACATTTAAATAAATTATCATTAGATATGGATTGGAATAAATTGGGTGTAGGTGATATTATAATTATTGAAGTTATGAAAATTTTAGACCCCGATACCTATACAGATGTATGGAATGATAGATGGTTGAAAGAATACGCAACTGCATTGATAAAACGACAATGGGGTGAAAATGTATCTAAATATGAAGGTGTTGAAATGGTTGGTGGTGTCATGTTAAGTGGCGCGAGATTAATTTCAGAATCCACAGAAATGATTAATAAATTACAAGAAGAAATGTCGTTAAAATACGAATTGCCTTGCGATTTCATGGTTGGATAAGATATGGCAGTTAATCCTATATTTAATCAAGTAGATATTGTTAATGAACAGAATTTAGTATCTGATGTTGTTTCTGAAGTTATTCAAATACATGGTGTAAACTTTTATTATATAAAACGAGATAGTGTGAATGAAGACACTATTTTTAATGAACGTACATTAGTTGAATTTCGTGATTCATTTTTAATTGAAATGTATATAGAAACTGCCAACGGTTGGTCGGGTGAGGGTGACTTTTTATCTAAATTTGGTTTAGAAATTAAAGATCAATTAATAACACACGTATCTATTGAAAGATTTCAATATGAAACTGGGATGGATCAACCATTAGCTGGAGATTTATTATATTTTCCATTAGCTGATAAGATATTTTCAATAACATTTATTGAAGATGATGTTCCATTTTTTCAATTAGGAAAACAATATATATATAAAATAACTACAGAATTATTTGATTTTTCACATGAAGTTATTGACACCGGACTGGACTTTATTGATGATAATGTTGACATTAATCTTAATATAGTGACAGTTGATTTTACATTAGGTTCTGGTTCTGGTGATTTTATTGTAGATGAAATAGTATATCAAGGTGTTGATATTGATACATTAACTGCATCTGGTAAGGTTATATCATGGAATAATGGCACTAAGGTATTGAAATTAAACGATTTAAATGGTAATTTCATTCAAAATAATAATGTGAAAGGTGATACTTCTGGTTCTATATATATGTTAGGTGCAACACATGAATATATATTTAATGAAACAAGTGTAACCGCAGATAATGATGATTTTAGTGTTAGTGGTAAAGCTGATGAAGTTATAGATTTTTCAGTTAAAAACCCATTTAGTGAAACTTATTAATAGGATATAATATGTTAGGTAATGATGAACAATATAACAGTATAATACGAAATTATGTAATTGCATTTGGTTCTATTTTTAATGATATAACAATAGTAAGACGTAATTCAGATGATACTATACAAAAAAGTATTAAAGTACCATTGGCGTATGGTCCTAGTGAGAAATTTTTGGCATTAATATATGGTAATGATAAAACCATAGAATTACCAAGGATTGCATTTGAAATAACTACGTTACAATATGATTCAGAACGTAAATTATCTAAACTTGGTGGTCATACACATGATATAACATCTATATCAAAGAAATTTGTATATAATCCAGTTCCATATGATATTGAATTTGATTTATTTATAATGGTAAAGAATGCAGATGACGGTACACAAATATTAGAACAAATATTACCGTATTTCACTCCATCATTTTCTATACCCATAAAGGAATTATCTAGTGATTCTTTACTTAGGAATACACCATTAGTATTAAATATGGTATCATTAGAAGATGATTATGACGGTGATTTTTATACGAAAAGATCAATTACTTGGACTATATCTTTTACGATGAAAGGTTTTTTATATGGTAATGATAAAGATATTCCAATTATACGAGAAATCACTTCAAATGTATCTGATACTAATAATAGCGCATCATCAACTTCTGTTACTACACCTGATCCTATAACATCTACTCCCGTTGACGATTATGGGTTTTCAACTGATATTACTAATACTTGATTATGAATAATATAGATGAAAAATTAAATAAAGTTCTTGATATTGAAATATTACCACAATCTGATAATAATGAAATCAGTATAATAGAAACTTTGCCAGATATAGATGAAGGTAGAGATATACAGATAAAGAATGATTATAATCATGCAAGAAATACATTACATAATCTTATACGGAATGGTGAAGATTCAATTTCATCAATAATTTCTTTAGCTAAAGAAAGTGAACATCCACGTGCATTTGAAGTAGTATCACAATTGTTGAAAACTACTGGTGATTTGACAAAAGAACTTGTGGTATTACAAAAAAATATGGACAAACTTGATATTAAAGATTCTACTAGAAAAAATGTTGTTAATAATAATGTTTTTGTTGGTAATACAAAGGATTTTTTGAAGATGATGAAAGACCATGACAGAGATATATAATAAAAATCCGAGATTAAAATCACCAGAAGTTGAGATACAATGGACTGAAGAAACAGTAAGGGAATACAAATTATGTATGAACGACCCTATCTATTTTATAAGGAAGTATGTTAAAATAATTAACTTGGATGAAGGATTGGTACCATTTGAGTTATATGATTTTCAAGAACAAATGATTAATACTTTTAGTGAATCTAGGTTTACTATATGTAAAATGGCAAGACAATCTGGTAAATCTATTACATGTATTAGTTTTTTTTTACATCAGATATTATTTAATAGCGATATATCTATTGCTATTTTGGCAAATAAACTGTCTACTGCAAGAGAATTATTGGGAAGATTGCAAAGAAGTTATGAGAATTTACCATTTTGGTTACAACAGGGTGTTATTGTTTGGAATAGAACCAATATAGAATTAGAAAATGGGTGTAAAATTCTAGCATCTGCAACATCTTCTAGTGCAGTACGTGGTAGTTCCTTTAATATACTTTTTTTAGATGAGTTTGCATTTGTTCCTAATGAAATGGCAGAAGATTTTTTCCGTTCAGTATATCCTACTATATCATCAGGTAAGTCTACTAAAGTAATCATAGTATCCACCCCATATGGTATGAATCATTTTTATAAATTATGGAATGATTCAATACACAAAAGAAATTCTTATGAAAATATAGAAGTTCATTGGTCTGAACTTCCAGGCAGAGATGCGGAATGGAAACAGACAACGATAAATAACACTTCAGAATTACAATTTCAACAAGAGTTTGAGTGTGATTTTTTAGGTAGTTCCAATACATTAATTACTGGTAGTAAGTTAAAGTCATTGTCATATATGAATCCAATAAAGGTACAGTATGATGGAACTTTGTTTATTTATCATGAACCTATAATTAATCATATATATTGGTTAACTGTTGATGTATCACGTGCAAGGGGGAGTGATTATTCTGCATTTTCTGTATTAGACGTTACAGAATTACCTTATGTTCAAGTTGCAACATATAGATCTAATGAAATTCCACCATTAGTATATCCAAATATTATTAAATTAGTTGCAGATTTATATAATGAATCTTATATATTAGTTGAAATAAATGATATAGGCGCACAGGTTTCTGATATATTACATTCAGAATTAGAGTATCCTAATATGATATACACTAAAACTGACCCAAGGAAAGGACAATTTATATCAAATGAAACAGGAAAGAATATTAATATAGGAGTCAGAACAACAAAAGCTACAAAAAAAACTGGTTGTTTTAACTTAAAATCATTAATAGAAGAAGATAAATTAATAGTAAATGATTTTAACACTATTGATGAATTATCGTCATTTATATCCAAAGGATTGAAATTTGAAGCAGATAGTGGAAGAAATGATGATTTGGTAGATACTTTGGTGTTGTTTTCATGGGCAACTACTGATAATTATTTTAAGGATTTGTCTGATATTAATATCAGAGAAGAATTATATAAAGAGAGAGTCAGATATATGGAAGAACAAATACTTCCATTTGGGTTTATAAATAATAAGGAAGAAAAAGAAATAACAATGGATAACGATGGGAATATATGGGAATCGATATAGTCACGCCGAATGTAAAATATTATAAATATTATTATCGTATATAAAATAACATTCCATTAACATATAAGGAGATCGAAATGGCTTTTCAAATTAGTCCAGGGGTAAACGTATCGGAAATCGATTTAACAGACTCAGTACCACAAACTGCAACAACTGCGGGTGGTTTAGTTGGTATATTTTCGTGGGGGCCGTTAGGGTTACCTGACAGAGTAACTACAATTTCAACAGCAACAGAATTAAAAGATATATTTAAAGAACCAACAAGTGACAGTTTTATGTCGTTTATGACTGCTAAAAACTACTTAAGTTACTCACGTGATTTAAAAGTATCTAGACTATATAATACGGAAACAACAAGAAACGCAGTAGATTCTGTACCAGTTGCAACTGCCGAAACTATTCATAAATTTATAAGTTTTTCTAATACTGGCACTGGTGGTGTAATACAAACAAACAATAATTATGTGAATGATGGTGTGTCACTTTTACCTTCTAGTTGGTCTGGAACTTTTGGTTCGGAGTTTACAAGTTCCCCATATAGTATGGGATCATTTTTTGAGGGTACTTCTGATTCAACTCCAAGTCATACAATTGGTACACAGTATGATGTATCTGGTAATCCTTTAGCATCAGATGGTACTACAGTATCAGATACTAATGTATTAACTGGAGTGCCTACTGATTGGACAGGGAATTTTGACCATGTATTAGGACAAACAACAATTTTTAAAACTCTTGATGAATTAGTCTGGGTAAAACTCTTAACGGCATATGATTATGCTACAGGGGATTCTCCATTATATGGTGATACTTATAATCCATGGACTATTGATGTACTGGGTGATGATGTGAGACTTAGTTTTGCAGATTTACCAAATCTTAGAAAAAATCCAGTTGGTGATGTAACTAGTACGTGGACTGATACCACAGTAAGTGGAGAGTTAGATGTGCCTGGTGATCTTACTACTATTGTATTTGGATCATCATTTGGTTTAAGTGCGGTTACTGGTGGAACTATAACTGTTACTTCATCTGGTGCAACTCCAGCAGTATTAACAGTTACTGTCACAATAGATGCGTCGGGTGTTAGTACTATAGTGGTTACTGCTATGACACCTGGTGCCAATTTAGATTTAAATACTCTTACATATGATTATAGTGGATTATCATCCGAGGCATCTTTTACTGCGGTAACTGGTATTGAAGTTGGTGTACCACAACGTAATACTTTCAACTTACCTACAGCTGCAAGAGATACTGGTGGTTCTATTAAATTATTTTCAGGTGGTTCTGAATTAAGTTCAGTATCACAATATGGTATTTTACCAGATAGCACTACAAATGAATTTATATACATTACTGATACATTATATGACAGTAGTGTTTTGCGTGAGTTTATATTGGAAAGTGTGGGTGCATCATATAATGTTAGGTCTGCAACAGGGGTTTTAGTTTTAAATGAAGATACTGTTGATGGCTATACTGGTGATTCTATTTTTGCTGCCAGATATGCAGGTGACTTTGGCAATAAACTTAGAGTTCATTTAGTTGATATAGACACTATAGAGAATTCATTATTTGTAGATAAGTTAGATATGATATTTGATAATTCTGATGACTTAGCAGTTGTGGTAACACAGTCAGATGATACTGGTTATGAAGATATAAGTGAGGTTTTTGTTAACCTTAGTAAAAGCTCAGGTACTTCAAATTGGATTAATACCATTAATGCACAATCAGAGTTAATATGGGTACTAGGTGTACCACTTTCTTATAGGGAAAGTCCAACACAGAGAAACGTTTGGAATAGTAGTCTTACTGGTGATGTTCGTAGTTATGTAAATCTCTTGGCAAGTGGAGATCATAAATATATATTAGCGGATGGGAATAACGGTGATGTTAATTTATCTGATTGGCAAACTGCAATGCTACCGTTTAGGAATAAAGAAGTATCTGATATATCTTTATTGTTTGGTTCTGGTGACGGTTTAAATCTAGAGGATTATAAGACGTTTTTATTAGGTTTAGTGGATGTTGCGTATTCTAGAAAAGATATTGTGTCACTTTTATCCCCACATATAACAATGTCAAATAGCACAGAGGACGTTGTTACATTTTTTGATTCTCTTAGAAGTAATATGGGTGACCATGTTATGCAGACTTATGCGTTTGCCGATTCTAATTTTAAATATCAATATGATGTATTTAGTGACAGTTATCGATGGGTGCCATTATGTGGTGATATAGCGGGTGTGATGTCTAGAACTGATGAGGACAGAGACCCATGGTTCTCTCCTGCAGGATTTAATCGTGGTGGTATTAAAAATGTTACTAAATTACGGTTTGCACAAGATAGAACAGACCGTGATATGTTGTATAAGAAGTCAATAAATCCTGTATGTACATTCCCAGGACAAGGTACTATATTGTATGGTGATAAGACATTCACTAGAAAATCTACATCTTTTGATAGAATTAATGTTCGGAGATTATTTATAGTTTTAGAAAAATTAATAGAGGCTGCATCAAATCAAACATTATTTGAGTTTAATGATGATTTTACTAGATCTCAGTTTGTATCTATGGTAGAACCATTCTTACGTGATGTTAAAGGACGGCGTGGAATATATGATTTTAAAGTTGTATGTGATACTACTAATAATACACCAACGGTTATTGATTCTAATAGATTCATTGGTGATATATACATAAAACCAAGTCGTTCAATTAACTTTATTCAATTAAATTTTGTTGCTGTTGCTACCGGCATTGAGTTTAATGAAGTCGTTGGTAAATTCTAAATATAAATATAATAAGAATAATTTTAAAATAAGGAGAATAAAAAATGTTTAATGTTAACACGTTTAAAACAAATTTATATGGAGGCGGTGCTAGACCTAATTTATTTAAGGTTCACATTGGTGGGATGGATTCCCCCTTCTCATTCATGTGTAAGGCTGCGAATATACCGGCATCAACCATAGCATCAGTTGATGTTAATTATATGGGTAGAATTTTAAAAGTACCTGGTAATAGAACATATGAAGATTGGACAGTAACTATTATTAATGATGAGAATTGGTCAATTAGGAGTAAATTTGAGAAATGGATGGACGAGATAAATACTCCAGAATCAAATATTAGAATTGACCCCTTTGGAGTTACCGTGGCATCTAACGTATATCAGGACGGGTTTGTCGAACAGTTAGGTAAAAATGGTAGTTCTCTTGCGGTATATGATTTTAAAAACATGTTTCCCACAGAGATTGAAGCTATTGATTTAAATTGGGGCACTAATGATGAAATTGAAGAATTTACTGTGACGTTTGCATATGACTTATGGACACGTGGTAATTCTAGTACGGTTTCACAAGTAGCTGGTGCGATCGGTCAAGCTGCTGGTATTGTTCAGGCATTCACTTAATATAGAATGGTGAGTATATTATGAAATTATTTGGGTTTACATTAGGTAAAGAAAAGAAAAAGAGTTTACCATCTTTCGTACCGAAAGATGGTAATATTCTCGATGACTCCACTATGGTGTCTAGTACTAATTTTTCTGGTTCCTTTT
>ENA-OREN01004161-OREN01004161.1-marine-metagenome-genome-assembly--contig:-NODE-4161-length-12845-cov-5.590774_pt1 | contig 12845 bp, 13 predicted proteins | sample MGYA00248624_ERZ508555 | MGnify/ENA primary metagenome ERZ508555 (study PRJEB26222, sample SAMN06267773) | marine metagenome | isolation source: Saanich Inlet, British Columbia, Canada | place...
TTGCGTTATATAATCCACTTCCTTAGATGTGGGTTTTTCTTTATCACCCCCATCTTCTTATTTCAACCTGGGTATTTGATATGAATTTTAACGTTGAAGAATCGGAATTAGAAGGGGTGTTGTTAATCCAGCCGGCTATCTATTCCGATCCTCGCGGCAGATTTTTTGAGAGTTTTCAAAAAGAAAGATATAAAGAAATAGGAATAAAAGAGGAGTTTGTCCAGGATAACCAGTCTGTTTCCCTGAAGAATACCATTCGCGGCCTCCACTATCGGGTTTCTCCGGAGCAAGCGAAACTGGTACGGGTGATTAAAGGAGAGGTGTTTGATGTGGTGGTGGACATTCGTAGTCAGTCGCCCACTTTTGGTCAGTGGAGAGGTTATACCCTGTCGGATTCGAATTACCGGCAAATTTATATCCCTGTCGGGTTTGCACACGGATTTTGTGTTCTCAGTGAGACAGCTGAATTTTTATACAAAGTTTCTGAATATTATTCTGCAGAAAAAGAAAAGGGGATTATGTGGAATGATCGTGATATTGGCATCAAATGGCCTACTTCTAAACCGATTCTCTCGGAAAAGGATAAAACCAATCCCGCATTAAAAGATATCTAGTCAGGGATAGGGCAGGTGACTCGGGAAGCTTTTCCGGAAAAGGTATTTATTGAATTCTCTATAAGCCATATTCACGGCATCTTCAATATTCAGGTCCTGTTCATTTTCTATGGTTGAAATATTTTTCACCAAAGTCTCATCCAAACTGTTTTTAAGCATTTTCTCAAAACTACTCGATCCCATTTCATTCTTATATAGCGTTACTATTTCCCCAGCGATGGATATCCCCGGTTTGCTGTCAAGGATTTGGTCGTAGTCGAAACCCTTCTTTTCACCAAACTCAAGCAGTTGGCTGATTTTGCCGGATATTTGTCCGTATTGCTCCACACCATTTGTATACTTCATCGAGTTGGCGAACACGGGAAACAGGCAATAGGATAACGGGGATTTTCTTATATTCATCCTTTTTCATCCACCATTTGGTTCTGGCTTTTTCTCGGTCAGGATCTTTTCCTGCAGAATAAAATCCTCTTTTATTCTTTTATTTAAGTGAACATAGCCTTGGTCCTAGAGTCGGGGAGATTAAATTACTCACCGGAATTATCCGATGTGATTTATAAAATGTTGAAAATAATGTTTTATCTTCTTACCTTAAGAGATAATTAAATAATGGGTTTTTAGGTTGTAGGTATCATTGTTTTTTTTCTTAAGTTTGCGGTTATTTTTCCGCTACAAAAGTATAGGGAGAGAAAAGGTTATTACCAATTAAAATGAATCTTTTATTATGACATCTGAAATAGTCGAATCAAATTTGCAGGCAATACAACAACTCAAAAGCAGTTCTGTTGTGGGATATTCCGTTGCAAGCGAGTTGAACGTTCGAACTCAGGAAGGGGATCTGGTAAGCCTTTCGTTTTCAAATGAGCAGTCCCTTTCTGAATCTCGCACGCAAACTCAATCCGAAGAATTTGATTCGTTCCAAGAAATCAGTACTGAGGCTAAAGCCGTTTATAGTTACTCTATCTCTGTGCAAGGTGATTTAAGTGAAGATGAGTTGGAGGCAATTAATAAGCTGGCAGCAGAAATTTCGCCAATAGCAAGTGAGTTTTTCAGTAGTGGGGAATTTGATTTCGATGAATCTGGTGATGTTTTGGCTGCTAACTTGGGCGTGCTTCAAGAAGTGGAAATTTCATTGGAGCGTGTTATTGTTGCAGCTTTTTCAACAAGCACTTTCACTCAATTGCCGGAAGGCAAAGGTGGCTTAGTGCCACAGGATGTGGAAGCGGCCTTGAATAATCCGGCTTCTTCATTAGATACAGAAGGCATTCGTGACTTCCCGGCTCTGGTGCAGGCCACATTTGATGCGGTTTTCGAAGAAGAAGCAGCAAAGATTCCTGAAACGGATTCTATCCTGCGTTCCTTAAATGATCTTATGAATTTTATTCGACAGCGTTTGAGCGAAACTTATGGTTCCGAAAGCGTTGAGCTTCCCCCAGAAGCTCCGATCACCAGTGATGGTGTGATCGATGTCGTAGAGCCAGATTCTCCAGAATCTGCTTAATAATTGGCGGGTTCTCCTTTTTTAATCCCCTTTAAAGTTCAAGTTTTAATTTCGTTTTAATGCGAAATTATGAGACCCCAGGGCAAAGCTAAAACAATGCTGAGCAACCAAAGAAAACGGGTCATTCAATTCCAGTAATCTAATATTAGAACTGGAAAACGCAATATCGCTCTATTTTATATTTCATTTTCTTGTGATTTAAACAGTAAAGAGAAGGAAAGTATTAATATCGGCGATGTTTACTCCATAATAGATGGGAAAGTATTCGAATCTGCTTTTTTAACCATAGAAATGACTAAAGGCGAAAAACAACAAACGCAATTCTTAAATCAACAGCCATTAACAGATGCAATTAAAGATTATCTGGGGAAAAGACTAGAACGAGGCGAAGAACTAGAATCCGATTCTCCGATATTCAAAAATGAACAGGAAGGGCATGTTACTGGACAAACACTATCAATAGTATTCAGGACAATGTTTGGTTCTGTGGGATAGAAAAAAATGAGTATCTATACTGGTAGACGGACTTTTGCATTAAGATTGAATGAGCATGGAGTATCTATAAAGAATATCCAGACTTTAATGGGGCATGCCTCAATACTTTCGACTAGTATCTCTATAGAGAACAGTCCTATAAAATTTGGTTAGATTAGTAAAAATTTGAGGTTGGTATAAATGAAACGCACATTCTTACTCACACTCACTTTTCTGATATTGAATAGCGGTTCTGTGTTTCGTAAGGAAGAAGTGGATAACGAGTTTTATGATAGTGGGAAGTTGAGGAGAGAAGTTCCTTAAAAGAAAGGGAAAGCAGAAGGACTGGGTGCTTGCTGGTATGAATCAGGTAAAAAGTGGTTTGAAACCCATTACAAAAATAGGAAGAAAGAGGGGGCCAGTTAAGGTGAAATACTAACTTAGAAATTGGTATAATATAACCGGCAAGCTCAAAAAAATCAGTAATTTAACTAGTCATGAACATTAATTAATTTGATTAAGCAAGTACCGAAGTATTATGTCAAAACCTGCAAAATCTATTTTTTTTGTAAAAGAACTAATAAAAAGATCTGAGATGATATTTCGGGCGAATATTATCTTAGATCAGAGAAAAAAAAGAAGAATAGCGATTAGAACTAGTGAGTATAAAAATAAATTTGAACAGCAATATAAACAACTAGAAAATAAAAAAATTGAGCTCGCTACTGCAAAATCCTATGTTAAAAGCGAAGAGTTAGAATTATTAATAAAAAATAATCAAGATCAGGAAAATGAAAAGTTATCAGCAATTGAGACGCGAATTTTAGATTTAGAAAGCAAGTTTTTAAAAATAAAAACTGATATCAAAAAACATAAGAACAGCGACAATCTTGAGCAAGACAAAATAAAAGATCTAGAAAAAATAATAAAAAAAAATGAAAAAGAAAATCTAAAATTCAAAGAACAATTAAAAGCTATTTCCGCTAAAGCCAAAAAATACGAAAAGAATATAAATAAAGATGCTAAGACAAGAAAACTCGAGGAGGGGCCTAATAAAGCAGACAGTGATTCGAACGTCGAGCAGCTTTCCGATTCATTGAAAGATCTACATTCTTTTACCGATAAACTTGTCAAGTCAAATTTAGAATTGGGCCCTTTAGCGGAGGCTAGGCAGATCTTTAAAATAGTCATGTCCGATAAATCCATTGCCACTAGTCAACATCACGCGGGGGAAAGTGTTTTTATAAAGAATACCTCTGTCAATCTTATAGAATTCGGACGAATTGCAAATCAAGATATTGTTAAAAATAATAATAAAGTTGATGATATTAAAAGAGATAATTCTCGGTTAGAAAATACCATAGCTGACCAAAAGACCGATTTAGTTGTATTAATAGAAAAAGACGATCAAAATTCTAAGGATGCAGGTGGTGCTAATTTTTATGTTTCTTTTGGAGACCTCATTTCGGTGTTGCTTTGTTTTTTTGTGCTATTTTTTGCAATGGGAAAACTAAATAATGATAAAGCAGCACAATTAGCCTCAACATTCACAGAACAAAAACAAAAAAAGAAATTAGTATTTAATACTTACGCTGACGAAGATCAAATGGAAATGCTAGGAAAGGTGAAAAGTTTGATGCTAGACAATGTTAGCCCGAAGGATATTATTGGAAGTAAAACCAAAACAGTTGAATTTTTACTTTCAAGAGAAGATTTGTTTTATCCAGGAGAAATAGAATTGTCCGAAAATGGGGTAACGCTTTTATTGGAGATGCTTAAAGATAGTCAAATAGATAATGTGAAGGAAGTTATAGTAGAAGGACATACCGATGATCTAGAGTTTTCTTCATTTCCAGAATTAACAAAGCAATATCGTAATAATATAGGGCTTTCATCGGCCCGAGCCATAAAGGTACTAGAGATAATTGAAGAGAAATTGCCGTTATTTGGAAGAAATATAGGTATAAGGGCATATGGTGCAAATAGGCCCTTAAAACCTAACACAAATGATTCGAATAGAGGCTTTAATAGAAGAGTGGTTATTAAAATAACAAAAGATATTAAGAAGGCTGATACTCATTTGGAATCGCAAGACAGTAATTAGTGGATTAATAAACTTATTTTAGCCCAAAGAAAATTGAATTGGTCCATGTATAAAGTATCCAAATTTAAATTAATATGAGCGAAATTTCAGAAAATTTGTCGGTTTTAAAAATCCAGCTTGAGGAGATTGAAAATAATATTCAAAATTTATTTTCATCGTACGCTGAGGGAGAAAAAACTTTTGAAGAAAAAATAAAGAAATACCAAGTTTCGATTCCACTACTAGGCAAGAAAAGCAAAGAAATTGCGTTTGAGCAGAATGAAATTGATATTAAAATACGTTCTAAGAAAAAAAATTCATTTAAGCATCAGGATAAAATTGAAAAACTTAAAAAATTAGAAGGGGCACTGGGGAAGAAAATTAACGATGGTAAAAAAGTTTTACAGAGCCTTAAGGAAGATTCTAAGGAAGTTTTAGGTTTGAAAGCTAATATTGACAGCTTGAAATCCGAAAAAAAAACCCTCAAGAATCTTTATAAGGAAAAAGAATTAGTTTTAGAAGAATCTAAAGTGAAAAATGATGTGAGTAAAGCTTCTGATGAGTCTGAAGGTAAAATTTCAGGCGCCGGAAATATTATTATAGATAAATATAAGCGGTTGATTGATGCTGTCGATAAAGTCGGAAGTGGTTTTTATGAGGGTGGTGAAATAGATCAAGCTATGAAATTTTACAAAGAAGTGATGGCGGACGGTAGTGTAAAGCTCGGTCGGAATATTAATAAAAAATTTATAGACGATATTAATGGGAATCTTAGAAGATATGAAATTATTTACAACCAACAAATAGAAGATCTTCAAGAGACTCATTTAAATATTAAGATACTAGTACAAGGGAAGACGAACGAAAGTCAAAAAATGGGAAGTGAAATTGATGAGCTCACAGATAAAGTAAACCAGGAATCTGGAGAATTCGTTGGAGGTTCGGATTTTTTTGTTTCGTTTTGCGATGTGCTATCTGTTCTGTTATGTTTTTTTGTAGTATTTTTTGCAATCAGTGATTTTGATTATAAGAAATTTCAAGCTTTTGTTTCAACATGGAACGATAAAAAGATTGAATTTGAAATGCCTTTTAATGCAAGTTTAAGTGAGTCGGAACTAAAACTGATTGGAAAAGCCAAAGAGCTAGTAAGTGCGGGTGTCGATCCAGAAACCATTGTTAGAAATGATACGAATGTGCTCCAGTTTGTTTTTCCAAACAAAGACCTTTTTGTGAGGGGGGGAGTCAGAGTTTCTGCAGAGGGCCTAAATATATTGAGTCAAAAATTAGAAGAGATTTTATTTGTGGGGGGGATTAGACAAATAAGGATCAGCGGGCATATTAATGATGATGTGTTAAGTATGAATCCAAAATTATCCAAAAAATATTATAATAGTTTCGCTTTATCAGCTGAACTTGCTAGTTCTGTGGCAAGGGTTCTCAATGACAAATTTAATTTCCCGAAAAATTCAACAATAATAACGGGATATGGCGCAAGGCAACCATTAAAAGTAAGCTCTCTTAATTCTGAAAAAGATTTAAATAGCCGGATAGAAATTGAAGTTGAAATAGATAAAACCGTTAAGAAGGCTTGAACGGAAAAAATAGACCCTAAAATTTATTGATTTTTTCATTTGGCAGTTTGCAAGCCAAAATAAATAAAACAGGTTTTTAAAATTTAATATTTATTAAATTACAATTAAAAATAATTCATTATGCTTAAGAAATACGATATAGGGACTTTTGCAGGGTTTTTTGCTGGGCTGTTGTTAATAATAGTCGCAATAATGAGTGGCGGTACTCTTGATTCTTTTTTGAGCTTAAGCTCCTTTCTTATAGTAGGAGGTGGTACCATTGCGACATCTTTTATTGCATTTCATTATTCAAAAATATTTGAATTGTTTCCTGTCATTTTAAATTCATTTAAACCTGATGATCATGACCCGATTGAATTTATTGAAATGATTATTGAGCTTTTGAATAAATACAGATCTGGTGGAAGAAAAGCTTTAGAAAGCCATCATGAATTCTTGGATAATCGATTTTTTGCGCAAGGAGTAAGGATGATAGTAGATGATTATCCAGTTGAGGAAATTAATGACTTGATTTCTAAATCCGTTAATTCAATTAAAGAACGTCATAGGCAGGGACAGAGTATTATTAGATTTATGGGTGCCCAAGCTCCAATTTTTGGAATGATGGGTACTTTGATTGGTTTGATTCAAATGATGCAGAATTTATCAGACCCAAGCATGATTGGCCCGGGTCTAGCTGTTGCGCTGAACACAACCTTTTATGGTATTTTAGTATCTAATCTAGTTTTCAACCCAATTGCGCTTAAGCTGGCGACTAGAACAGAAGCCGAAACACACTTGATAAAAGTTATTCATGCAGGAATTTTAGGAATTAAAAAGAAATCAAACCAAATGTTAGTAACTGAACAAATGAACGCCTTTTTAGCGCAAAAACAACAAAGCTAACTCAACTTTATGCTGCATATCATAAAAAAATATGATCTTAAAGTTCATTTCAATTAGAGATATATTTGGTTTATAGTATTTCGGAAGATATTTGTTGGACTAGTAACGAAAAGCGTTTGCAAGTTTAGACCTTTCTAAGGGAAAGAGTCATGGTTTCTCGGTAAGGAGGTCACTTTACTTTGTAATAACCCAAATACCATTTGATAAATTTCTTTGTTCCTTTCTTTATATCCCATTCAGGTGTGTAGCCGAAATACCTGATCAAACCCGTAACATTTGCATGTGATTTCTTTATATCGCCATCCTGCATGGGCATCATGTTCAGCTTTGCTTTCATCCCAATATTTTTTTCAATCTCTCGAATGTAATCCATCAATTTTACTGGTGAATTAGATCCAATATTGTATAGCCGGTAGGGGGCTGACGAAGAAGCAGAGTTTGGATTGTCGCCTTTACAGTCAAGGTCAGGTACAGGTGCTTTTTTTACAACGCGAACAACTCCTTCTACGATGTCATCGATGTAGGTGAAATCTCTTTCCATATTGCCATGATTGTAAACATCGATAGGCTTTGAGGCCAGTATATTGCTAGTGAAAAGGAATGGCGACATATCCGGACGTCCCCAGGGACCATATACGGTAAAAAACCTAAGGCCCGTGGTTGGGATTTATATAAATGCGAATAGGAGTGAGCCATCAATTCATTGGACACCTTGGTGGCACCATAAAACGAAACCGGATGACTCACATCATCTTGCATAGAAAATGGATAGTTGGTGTTGAGGCCATATAACTCTTTAACGTCAGACTAAAGAGTACCAAAAGAGTTAAAAACCTAAGGTATTGATCTGTTGCCAGCGGCGGCTCGCCGCTATGGCATGAGGGCGCCGTTATTGATGTCTATGGTTTGTCCCGTCAACGAGGTTTGTTGTTCGGATAGCAGGTAGCCGATGAACTGCGCGATTTCCTCCGGTTCAGACATTTTACCCAGTGGCACCTGCTTCATCGCTTCCTGATAGGCTTGTTCTTTTGTGACTTTTAATGCGTCCGCAAAACCTTCTATCCCTGCCTGAGCCATCTCGGTGTTGACCCAGCCGGGACAAAGTGCGTTGACCAGGATTTTATCGCCACTGTACTCGGCAGCAAAGGATCGGGTAAGCCCGAGTAACCCCGCCTTAGAAGCGCAGTATGCTGAATAGCCCGGCACGCCGAGCCTTGCGAGAATGGATGAAAGGATCACCACTTTTTTAAAAGGCGCGGGATCTTTTTTAAGGTAAGGCAGGCATTCTTGCACTGTTTGATAAGTTCCGGTCAGATTAGTATCGATAACTTCTCGCCAGCGGTCATTTTCTCCGTAAGTGTTTTCACCGCCGATCCCAGCATTGGCTACCAGTCCGTATAAAGATTTTACATTGTTTTTTTCTAAAACAGATTGCACATCCCCGACTTTGCGTATATCGCAGGAATGAGTTGAATGGCTGGAAGGATTTTGCAGGTTCGATTTTGTTTCTTCCAGCTTGTCGAGATTGCGACCACAGAGAATGATGGAATTCCCTTGATTTGCAAGGGTTTCAGCGATGTTGCGACCGATTCCTGTACCGGCTCCTGTTATAAGAACAAGTTTTGACATGAGAAGTTATTTAACGGGTTCTTTCCGATTGCTGGTTCCTGGAGGGATTCAGCAGAATTTTTATATATTCAGCGAGTGTGTCAGCCTTTTTTGTTTCGTTGGAATTTTTATAAACCTGTACCAGGTTGTTGAGCATGCGGATAAGGGTTTCTCGTTGTGTTGCTTGTGATAAAAAATGTTCTTCAAAAGAATGACCGAATTGCTCAACAATCTGAATGCATTCTTTTTTAGTCAACAGACGACCTTGATGGAAAGGATCAAAATAGATCGGTTCTATAGGCAGGCTGTATTTCACAATATAGTGACCGGGCATTCCTACACCAACGATTGGTAAATTCAATCGCTTCGCGAGCAAAACACATATCGCTGAAAGAGTAATGGGTAAACCCGTTTGATTATCCAAAACTTTATTGATGAAGCTATTGTCTGGATTTTGGTAATTGTCTTTGTTGCCTTTGAATCCTTTTTGCTGGAAAAGAAAATGCGTGAAGGCGGCAACGATTTCGGATGGTTCGGCTTCTGGATTTAAAGTGTCAGCGAATTTTTGGGCTAGATCATCGAGCTTTTGACGGCATTCTTCGGGGTCCGAATCTGGGTAGCCGAATTCCATGATCAGCATCATTCCGGTTTCCAGATCTATGTCTTGTCCTAATCCTTTTTGTGCAAGTTGCCTGAACTTTTCAGCAAGTTTTTGCGGCAGAATATTCTGGATCACCGCATTAGCCTGGATGCGTAAAGCATCATCATCGCCGCGGGTGGCTATATCCAAAAAGGGTAGGGCATCTTCACCCAACTCGACTAGTTGATCGCGAACGCGGCTCCTGACAAACTCATCCCGGTCAGTCAATAACTTGATGAGGGAGGAAATCTGACCTAAAGCTTTGTTTTGTTCCATTGGAAGTAAATAAGAAAGTCCGGTGCAGGCGGTGTCCGCCGCCCGCACAGGCTGTGGGAAAAGTTTATAAGTCCGGCTGTGGTGTGGTGCGCAAATAAGGCTTGATGACCTTATGTCCCTTTGGAAATTTTGCCGGAATATCTTCGGTTTTGATCGCCGGTACCACCACGCAGTCGTCGCCATGTTTCCAGTCAACGGGAGTTGCAACTTGGTAATTGGCAGTGAGTTGGAGCGAATCGATAACGCGCAGTATCTCGTCAAAGTTTCTTCCCGTGGATGCAGGATAAGTGAGTGTGAGCTTCACTGTTTTATCCGGACCAATAATGAACACGGAACGAACCGTTAGGTTGTTCAAAGCGTTGGGATGAATCATGTCATACATTTCTGAAACCTTTTTTTCGGGATCAGCAATGATGGGGTAATTGACTGAACAATTTTGCGTCTCGTTGATGTCATTGATCCATCCTTTATGAGAGTCAACGGGATCTACGCTCAATGCGATAACCTTTACGTTGCGTTTGTCGAACTCACTTTTCAAGCTGGCAACACGGCCCAGTTCGGTTGTGCAAACCGGTGTGTAATCTTTGGGATGTGAAAATAAAACTCCCCATCCGTCTCCAAGGTATTTATGAAATTCGATGGTGCCTTCGCTAGTGTCTGCCGTAAAGTCCGGCGCGATGTCTCCTAATCTTATTGCCATGATTTGTTTGCCTCTTGATAAAAGTTAAAAATTGAAAAAAAACTAAGTTTGTCCGAATGACCCGTCGACGAAAGCACGGGCTTTCGATAAGAAAATGTAAGAGAGTGATTGATATTCAGGTACAATTATACCATAAGGTACAGCTTGGGAAAACTTCCCCCAACCCAACCCAAATATCTAGGTTTATGCACACCTATATAATAAAGTAACTATTAGATGATTTTCAGGTTTCCGGGGTGCAAATTAATTTAATAAATAGGGGAAAACCTGCAGTGTCTAGCTATCAGATTGAAGAAACAAGGGAGTTGCTACTCAAAATATGGTCGGTTCTTTTGTTGGGACTGTATGGAGTCGGCTTTCTGCACGAGAAGATATTGGTGCAGCAGACCTTGGAGGCCGCCGAAGAAATTCTTCCGGATATTGCCAAGCTCCTGTTTTTTGCGTTGATGTTTGTTTCTTTTTTGGTCGACATTGTGGAAATGCGGGCAGACACGAATAAAGCTTATCGGTTTTTACTTTTATCTTTATTGCTTGGCGGGATTTCAGCAACCATCAGCGCAATGCAGTACCATGCATGGGCTTGGATGTTGGGGGGATAACCCCGCTTGCGAGACGGGATGGGATTGGGTAGAATGCATTTTCCAGAAAGATAAAAAAACAAACCTATACATAAGGTGGGCCGTTAGCTCAATTGGCAGAGCAACTGACTCTTAATCAGTAGGTCCTCGGTTCGACCCCGAGACGGCCCACCATATTTTACAAGGGGTTACACTTTCGAGTGTGGCCCCTTTTTGTCTCTGGGTAGCATTCTGGGTAGCATTTTTGTCTATTCTGGTGCAAGAAAGGCGAGCCTTCAAACAAGTGGAAGCTGATGCAGTCTTGGAGTAACATCTTAGTAAAACATATTTGGGCTAGAGTTTTCAGCCCTTAGCTGGGGAGTATTGGCAAGTGCCGTGGCGGTCTGGAGACACAGGCAACTCCTTATGACCACTCCCTGTCCCCCTTGTTCAATTATAGATCGTTCCAACTTAAAACGGACTGGATTGTCCTTAAAAGGATTAATTAAATGAACGTAGGGTTTGTTCTATCAATTATTACAAGCTCATTAATAGTGTTTATTCTTTTAAAGGCTCCAGAGGCTGATGAAAGTAACTATTGGGGTCGTTTGTGGAATCACCTCAAGCGTAGAATTAAGCTATTATCTTTTATTTTAGCAATTCCCATTCTGTTATTGATTAGTGAGGAAAAAAAAACTGGAATGGTCAAATTCCAACTCAATCTTCTTCATATATCATGCAAGCGATACTGGAAAGAGAACGGCAATGATAAAAACTGTCCTGTGGGAGAAAACAGTTTGATGAACTATGGGTACAGACCTCCAGAGGATTTTCGCATAATTGATGGCGGTGGAAACCGATCATCCTTTTTTGCTGAAGCGGAAAACTCATTAGGTGGATCAAGAATCTCGGTAGACGCTATGGGGAACATCTCTACAGTTTTTTGGTCTCTTAAATACTTTTGATGAAAATTTTCCCCTGACTATCCTACCCAGTATCCCATCATCCAAATCATCAGGCGGTATATCCTTGGGATTCAGGCAAATGCCCTCATACTCTCCCGGTTTCTTTTCAGTCCGCTTGCAGGTGATTCCGTTGATACTGGTGGCGATTTAGCATTCTTCTGAGTCTTGTGGCATGGCTATCCCATTCTAAAAAATTAGTCCCGTTAAATATTGAGTGGCGATAACTGCCAGAAACATACATATAAAACGAAGAATATTTATTGTTAGCCTTGGAATAGAACCTGTATTTGGTTTGTAGTGCATCCATTTTCCCCATTCAGATTCAGGTCCATGTTTATCGTAATCATGAATCACTTCCATGCTGGGGAATATAATTATCATCAACTTATAGCTTGATTGAGTTAATACTAGGAATATTGAAATTCCCATCAACAGCACAACCGGCCCTTTCCATCCATACATCATAAATGGAATACCAAAAATAATAGCAAAGGGAACTATTGAAATGACTAAAAGTACCCAGTCACCAAATGAAGAAGATTCACTATTCTTGGTTTCTGTAGATCTTCTGTTTTTAAAATAAAGCAAAGAACAGAACAACAAGAGAACAGTGGATACTATTAAAGTTTTGAGAGAAGTGTACATTAGCAAATTCCATTAATCATCCCGCCCAGTATCACATCATCCGGATCATCAGGCGGTATATCTTTAGGGTTAAGACACACACCCTCATATTCTCCCTGCATCGTTTTAGTAGGTTTGAAGGTGATGCCAATTTGCCTTTACTCACAAGTATCAGCACATAGTTTAAGAGTTGAAGCACAGACCTTAGAAACAGAAGCCAACGTGTCAGGATGCCAAGCCTCTGAGCTACCTATACACTTTGAGTGCGTGTTCAAACATTGCCTAATACAGGCTTTGTCCTGCTTTTGAGACAAGTCTACGTTTTT
>ENA-OREN01004163-OREN01004163.1-marine-metagenome-genome-assembly--contig:-NODE-4163-length-12841-cov-7.050063_pt1 | contig 12841 bp, 7 predicted proteins | sample MGYA00248624_ERZ508555 | MGnify/ENA primary metagenome ERZ508555 (study PRJEB26222, sample SAMN06267773) | marine metagenome | isolation source: Saanich Inlet, British Columbia, Canada | place...
CTAGTTCTCGGGTGGTGCCGCGGCTCAGGTGGTGAAGGGCAGTTGCTGACCTGTTCTCAGCATCCTGGCGATGGTGGCCCTGATGTTGAGGTACAGCGCCTGGAACAGCAGGTGGACTCGCATCCGTGCGTGGCCGACGACCGGGGCGCGCCGGTGGGGGACCTGATGGTTCTTGATCCACGAGTTCAGCGACTCGGACACGGGGCGCAGCGCGATGAGGTCATCGAAGGCGGGGGTGCCTTCGGGGTGTAGCCGAAGGTTCTCGGCCCTGTGGAGTTTGCGGTTCTTGTCTTCGGCGGTGGTGTCGAGCCGGAGCCGGAACGTGGCGGCGTGCAGTTCAGTGTCGATTCGTGGGTCGCACGGCACTGTGTAGCTCCGGTACCACCGGTAGCCGGTGGTGCGGTTCTTTCGCCGCACCGGCTGGCCGGCCACCAGGGCAATGAGGTGTCGTTCCCCGCCGGCGGTGGCGTGCATGTACGGGGCGCCGTCGTAGAGGACGACGTTGATCTCACCGACTGCTTTATCGTCGCGGGTGACTTCGTGGTTTCCGAGGACCAGCGACTTGGGAAGGCCGTCGGAGTGGCGGTGGATCTTGGAGACGCCGAACATGCCCAACTGGTAGAGGGTGTCGTGGTGGGTGCCTCGGAGCGCCTTGTCGTAGACGAGGCCGTAGACGTCTGGCGCTGACTGTTGGACCTGGGCGACCAGCTCCACGGACCGTTCCGCTTCGTTGTGTGACCGGGCACCGTCGGTGTCGCCGACAACCCCGAGTTGGCCGAAGTTCAGCATCATTCGTTCGTTGTCGTGGCCGTTGTGGGCGCCGATGATCGAATACTTGAGGCCGTAGGGCCGCGTCTTGTCGCCCTGGACGAAGTTTCCGGCATCGGGGTCCCAGGGCCTGTCGGTGATCACGCCGGTCACGGGATCGACCCACTGTCCGTTACCGAGGTATTCGAGACCCTTGCGTTCGAGACCCACACGGGCTCTAAACACACAGCCGTCGCCGAACACCATGTCGGAGATGTCGGGGTCCGCGATGATGCCGGTTCTATCGAAGTAGCCGTTGGCCTTCGCCAGGTCCGTGAAGACCCGGACCGCTTCGTCATGGACGGTGGCGTAGTCGCTGTCGCCTTGTAGGTACAGGTCGCGGTAGTGGAAGAACTGGCTTCTCGACGGTGGCCCGAAACGGCGTTGCAGGCCTATGTAGCCCGGAGCGGCTGCGTGCAACGGCTTACGGATCCAGTCCCACATGTCTGCCAGTGCCCGCACTGCGCTGCGGACGCTGCCGGTCTGGGCTGCCAGCACACCTAAGGCGAGGAACACCACCGGCGGGTACTCAGCGGGCCGCCCGCCCCGGGAACGGTCAACGTGGCTGACCGGTTCGGGCATCTGGTCGGCAATCGCAGTGAACGCCGGGTTGTCGACGAGGACCTTCATGAACTGCTTCGGCGTCAGGTCCTCAAGCCGTTTCAACTGTTTGCGGGGCCGCCGCGGGGGAGCGGTCATGGTCCGACCGTCCAGTCCAGGCCAATGAGGCGCGCCGTGGCATCCAACGACGACGAACCGACCAGGCGCGCCGCTGCTTCGATGCGGCCGCTCTGTTCGAACGCCTTGAGGGCCCGCCACGCGATGACCGACTTGGCGGTCGCCGACGGGTCGTCGCCGAGACCGGCGTAGGTCAGGATCCGGTTGATGGCCTGCCCGGCGGTCGCCCCGCCACCGTTGAGGGAACGACCAGACCGGTACACGACAGGCGTGGACTCGTCGCCACCGCCACCAACGAGTTCTTCGACGCGGCGAGCCAACGCTGTGGCCCCCCAGTCGGTCAACGGCACCGTGCGCGCCACAGGGCCACGGCTCAGCCCCGGTGTGTCGAGTGTCCCCGACACCAGGTCCACGTCGCCGACCACCAACCGGGACATCTCCCCGGTCGTCAACGTCGCCTCGGCCAACGCCCAACACGCCGGCAACCGGGTCTGGGACAACGTTCGATCCGACATCAGGCGGCACTCGGCGACCTCGACGTCGGTCAACGGACGCGGCCCCGCTACGGCATCCTCTGAGACCTTCACGTCGATCGTCGGATCGGCCACACAGATCCCCTCGTGACGCAACCAGCGAAACAGCCACCGGATCGCGGCACGCCGGGTCCGGCGAGTCGACGCCGCCGGTGTCCGCCACGAACCATCCCGACCCTGGACTGCTTCACCACAGAACGCGGCAACCAGCTCAGCGGTAACACCACTGACCGAGTCGACGCCTTCGAGCACCGCCCGCGCCACGAACAGGTCGATCTCGCGGGTAAACCGGCCACCAGTCCGACCGTCGTGTTCGAACTCGCCCAACAGGTCCGGCAACGCCAACGCTGCCGCCTCGACCAAACCGACACGCTCAACCATTTCCATCACCTCCGATTTCGGCGGCCTCGAAACTGAGCTGTTCGAACCGCTCCGATGTTCCAGAGGCAGTCTCGGTAGGGCCGCAAGCGCGACACACCACACATTTATGCGTTTTTGGCTTCCGAATATGAGGAGGTCGACCCTTGGAATCCTTTGATTCCAAGGGCCGGTCGGGCCGGTAGACGACCGGGTCGGAGAGCGCTCCTTCGTGGCGCGCCAGGATCTTTTCGACCACGGACGGATCCAGGTCAGGGGTTCGGTGGACAGCCTTGTTCTTCATGGACGAGACCGTCCGAAGGACCCGTCAGGTGGCAATAGTTTCCGGACGACCTTTTCGGCTTCGGTTTGGCCCTGAGCCGCCGTTTGTCAAAGGTCATATCTGGCAGGGCTGCTGGGTAGCCCGTAGCGTGGTTGTCGTGGAGGTCAACGGCTACGAGATCGAACCAGGGGCGAACCTCTCCAGGGCGAACACCGTCGGGTCTGAGGCAGCGAAATGAGCGCCCTATCTGGTGTGTTCGCGTTTGAGGGTGACTGGGAGCCAAATCTCGCCGACAAGAAATCTGTCAGACCCCTACTTGAAACCATCCATCGCTCGGAAGGTGTCAAGTTCATCCACCGTCGTATCGGCACCGAGGAAGAACTCGATTACTACCTCAAAAAGTGGTTGCAGAAGGGCTACAGCCAATATCGCATCGGCCAGTTCGCCTTCCATGGCACGCCGGGTTGCCTCTGGATCGGAAAGACTAAGATCACCATTGAATCGCTCGGAGACAAGATCGCTGGAAGAGCCGGTGGCCGGATCATCTATCTCGACAGTTGTTCGACAGTTAGGCTTGGCGATAAGAGGATCGAAGTCTTCCTGGCAAAGACGGGTGCCGACGCCGTTATCGGCTTTACCAAGGATGTCGGGTGGATTGCGTCTGCGGCCTTCGAACTGCTTGTCCTCCAAGCCTTTTGTGAGAGGTCCACGGCTAGGGGAGTCAAGAACTGGCTGGATTCGAACTGCCCCGGTCTGGTCCAGGGCCTCGGCATGAAGTTCTTTTCGAACTGATGCCACCACGGATCGAACAGACGGACAACGGATCCGTCTATGTCTTAGATGCCCAAGCCGTCAGAGAAGTGCTCAGCTACACCCATTGGATCCCATGGAAAAAGGGGTTTCGGGCGGAGTTCATGCGCAAGTACTACCCCGGGTGGGATCTCACCGATCTGATCGAGGCTCTCAAGGAGGCGGGAGCACTTGTCAAGGCCCGTGGCTCACCCCCCCACTTCTCCGGCTATCAGACCCGTGCAAAATTCACCGAGGTTCGCATCCCGATCCGTGAAGAAACCTAAGCGCACTTACTGGCGCGTCTATTGAAGGGCCAACCAACCGACTTAACCTCGGATCGGATTATCTGTTGTGAATGACGCGAGACTCTTGGCTATGAACGAGACTCTTGGCTATGAACAGGGGCTTTCGATCCGAGGCAAGACCTGAGTCAGCCGGTCGGCCATACCAACCCAGCGACGATCCCCGAGATGAGGTCACATGCCTTTGAGGTTCGACAAGTGAGTATTGGGTTCGCTGACCTGCTTGCCGGCCAGCGACTAGCCGGTGTGATCGCCGATGGCGATGTGATCGTCGTCGCGGTCGACATTCACGGGCCAGGTTCAGCGACGCTCACCTACCGGTCATCTGACGGCCAGCTCGGGGAACGAATTCTCACCTCAGACGACCTTGGTGGGATCTCTGAGGTTTCTACCCAACGTTGGACCTTCGACGGTGACGGTGCGGCGTTCCGGCTCGCGTCGGAGGCACGTCGGATGAAGTGGGCGCACTTATCGGATCCGTTCGCCGCTGTCGACACGTCGAACATTGAGCCGTACCCCCACCAGATCGAAGCGGTCTACAACCGTTTCCTCACCCAGAAGCCTCTGCGGTTCCTTCTCGCCGATGACCCGGGTGCCGGTAAGACGATCATGGCCGGGCTGTTGATCCGGGAGTTGATGCTTCGTGGTGATGTTGCACGCTGCCTGATTGTTGCTCCGGGGAGCCTTGTCGAGCAGTGGCAGGACGAACTCTGGGACAAGTTCAGCCTCGACTTCGAGCTGATGTCTCGCGGCGCCGTCGAGGCTTCTCGAACCGGGAACCCGTTCCTGGAGAAGAACCTGCTCGTGGCCAGGGTCGACCAGTTGGCCCGGGCTGAGGATTTGACAGCCAAGGTTCAGGTCTCCGACTGGGATCTGGTGATTGTCGACGAGGCCCACAAGATGTCAGCTCACCAGTACGGCAACGAGTTGAAGAAGACGAAGCGGTTCCTCCTTGGAGAGGTGCTTCGCGAACGTGCCCGACATTTGCTGCTGCTCACAGCGACTCCTCATAACGGCAAGAACGAGGACTTCCTCGCCTTCATGACCCTCATCGATCCTGAACGGTTCGCCGGTCGGCTCCGCGACGGCGAGGTGCCCGATGTCAGCGATGTGATGCGTCGGCTCGTGAAAGAGAACCTGACGACGTTTGACGGGCGCCGCCTATTTCCACAACGCCACGCACACTCGCTGAACTTCGAGTTGTCTGAAGTAGAAGACGCCCTGTACCAGGCGGTCACCGACTACGTCCGTGTCGGGATGAACCGGGCGGTCCGCATGCAAGAAGAGGGCGACAAGCGGCGCGGCATCATGGTTGGCTTTGCTCTCGCTGGGCTGCAACGCCGCTTGGCATCGTCGCCCGCAGCGATCTACCACTCGCTGCGACGCCGCTCCGAACGCCTCAAAACGCAGGCCGACGAACTCCGTCACCTCGCAGCAACGGGCGAACCTATTCCGATTATGGAACTCCCCAAGGGTGTACGCATCGGCGACCTTGAAGATTTCGACTTCGACGACTACGCCGATGACGAACTTGAGAACCTTGAAGACTTTGTCATAGATGCTGCATCGGCTGCCGCGACCGCTGAGGAACTCGACATCGAGGTGGCCGAACTCGAAGTCCTCGTGAAACTCGCTGACGATGTACGCAACAGCGCCGTCGATACGAAATGGATCGAGTTACGTGATCTGCTGCGGTCCGACCAGTTCCGCGGTGAGGACAGCTCAGGAAAGCTGATCGTGTTCACCGAACACAAAGACACGCTCACCTACCTGACCGAGCGCATCACTGCTGAACTCGGGCGACCCGAAGCAGTGGTGACCATCCACGGTGGCGTCAAGCGCCACGACCGGCGAACCATGCAGGACCGGTTCCGAGTCGACCCGACCGTTCAGATCCTGGTCGCCACCGACGCGGCAGGCGAGGGCATCAACTTGCAGGTGGCAAACATGATGGTCAACTACGACCTGCCGTGGAACCCGAACCGTATAGAACAACGGTTCGGACGAATTCACCGCATCGGCCAGAAGCGGCCCTGCCACCTCTGGAACCTTGTTGCTCACAAGACCCGTGAAGGCAAGGTGTTTGAACGCCTTTTCGACAAGATCGAACAGCAGCGGAAGGTCTACGGCGATCAGGTGTACGACGTTCTCGGCGACCAGTACGTCAACACGTCCCTCCAGGACCTGTTGGTTCGAGCGATCCGAGAAGACGTTGATCCCGCCCACCAGGCGTTCATGGAAGAGGTCATTGACCAAGACATTGGTGGCCAACTCGAAGACGTGCTTCGCGAACGTGCCCTGGTCAGCGGGCTCGCCGATCCGACGGCCAACGACAAGATCCGTGACCTCATGGAGCGATCCAGGACACGCCGGTTGCAGCCTTGGTTCGTTGAGGCGTTCTTCACTGAAGCGCTCAAGGAATCGGGGGGACGCATCACCCCACGTGAGGAGGGTCGATTCGAGATCACCCGTGTTCCGGCGTCCGTTCGATCCCACGCAGACCCACGTCTCGGGGCAGTCCACGACCGCTACGACCGGGTTACCTTTAACAAGGCCCACATCGACCGGGACGGTGCCGACCGTGCCGACCTCGTCTCGCCTGGGACACCGCTGCTGTCCGCTGTGGTCGACAAGGTGCTGGCCGACCACGGCCACACTCTTCAGAGCGGTGCGCTCCTCCTCGATTCGGACGACCCATCCACCGAACCGCGGCTACTCGTCTACCTCGACCATTCGGTCACCGACGGGCGGCAGGTCCACGGTCAGCGCCAGCTCGTCTCACGCCGGTTCCAGTACGTCGAAATCGACCGGCATGGCAACACGCTGGACCCCGGCAGCGAGCCCTACATCGGCTACGGCCCGGTATCGGACGACCTTCGAGAGCGTCTCTTCGGGCATCTCGACCTCGACTGGGCCGACCAGGCCGCCGAATCGGCCGCCCGCGACTGGGCAATCGAACACATGGCTGGACCGCACTTCGAAGAGATGAACGTCGTGACCGGCGAACGGATCGCCAAAACCCGTGAAGCAGTCCGGGAACGCCTCGAAGCCGAGATCCGATTCTGGGATCAGCGGGCGGAGGAACTCAAGGCCCAGGAGTTGGCTGGGAAGAAACCGAGGGTCAACTCGGGTCGGGCCCGTAGCCGAGCCGACGAACTCGAAGCCCGGATGGCCCGCCGCCGCCTCGAACTCGACCAGGAAGCCGACCTCCACAACAACCCGCCAACAATCGTGGGAGCAGCCCTCATCGTCCCCCAAGGTCTGGTCGATGAACTCGACGGCACGCCGCCTGCACCTGACGCCGTCGCCGACAAGATGGAAACCGACCGACGCGCCGTCGCCGCCGTGCTCGCCGCCGAGAGGACACTGGGCCGCAACCCTGAAGCGCAGGTCCACAACAACCCCGGCTTCGACATTCTTTCGATCGACCCCGAAACCGGCATCCACTATTTCATCGAAGTGAAGGGGCACCTGCCGCAAACCACGGAGATCAGCGTGAGCGCCCAACAGGTGCAGACAGCCAAAGCCAATCCGGACCGGTGGCGCCTCGCCGTAGCGTCTGTACCCACCGACCCCGACGAGGAACCCGCAGTGCGCTACCTCCTCGAACCGTTCCGAGACACCGTCATGCACTTCGCCCAGACGAAGGTGCCGCTCAACGTCGCCAACCTGATTGCTACCGCTAGCGAGCCCTGCTGATGGCATACAAACCCAAGTTGATTGAGGTGTCGTTGCCTCTTGCAGCAATCAACTCAGCGGCAGGTTCTGAGGGCTCGGTAGGACAACGGCCGCATCCTAAGAATCTTCATCGCTGGTGGGCGAGGCGACCGTTGGCGGCAGCCCGCGCGGTGATCTGGGCGTCGCTTGTCGACGACCCATCCGGCGATGACTCCCTCAGCCTCGAAGAGCAGGAACGGGAGCGGCAGCGCCTCTTTGAGATCCTTGAGCGTCTAGTGGTGTGGGAGAACTCCAACGACCCGGATGTGCTGGCCGCCGCCAGAGCCGAGATCGATCGGTGCTTTCCCGACGGGCCACCCCCGATCCTGGACCCGTTCGGCGGCGGTGGCGCCATCCCACTCGAAGCCCAACGCCTGGGTTTGACCGCGCTGTCCGGCGACCTGAACCCGGTCGCGGTGCTGATCCAGAAGGCAATGATCGAAATCCCGCCCCGGTTCGCCGGTCGGCCACCAGTGCATCCCGACATCGACACCGAACTCACTACATGGCAACGCGCTCAGGGGCTTGCCGCCGATGTGGAGGCGTACGGGCAGTGGATGCGCGACGAGGCCGAACGACGCATCGGCCACCTCTACCCGGACGCCACCGGCCCCAACGGCGAAAAGGCCACACCGATCGCCTGGATCTGGGCCCGCACCGTCGAATCACCGGACCCGACATGGAACGGCCACGTGCCGTTGGTGGCCTCCTGGACGTTGGCTAACAAGAAGGGCAAGCCGAAGGTTTGGATCGAACCGATCATCGACCGTGCCACCCAGACCATCACCTACGAGGTACGAACCGGAGGCCAACCCACCCACGAACGCACCGTCGATCGGGGGAACGGCACCTGCATCGCCACCGGCTCGGCGATGCCGTACCTGTACATCCGCGATGAGTCCTTCGCTGGCCGAATGGGGAGTCACCTCATGGCCGTTGTGGCAGAGGGCCAGACAGGTCGAATGTACGTACGTCCGACGAAGGCCGATCAGGGGGCCATTTCAACAGTGTCCGAGCCGACGTGGAAGCCAGAGAGCAAGATCGGCATCCACCCGAGGAACATATCGACTCCACCGTTTGGCTTGGACGAGTGGTGGAAGCTCTTCACGCCCCGTCAACTCAGCGCGTTGACGACGTTCTCGGACCTTCTACCTGAGGTTCGTGAGCGGGTGATCGCCGATGCCGTCTCCTGTGGGCTTGGTAACGATGGCGTTCGTTTCCGTGACGGCGGTTCCGGAGCGATTGCCTACGCGGATGCGATCGTCACTTACCTCGCATTTGTCATTGACAAGCTCGCTGACTGGTCGAGCTCCACAACTTCTTGGAACAGCCCAAACGGTCAGATCAGGAATGTGTTCGCTCGCCAGGCTATTGCCATGACCTGGGACTTTCCGGAGGTGAACCCCTTCTCTGATCGGATGGCCAGTTGGCAGTCTCAACTCAGCGGTCTTGTGGGTGCGGTTCGAGATTGTCTCGGATTAGGCGATGGCTGTGCAGCGAGTGAAGCCCTACAGCGGGATGCGAGAGCGCGATTGAAGGAGTGCCCCGGGGCTGTGGTGTCGACCGATCCCCCGTACTACGACAACATCTCTTACGGAGACCTGTCGGACTTTTTCTTCGTATGGCTGCGTCGGAATCTGGCCGAGGTGTGGCCTGACGAGTGTGCGACGTTGCAGACACCGAAGGCCGAGGAGTTGATTGCCAACCGGTACCGGGCCGGGTCGAAGGAGGCTGCCGAGGAGCATTTCGAGTCGGGCATGGCCGAGTTCATGGCCGAGGTGGCTGCCGCTCACCACCCTGATGTGCCATCCACGATCTATTACGCGTACAAGGCGACTGAGACCAAAGACGGGGAGGTCCGCTCGACGGGTTGGGACACGTTCCTCCAAGGAGTCCTGGACGCCGGACTGCAGGTCAACGCGACGTGGCCGATGCGAACCGAAATGTCGAACCGGTTGTTGGCGTCGGGAACCAACGCGTTGGCGTCGTCGATTGTGTTGGCTTGTCGTCCTCGGGAGGAGTCGGCGGCGTTGGCGACTCGTGGTGAGTTCATCGCCGTACTCCGCGATGAACTGCCGGAGGCCGTAAAGATTCTGCAGTCCGGCAATATCGCTCCGGTCGATATGGCCCAGTCGGCGATCGGGCCGGGCATCAAGGTGTTCTCCCGGTTTGCGAAGGTTGTCGAAGCTGACGGGTCAGCAATGCCGGTCTCAGCCGCGTTGGCGATCATCAACGACGTGCTCGGTGAGATCCTCGACGGTGGGGAGGCCGAACTCGACGCTGACACCCGGTTCGCGGTCACGTGGTACGCCCAGTACGGGTACAACCCGGCCACGTCGGGTGACGCCGACACGTTGGCCAAGGCAAAGGGCACGTCGCTGTCAGGGATCGCAGACGCCGGTATCGGCGAGGCCCGCGCCGGATCGTTCCGACTCTTCGAACGTTCCGAACTAGACGCCGAATGGACACCGGTCGGCGACGATCGCCTCACCGTGTGGGAAGCCACCCAGTATCTGGTTGCTGCCCTGGAGCGATCCGAGTCAGAGGCGGCTGAACTGTTGCGACAACTCGGTGGGTTCGCTGATCGGGCACGCCAGTTGGCGTACGTGTTGTTCCAGAAGGCGACCGACAAGGGTTGGGCCGACGAAGCGTCGGTCTACAACGGGCTCATCACCGCCTGGCCGGTCCTACAAGCCACAGCGTTAGAGACCCCGAGCGGCACCCAGGCAACGCTGCTATGAAGATCTTGAACAAAGGACAACGACCATGGTGATGGCAAACACCGAACGCCTCACACGAGCACTCGACCATCTCCGAGACGGGCTCGGACCGAAGTGCGAGGAAACATGGCAGGGATTCTTCGGCGACGGCTGGATCGACCAGGTAAACAGCCGGCTACACCACCCGGATACGAACCCGTCGACCACCGATGTCGCCTTCCTGCTCAAAGGGATGAAGGTCACTTGGAACGACGTGTTCGGCCACGGGTTCCCACTGGCGATCCGATCGCTGGTGTTCGAACTGGCGGAGGTCCGCAACGGCTGGGCACACCAAGAGGCGTTTTCCACAGACGACACGTCGCGTGCACTCGACTCCATGGAGCGAGTCCTCGAAGCGTTCGGAGACACCGATCACCGCAAGGAGATCCGTGATCTTCGCCGCGACCTGATACGTCAGATGATCGACGAGGAGTCACGGGCCGAAAGGCGAAAGACCGCCTCCAAACCCACAGAGGGTGAACCCCAGGCTGGGCTCACACCTTGGCGCGAGATCATCTCTCCGCACGCCGACGTGGCATCCGGCCGGTTCGACCAGGCCGAATTCGCCGCCGACCTGTACGAGGTCGCCAGCGGTACCGCCGACGAGGAGTACCAGGATCCGACGGCGTTCTTCGCACGCACGTACCTGACCGAAGGACTCACCGAACTCCTCGTCGGTGCCACACGTCGCCTCACGGGCGGAGGTGGCGACCCGGTCATCGAACTGCAGACCAACTTCGGTGGTGGCAAGACCCACAGCATGATCGCGTTGTACCACCTTGCTTCCGGGATCTCGGCCGAGGACATGCCTGGGGTCAGTGAGGTTCTAGCCGCTGACGAGCTTGTACTTCCCGGCGAGATCACCAGGGCAGTGATCGTCGGCCAGATGATCTCCCCATCGGCCCCCAAACCGGTCGAAAAGGGCATCGATCTGCACACCTTGTGGGGCCACCTCGCCTACCAGTTGGGTGGCAAGGAGGGCTATGAGCTTGTCCGAACCGACGACGAGAACGGCACCAACCCTGGAGCGGCACTAAGGACGCTTTTCGAGCAGCACGGACCGGCGGTTGTGCTGATCGACGAGTGGGTCGCCTATGCCCGCCAGCTCAGGGACGGCGACGACGGTGACCGTCTGGCCGGCGGCAATTTCGACACCCAGTTCACGTTCGCTCAGGCCCTGACCGAGGCGGCGTCAGCGGTCCCCAACGTCGTGGTCCTCGTGTCGATTCCATCTTCGGACATCGAAGTTGGCGGTGACCGAGGCAAGACAGCGTTGGAGAAGTTGAAGAACGTTGTGACCCGCAAGGCTGCCCAGTGGCAACCAGCCTCACCTGACGAGTCATTCGAGATTGTGCGCCGTCGCCTCTTCGACCCGGTCCCTGCAGACAAGGCGAGGATCCGTGACGGCGTCATCCGGGCGTTCAGCGAGATGTACCGGACTCAGCACGGCGACTTCCCCTCGGGAACCAGTGAGGCTGAATACCGGCGTCGAATGGAGCTCTCGTACCCGATTCACCCGGAACTCTTCGACCGGCTGTTCATCGACTGGTCCGGTCTCGACAAGTTCCAACGCACCCGTGGCGTGCTGCGCCTCATGGCGTTGGCAATTTCGCAACTCTGGCAGCGTGGCGACCAGTCGCTGCTGATCATGCCGGGCAACCTTCCGATGGACTCTGGGGCGTTGGTCAGCGAGCTCAAGAAGTACCTGGACGAGGGCTGGGATCCGGTCATCAAGTCCGATGTCGACGGCGAGAACGCCCTCCCGTTGCGAATCGACAAGGAGAACAAGCACTTCGGTCGGGTCTCGGCGACACGGCGAGCAGCCCGAACCGTCTACATGAGTTCCGCGCCTCGGCCTGACGGCTCGCGTGGCGTCGATTTGAAGTCAGTCGTGTTGGGTTGCGTTCAACCTGGTGAACCGGTTGGCCAGTTCGCCGACGCTCTCAAGCGGCTCTCCGGCCAAGCCACCCACCTCTATGTCGATGGTTCGCAGTACTGGTATTCGCTGCAACCCAACGTCACCCGGGTCGCAGCGGATCGTGCAGCATCGAACTACACCGACCGCGACGCCGATGATGAGGTAAAGGCCCGAATCGCGACTCAAACCAACCGAGGCAACTTCTCGGCCATCCAGATATTTGCCGAGGGGCCTGGCGACGTGCCCGACGACGACGGCGGGGTCAGGCTCGTGATCCTGGCTCCTGACGCCACACATTCAGCCAACGACGAAAACTCGCCAGCAATCCATCTCGCCACCGAGATCCTCTCCCAACGAGACGGCGGTCCGCGTCTCAACCGCAACCTGTTGGTGTTCACCGCAGCAGCCGCCAATCGGCTCACCGAGTTACGGGCTGCGGCCCGTTCACTCCTGGCGTGGAAGTCGATCGTCGACGACAACGTGGCCCTCGACCTCACCGCCCACCAGAAGAAGCAGGCCGACAGCAAGGTCACCGAGACAGCGCAACAAGTCGACAGCCTCATCGCCGAGACGTTCACCCAGGTCCTCACCCCAACTCAGGAACCCGGTACTGCAGACATCAAATGGCAGACCACCCGGGCCACAGCCAGCGGCGACATTGGTGACCGAGTGTCCAAGAAGCTCGCCACCGAAGA
>ENA-OREN01004164-OREN01004164.1-marine-metagenome-genome-assembly--contig:-NODE-4164-length-12841-cov-3.723519_pt1 | contig 12841 bp, 18 predicted proteins | sample MGYA00248624_ERZ508555 | MGnify/ENA primary metagenome ERZ508555 (study PRJEB26222, sample SAMN06267773) | marine metagenome | isolation source: Saanich Inlet, British Columbia, Canada | place...
AATTCAGAAGAGCTAAATTGGGGCATGCCAAAAATAGAAGAACAAATTATAACTGACCAAAAAATCAACCATAAAGATAAAATTGAAGAAATGACTTGGAAACAAGCTAAACTTGATTTCGAGCTTCGTTACTTGAAAATGCTTTTAAAACACAAAAATCCAAGTCAAACTAATAAAAGTCTTGCAAATAAAATAGGTTTAAGGCCAGAAACACTTTCAAGAAAGCTAAAAAAGTTAAATATTAAACATTTAATTTAAATCCTCATTGGCACCGCAACCTTTATAAACAAAACCACTCAAAATGACTTCAGGCTCCTAAGTACAAGTCAATTACTACAAAACTGAGCCAAAATATAATAAACAAGAGAAAAACCAAAATGTTCTACAAAGTACGTGTAAAGGATTTCGTACGGGTACCACCCGCTATGTTTAACAAAGGCAAACAAGATGCTGTGCTCTCAAATATCAGAAATAGCTATGAAAACTTTGTCTCAAAAAAACTTGGTTTCGTGATCAATGTAGTAGAAGTACATAGTATCAATGAAGGAATCATTGTTCCAGGAGATGGAGCTGGTTTTTATGAAGCAGAGTTTGATCTTCTAGTTTACAAACCAGAACTACACGAATTAATCTACGGAAAAGTACGTGATATCATTGATTTTGGTGGATTTTTAGATTTAGGTGGAGCAGAAGGAATGGTCCACATTTCACAAAGTATGGACGATTTTGTCTCATTCAGTAAAGAAAAAGTTCTACAAGGGAAAGCTTCAGGAAGATCTCTTAAAGTAGATGACAAATGTAAAGCTCGTATTATTGCAGTTAGCTATAAAGATGTAAGAAACCCAAAAATTGGACTTACAATGCGTCAAGAAGGCCTTGGTAAATTAGAATGGCTTGAAACCGCTACTCAAAAAGCAGCAAACAAAAGCGCTGAATAAAATAAGGTAACAATCAAATGGCAAAAAAATTAGCAAGAAAAACAGATAAGCGCCTAATCAAAGAAAATATGATTGGTGATTTAAACGAAAGTAAATCAAATTTTACCTCTTCATGGCAAGGAAGAATTTACGTTAAAGATGCACAAAACTCATTTATTGCAAAAGAGATGGGTATTAAAGAAAAAGGCGAATACGCAATCAAAGTAAGATAATCCTTAAAAATAACAAAAAAATAAATGAAAAAATACATTTGGTGAATATCATGAAACTTACAATTGAAAACAAAACAGAAAACTTAGCAATGAATCGCATTGACCTTAATGGGAAAATTGATTTTGACGTAGCAACTCCAAGTAATGAAGAATTAACTTTAGAACTTGCAAAAAAAACTGGCGTTGACAAAGAAAATGTTGTTGTAAAACAAATAAAAACTTTGTTTAGTAAACAAACTGCAAATTTTAAAGCTGTAGCTTACAAAACAATTGAATCCAAAAATAAATATGAAGTAATGACTAAACATCTTAAAAAAATTGAAGAAAAACAAAAAAAGGAAGCAGCTGAAAAAAAACAAGCGGACGAAGAAGCAAAATTAAAAGCACAAGAAGAAGCTAAAGCCGCTAAGGAAGCAAAAGAGCAAGCCGCAAAAACTCCTGCTGAAACAACAGAACCTGCTTCTGAAGAAAAATCAGAATAATAATATAATTAAGTACACAAAATAAACCACAAGGTGACAATCAAACATGGCAAAAAAAGCAAGCACAAAAAAAACAGGTAAAGATCGAAAAGCAGCTCGAGCAAACCAGAAAAATTCTCCTCGTAAAACTTGGGAAAAATACAAAGTTGACGGAGATAAGTTAACAAGAACTAACGATTATTCTCCAAAAAGTCCAGGAAACTTTTTAGCAAACCACAAAAACCGTAAAACTTGTGGTGCAACTGGTTACACTGAGACAAAATCTAAACCAAAACAAGAAGAATAAATCTTCTTTTAATTTCTTTTTTAATTTTTCAAATTTCATTCTATTCCACTAATTACTTTTATTCAAAAGAGTAAATTATTTAACCAAAAACTAGCATCTCTTCTTCATGCTAGATCACCAACATACAACCAATCAAAAAATCCACTTTCTAAAACAAAAATACACCTCTTGCCAATCATGCAAAGAACTTTGTGAATCAAGATCTCAAGTAGTATTTGGTTCAGGTAACCTTAATGCAGAGATTCTATTCATAGGTGAAGCCCCTGGAGCTAATGAAGATAAAAATGGCATTCCTTTTTGCGGAGCTAGCGGCCAAATCCTTCAAGACCTACTACAAAGTATCAATTACGATAGAAATCAAATATTCATTACTAACACAGTTCTATGCAAACCACCAAAAAACCGTAATCCTAAGGCTAATGAAATCAAAGCATGTAATGAAAGACTAAATCAAACAATCCAAGCTATCAACCCAAAAATCATAGTAACTATTGGTAACTTTGCAACTAAAGCTATAACTAAAACCAAGGTAGGAATCACTAAAATACGTGGCAAACCAATTGAAACAACTATCAACAACTCTTCATACACAATAGTTCCAGTAGTTCATCCAGCAAATCTTCTATATAATGGTAGAAATCCAGTGATCTTCCAGCAAATGAAAGATGACTTTAATATCATCAAAAAAATCATTAATAAAAAGACCAAACACCAAAAATAGGTTCCAACAGTAAACTTTATAAACTACCAGCTGTCAAACAAGGTAAATGGGACGAATTAAAACTCAGTTTGTAAAAAGAGTAACTAAAGAGCTATTAAAAGTTCATGGTGAAAAATTCACTGAAGATTTCGATAAAAACAAAGTCCTAGTTAATGCTCACGCAAAGGTAGAATGTAAAAAAATTCGTAATATTATGGCAGGTTACATGACCCGTCTTAAAAAAGCTCAAGCAGCCCTATCTTAGATTCTAATTCAACTTTTATATTTCTTATTAAAAATTTTGATCTCATCAACTATTAATTTAACAGAATTTACTCAACACTTCCTTTCTCTAGTAATCCTTCCACAAAACCCATGATTTCTTCTTCAGTCTTTAACTTCATCACTTTTTGCCTAAGTTTCTTACCACCAAAGTAGCCTTTTGTGAATTGCATCAACGTACTTTTTACTTGGTAAACAGAGTAAACTTTATACTTACGAAGCAGTTCCACAAATCTCATCAAAAGTTCAATTTTTTTCTCAAAAGACAAATCTTCAAGCACTTCACCTGTTTTAAGATAATGGTTCGCTTTGTAAAAAAAATACGGGTCTCGCATAGCAGCTCGCCCAACCATCACATAATCGCATTTAGTCTCTTCCATCCTGATTTTAACATCTTCCACAGTAGAGATATCACCATTACCAATAACTACAATCCCAACTTCTTCTTTCACTTTCTTAATCCAAGACCAATCTGCCTTTCCTGAATAACCTTGTTTAGTAGTACGTCCATGAATTGCAATTGCAACGCAACCTGTCTCCTCAGCCATTTTAGCAACTTCAAGAGCCACAATTCGATTCGAAGATAACCCAAGTCTTATTTTCACAGAAATCGGAGTAGAAAGTGTATTTAGCTTCACAAGAATCTTACGCAACTTATCCAAATCTGCAAGCAATGCTGAACCACCGCCACAAGCAAGTATATTTGGCGCAGGACACCCAACATTCAAATCAATTACATCAGTTTTCCCTTCAAGATAACTTGCTGCTTCCCAGATTTTTTCTGGATCCTCTCCAAATATTTGTGTGACAACAGGCCTTTCTTCTTCTGCCACATCAAAAATAGGGTTATCACTTTCTAACTGTTTGCGATAATTCACAATAGCATCAGCACTTAAAAATTCAGTGTAACAAATTCCTGCTCCCATCTCCTGGCACAAAACACGAAAAGCCACATTGGTAACTCCAGCCATAGGTGCTAAAATTAATGGTGACTTCAATTTAGGAAAAAATTTCTTGTTTCTTTGCCCATCTTCGTCTGCTTGTTTTTTTATAGATGCCACAATTCCTCTAGACTGCCAAAGCTTTATAAAGACCACTCTTCAATTCAAAATCAATGGCTAAAACTGCTAAAGCAAAGAAAACTCCAGTTAAAGATACTGTAAAAGTTAAAAAAACAGCCAAAAAAAAGACCACTAAATCAAAAACTAAATCAGATTCCACTGTTTCCAAACCAAAAGCAACAACAAATAGTGAAAAACAAAGCAAAACAGATTCTATTCAACCAGAAATTAACATAGCTCTTGTAGGGCACGTTGATCATGGAAAAACAACCTTAACAGAACGTCTTTCTGGAAAATGGACAGACACACATTCTGAAGAACTAAAAAAAGGTATCACAATCAGGCTTGGTTATGCAGATTTTTCTATCTACTACGATGAAGAAAATGATTTTTATACAACTAAACAAAAATCAATCAAGTCCAACAAGAAAACTAAATTTCTTCGAAAAATTTCTTTAGTTGACGCACCAGGCCACGAATCTCTAATGGCAACTATGCTTTCAGGCGCAGCAATTGTTGATGGTGCAATTTTAATGGTTGCAGCAAACGAGCGATGCCCTCAACCACAAACTCGTGAACATTTAATGGCACTGCAAATTTCAGGAATCAAAAACATAATAGTTATTCAAAACAAAATTGATTTAGTTCCAAAAGAAACTGCACTTAAATCATACAATCAAATTAAAGAATTCTTAAGTGAAACTGAATTCAAAGATGCTCCAATAATTCCTATTTCAGCTCGTGCAAATATCAACATTGATACCCTTTTAAAAGTTACACAAACTGCATTTCCAACGCCTATTAGAGATGAAAAAGCAACAGCACTTATGCTTACTGCACGTTCTTTTGATATTAATAAACCTGGTTCAAAACCAGAAAAAATAGTTGGAGGAGTACTTGGTGGAACAGTTAAACAAGGCTCTTTTAAAATTGGAGACGAAATTCAAATTGTACCAGGATATATGGTACAAGAGAAAAATCAGCGTGTGTGGAAACCAATTACTACAACTATTACAAAGATTTTTACTGGCGGATCTCCAGTAGATCATATTGGCCCAGGAGGCTCCATGGCTTTTGGAACTAGTCTTGATCCAAGTATTGTCAAATCAGATTCTCTTTCAGGTTCTTTAGTTGGAAAACCAGGAACCCTTCCAAAAGTTCATTATCAAATTAAAATCGATACTAATCTTCTTAAAAGAGTATTAGGAACAAAACAAGAAACAGAAGTTAAACCTCTTGCAAGAAAAGAAATGCTTTTGTTAAACATCCAATCACAAACAACTGTGGGAATTGTAATAGATCCAAGTAAAAAAAATACTACTATTGATTTAAAACTGCCAATTGCAGCAAATCCAGGTGATAGAATCACAATCTCAAGAAAAATCGGAGATAGATTCAGACTAATTGGCTTTGGAATTCTCAAATAATAAATATCCCAATCAATTAAATTTTATAAAATTAATTATCTTCTGAATCATATCTAGAAGATGATAACCAAGAAACACCGCCTGCATTAGTCACTTTTTCATCGCCATCACCTTCAACCATTACACCTAAATCCCTTCTAGAGTTGGCCTCCATTCCATTTCTAATCGCTTCACTAAGTTCCCTTGCACCTGGTAAACTAAAAAACTCACGCAAACTATCTTCAACTGTCCTAACTCCACGAATCAAATCTAATTGCTTTTCATAAGCTCCTGCATCCCACAAAACAGATTTTTTAACACCTTGTAATAATTTTGGCCTTTCAGAAGGAGACAATAGATTTCCTCTACTTCCACCACAATCAGAACCAAAAAATGTTGAACTAATATCATACATAGTACCATCAAATATCGTAAACAGTCCATCATCAATTGCCGGTTGCAATATTTGTACGCCCCCTTCAGTTTCACCACTTAAAACAGCACTTTTTAATTGACGCATAAATTCATTCGGGTCCCACATACAACCCCTATTCCTATATTGGGCATGTGGATCTCCACAAAAAGTAATCAAACTTTCTGCTAAAATATTTCCATCTTTTCCAATTCCCCTTTTTCGGTACCTAGCAAGATCACTTGGAGCGGGCAAAGAATCATTTGCCAAAAAAGGTGCTAATGTCTTAAGCTCCTTATCAACAAACCTAGCTAAATCCTCAACATAATCTGGATTTTGAACATATAAAGCTCTTAATTGGTCAATTTCTGGATGCCATTAATGAGTCTGACCTCTAAAACGAACGTACAAACCCCTAAGTGTCCTACAATGAAGTTCGTGAGCAATAGCTATTGGTTTATCACCACTAAAAAAATGTGATGATTTTCTCAAACGATCTAAATATCCAGGTGATCCCCATTCCAAATCTGTTAACTCATCAGTAAAACGAACTGGATACTTCAAAACTTCATCAAAAGCACCCGCACGAATAGAAAAAACTTGATAATTACCCATAACTCCTTAGAAAATAGACTCTTTAAAAACCTAATCCAAAAAAATAAAACATACAAAAATAAAATTAATCAATCAAGAAAAAATTAGATATAAAAAATAAAAAAAATTACTAACAATCTATCCCATACTTGGGTCTTGAGCAGGCACAGCTGATTTTGGCTTTGCTCCACGATAAATCCTAGCAAAATATGGAGCAGCTACAACATAATCTTCTCCTAAGCCAGCAATATCACCATCAATAGCATCACAGGTTTTACGGAGTTTGTTAATAGCTCTCTTAAGTTCCACTATATCTTTTTCTTTAAGTGGTTTGATATTAATCAAAGCAATTGTCTTGCCCTGGCGTAAACTATCAAGTACCGGCTTAATATCTTCAAAATCTTCCATTACAAATGGTCTAACAACCACTTTAGAATCTTTATCTGGAGTGCGCCCTTTAGGTGCACCTAATTCAACATATTCTGAATTAGTCTCTTCCATTTCGTCCATCTCCATCTCTGCAGACCCGACAAACTTTTCCTTTAACTGTAAAAAAAAATCCCTCATTTTCCTTCCCTCTTTCCCTCATGAAACTGATAAATTAATTTGCTAATTTCATTATTTAAATCTTTTTATTGTGCAAAACCTATATGCCAAAAGTAAATAAGATATTTTAAGGCACATAACATGATTTTCAACAATATTTCTCTATTTTTCTCTAATCTCAGTATCCATTCTAAAAAGATTTGAAAAACTCTTTTTTCTCTTATCCTTCCCTGTAGTATACTCAATTTGAGCCCTAGGTAATTGAAACTGTCCTAAAATATTCAATTTTGCTTTGATTTTATAAGTGATAATTCTTTGTTCAAGACCATCAAGTTCACTAAGGCTCCAATGTATTTTACTCCCTTTTTTAGAATGAGTAACTTTATTTGGTTTTAATGTCCCTAATTGCAAAGTTCTTTCCACATTAGCAATTCCAGGTACTTGATCCAAAATCTCAACATCTCTTACTGGGATTTTTCTTTTATTACGAATCTCTAAAAGAACTTTAACTTCACTAAGGCCATTATCATCACCTAAAACAACTATCCCTTTTTTAGAGATACTTACTGGTGACCTAACAAGCAAATAAAAGATCAAAAGAAAAATTGCAAATCCTAATAGGTAAAACAATACTCTATAATTCAAAGTTAAAAAAACATTTTGACTTTGACCTGGTTCTATTTGTACATCCCATAACACATAACTTTGGCTTCCTTGACGTAAAACTCTGCCTTCATCACTACCCACAAAAAAAGAAGAGAAAAATGAGATTGGATAAAGATATTCTTGGCTATTTTCTGCGTTTCCAGCATTATAAAGTGTAAGAACATATTCTCTTTTCAAAAAAGTGCTCTCTAACTCAATTTCTGCTTCAAAATCAGGAACATAAGTTTCAACAGTAAGTTTTTCATCAACTACCTTTACTGTTTCTGAACCACTTTCAAAAACAAAAAATAAAACATACTCTTTTGGTTGGGTAAAAGCACTAAGTTCAATACTAAACTCTGTTGTTTTTTCTTCAAAAGCTTCAAGACCAATTGGAATATTAACATTAAACTCTTCGATATCACTTTCTATACGCAAATTTAAATCATCTAAATCAAGAGAATTCCCATTACGTAAATGTAATACAACACTCACTGGTTCTAAAGTTTTAACCCTATCATCAAGTTCTACTTCCACAGAGATTGAAGGCAAATATTCCCCTCCAATTGATCCAGAACCAAGATATACTTTCAATGGAACGGAAATCGCTTCATCATCTTTAGAACCATCAACTTCCAAATTTAATTGGTAAATTCCAGGTTCTAAACTTTCAGAAACTGGGCTTGCTAAAATTAAAACTTCTAAACTTTCACCCGCAGGTAAATCTTCAATAACTTTATCACTAAGTGGACTTGGGTCAATTTGCCAACCACTAGTTGTAGAAAGAGAATACAGACTATAATCTTGAGTTTCTAAACCCGTATTTGTAATAGTTACTTCAAATTGTGCAGACTCATCTGGCCCAATATTATTATCTACTACAACAACCTCTATATCAGTTGCAAAAGCAGAACTAACTAGCAATAAACATAACAGTAAAAACAGACCTGAACCTAGCACTCTTCGTATCATCCTCTAAATACCCTCCTCATTTCAAAAACATCCTGAATTAATATTTAAAGATGTCGTTTAGTAACTAATACAAAAATTAATTCACTCTTTAATTTCATCCAATTTAGTCTCCAACAAAGAAAGCGCCAATCTATCTTGATTCAAATATAAATTATCTTTTTGAAAAATTTTTTGCCAAAATACTTCCTCAGCTTCCAATGCATCGATCTCACCATCCCATTGTGTGACACAAACATAATGAAGTTTTACAATTCTACCATCAGTTTTTGGATAATCAATACAAGTCAAATAAAAATAATTTTTTGCTAAAACACTTAACTCTTCATTAACTTCTCTTTCTAAAGCAATTTTAACATTTTCTCCAATTTCAATATAACCACCTGGTATATCAATCATCCCAGCATCTTCTATTTTTTCTGCCTTCCTTTTTTCTAAAAGGACTTCACCTTGATGATATAAAACAAAAACAACCGCATGCAACCTTTCTTCAGAAACAACATAATCTAAACTATAATCTCCCATAATCTTCACACATTCAATTTTTTACTCATATAAGGTCCTTCACGCTCATAACCAAACTTTTCATAATAACCTCGAACCCCAACTCCACTAATAACTACTACCTTTTTCTTGCCATTTTCCAAAGCAATCTTTTCAGCCTTTGCAAGTAATTTAGCACCATAACCTTTATGTTGAACCACACCTTCATTAGTATCACCAATAGCAACAGCTTGACCATATACATGAAGTTCACGAATTAAAGCAGAATTCAAATCAATCTCAGAACACAAACTATCTCCAACAAAACGCAAACGAATAAACCCAAGTAAAATATCATTTTTTCTGTCTTCATACGAGATAAAATATTCTTTTCCACCACTTGCTTCATATTCAGAAACTACTAACTCTACAGCATCATAATCAACTTCACGTCCTTTTGCTTCGCGTGCCCTAATATCTGAACTTTTAATTCCTTCTTTTTGCATCTCTTGCTCAAGCATCTGCCTCAAGTTTGTTTTATCAACACCTGCTTCTGTTCTATAAGTCGGAATATCACGCTGTACCCTCATTATACGCAGCCACTTAGGAATACCTGCCGCAATAAATTCCTTAATTACTCTTATTGCACCAGCAGTTTCCATTGGAGCAAACTTTCCTGCTTTATACAATTTCAAAAGTGGTGTTCCTGGCATCACCATACATGGATAAATTTTCATCATATCTGGCATGTAGCGCGAATCTCTAACAACCTCTTTAAGCATTTTAACATCTTCTTCTTCGCTTGACCCTGGAAGCCCAGGCATCATATGAAAATTCAATTTAAATCCCAAATCCTTAAGCACTCTAATAGATTCAATTGTTTCTTCTTGAGTATGTCCACGATTAGTTTTTGCCGTAATCAAGGCATTTGTCGTCTGTACTCCTAATTCAACTCGAGTACAACCTAAACGAAGCATTTGTTTAGCATGAGGCAAAAGTGCCCAATCAGGTTTTGTTTCGATAGTAAGTCCAATACATTTGACATAAGAATTCAAATCATTTTTTCTTTTTTCAAAATCTAAATTAGTTTGGCCTTTTCCATTTTCTCCACCAAAACCCAATTTCAATTTCAAAAGTTTTTCTTGAATCCGAGAAGTCCTATCAGGATCCCGAATATCTCCTGGCAGTTCAAAATAATCAATAAATTTATCAAAATCAAATCCCTTACTGTTTTCTCCACCAACATAAAAAAAATCAGAAAAATCATTCATTGCTTTATACATATAAGTTACAAATTCATCTTGATACTTTATTTCAAATGAGGGAAAAGTTCCTCCCATAATTATAACATCATTTTTTTCAAAATTATGTCCTAAAATAACGTATTGTTCAATCCTATTAAAAACTTGTAAATAGGCGTCATAGTAATTTCGCATAGCCCTCATACTTGCTGGCTCTTTTCCTGTATATGATTGTGGTACATCTCCAAAAACTGAATCTGGGCCACCAGGGCAATAGATACATCTTCCATGAGGGCAAGAAAGTGGTTTAGTCATAATGGCAATTGGAGAAACACCAGAAATACTACGCACTGGTTTAGTCATAAGTTTGCGTCTAACCTCCATGCGCATTTTTGAAGGAGCTCTAAGATAAATTTCAATATTTGTTGGAATTTTAGGTAATTTATATTTCTGACATAAATCTTTTTTAAGTCTACTTAACGCTTTTCCTGTATAATCTCCAGATATTAATGTAGAAACAAGTTCAACATAAAACGCATCTTCTGCGTTCACTAAAGCTTGCGCCCCATATTTTCGATCACTTTTCAAGTTATTTTTTTGATTATTTCCCATTTATTACCTATACTAACCAAAAATCTCTCCAACGCCTAAAATCAATTAAATCATTCACCTACCAAAAGCTTTATAAATGTTTCAACGTCAAACCCGCTTATGGTTACAAGAATTGGTAAAGGACGTCGTAAAACACGTCATAAGTTCAAAAAGAATGTACGTGAAAGAGGAAAATTATCCATTAGTAAGTACTTCGCAAAATTTGAATTACAAGAAACTGTTGCACTAAAAATAAACTCAGCAATTAATAAGGGCCAATTTCATCCAAGATTTCATGGGAAATGTGGAAAGGTAACTGGAAATCGTGGAACATGCTACCAAATTGATTTCAAAGATGGAAGCAAATTAAAAAGAATTTTTGTACATCCAATTCACTTAGTTAAACTTCAACAAGCTGCTATTTAATCAAAATTAGCAAACTTTATTAAAAAACAACAAATATTAACAAAAAAAAGGAAATAAAAATGCCAAACCCAACAATTCTCGAAGAAGCACCACTTTGTTTAGTGGACGTAAAAGAAGCTATGGACAAGATAGTAGGTAGAGATGAAGAGTTAGGTGTTCTTTCCCAAAAAACTAAAGAATATTTAGACAACTTTGTTACACTAACAGTAAAACAACGTGACGATATTAAAACTGGCCTTAAAAGTCTTGATTTAACTAGATTAAAGGCAGAACACATCGCAAAGATAATCGATTTTCTACCACAAAATCTTGATGACCTTAAAGTCGTAATGCTTGGGTACAATGTAACACTCCCAAAAAAAGACCAAGAAGCCATCATTGATGAGGTCAAAAAAGTCATCTAAAAGTTGGCTTTATCATAATTTTTCGTTTTCTGAGCAAAGCTTTATTAAGATTTTAAACTTCTCAAGATTCTAATTATGAGAAACAAAGGTGTAAATCATGGAAAAAGGACGCGATATAAAACCAAAAAGGCCTGCAGAAGAATCTGCGATTGTACTTGATTTTCTTAAACATGGCTACGCCTCTCAAAATTCTGGACATAGACCAAAAGATCCTATCGCGCAAGCAATTGGAAAAACTCACTTAACCTTACTAGAATTAATTCCCAAAAAAGAAGTCCACCTAGAACCACACAAAGAAGTTTACATTGGCGAAGGAAGAAGAGATCAAATTCACCATATCAAAGGAAGAATTCCTAAAAATAAATTAACAAGTACTGCTGATGCTGAATTAGTTCACGCTATAACTAAAATAGTTGAGGAAGATGAAGCTCGCTTTGTCAAATTCTTCAATAAAGCTGGACCACTTTCAATGAGAATGCATTCTTTAGAGATTTTACCTGGTCTTGGTAAAAAACATATGTGGGAGATTCTTGACCAAAGAAAATTCAAAGAATTTGAAAACTTCGACGATATCAAAAATAGAGTTAAACTATTACCTAATCCTAAAGGAATTGTTATCAAAAGAATCCTAAAAGAACTTGAAGGCGACGAAAAATACAACATTTTTGTAAAGTAATTTTCAAAACATTATTTTTTTAATTTCTATTTTTCACTTATTATTTATTTACTGTAAACTACTACCTAAGTCTACGAAGCCAAGCAATCTTCTTTTTCTTATTTTTAACAGCATCTTTCATCCCAGCTTTCAAAGCAAGCCTAGTCCACTCTCTTGCAATTCTTTTTAACCTAATACCTTGAATCACAACATCATCTTCAAAAGCTTCAAAATCTTCTAAAAGAGGATCAAGCATATCACCTTGAGTTTGTAGGTTTATCTGCAAAAGCCCTGAGTTCGCAACTTTACGTTCTTTTTCTAAATCAATCATTTTTTCTAAATTTTTCTTCACTCGAGCTACATCATAATGCATATCTTCAAAAAAATCTTTGATTGCTTCCAAGTCTTTTAAAGAATCTTCACGTTCAGCTTTTAAAACTGATTTATTGACCTTCTTTTTCTTACCTGAAAAAACTCTTGAAAAAAAACTTTTTTTTTTACCCATCTA
>ENA-OREN01004165-OREN01004165.1-marine-metagenome-genome-assembly--contig:-NODE-4165-length-12837-cov-3.833229_pt1 | contig 12837 bp, 12 predicted proteins | sample MGYA00248624_ERZ508555 | MGnify/ENA primary metagenome ERZ508555 (study PRJEB26222, sample SAMN06267773) | marine metagenome | isolation source: Saanich Inlet, British Columbia, Canada | place...
GAAAAAGCCATTTACCAATTTCCCAAGAGAAGAGTTTGCATCGAGCGGGACTTACTATTTTAAAAGCGGGAAACTCATGCAACGTTATTTTGAACGTTGCGTTACTGAAGGCTTAACAGTAGGCGGTGAGTATTATGCTAGTATGGTTTATAAACCAATGATGCAAGACGGATTGGAAGTTCAGGTATATGAACTCGAACATTTTATGCAATGGGGTGTACCATCCGATCTTGAGGAGTATTGTTATTGGTCTGACACTTTTCGCTCAATGTTAGGTGAAGACGCTACTCCAAAACACGAGGGGGTCTTGATGCTTCCAATGGTTGGATTAGGTAGTCGATTTCAGAAAGAAGGGTACAAAACACCAAAGCCATTAATTCTGGTTTCTGGTCGGCCAATGTCAGTGCAAGCATTGATGGATTTACCAAAGACCAAGCATCAAAGGTTTATTCTGCGTAATGATATGTTAGGTAGCAATCAGCTGAAAAAGATTTTACATGACGCCTCTCCATTAGCTAAATTCTCTATACTTGATCATATGACAGATGGCCAAGCAAGTACATGCGTTGAAGGCTCTAAAGGGCTAGAAGTGAATGAGCCTGTCACAATTGCCGCTTGTGATAATGGTATGATTTACAATGCTGCTACTTTTCAGTCATTAATGAGCCTAGATAATATAGATGTTATAGTTTGGGGTGCTAGGGGCTACCCAGGAGCGATACGCTCTCCTGAAATGTATGGATGGATTGATGCAGATGAATTTGGCGTTGTTAAAAGTATTTCAGTCAAGCATCCTTTATCGAATCCGTCGACAGATCCGATAGTTGCTGGTACTTTTACCTTTAAAAGATTGGGAGATTTTCTAAAGAGTGTTGACCATATGAAGAATCGACAAGCTCTATTCAATGGTGAGTATTATGTAGATACTGTAATAAATGATGCAATTACGCTTGGATTGCGTTGCGTTATATTTGAAATCGATTATTATATTTGCTGGGGAACTCCGAATGATTTACGTACATTTGAGTACTGGCAATCTTGTTTTGATGGGTGGGACTCGCATCCTTATACGTTAGAAAAAGATAAAAATGTATTGAGCAATGTATAGAGGTCTTAGAGAATATATTAAACTTCTTTAGAGCGCGAGGTTATGCGTTTTCTAATTGTTGGAAGTGCTACAGTGCTTGTTGATTTAGTTTGTTATTTTGTGTTAATTAATTTGGATTATGATACGCATATATCAAAGGGTATAAGTTTTTCTGCTGGTACTGTCTTTGCTTATTTTGCCAATAGCAGTTATACCTTTCAAGGGTCTAAAAGGGGCTCGTTAATTTTTTTCATTTTTTGTTTATTGTATTTATCAACACTTGTGATAAATATTGTTACCAATGAAATAGTGCTGGAGTCGATGGGTCGTACAAATATATCGTTTGTATTTGCATTTGTTATTGCTACTATGCTATCAGCAATATTGAATTTTATTGGAATGAAGTATTATGTTTTTCAGAAACAAAAGAATTAGATCATGAAGAAATTATCTCTTGTTATTCCTTGTTATAACGAAAGCGAAAGCATTCCAGAGCTTTTAGAATCATGCAATGAGGCTTTTTATGGAAAAGATGTCGAGGTTGTTATTGTGGATAATGGCTCAACAGACAATACACAAGAAGTCATTTCTAAGCTGTTGGGTAAGTATAAATTTGTTACTTTAGTGAGTGTAAAAAAGAATATTGGGTATGGCCATGGTATTGTTCAAGGGCTTAATAAGGCATCAGGGGAAATTCTTGGATGGACACATGCTGATTTACAAACAAATCCAGTAGACGCTATCGAGGGGTTGAATTTTTTTAATAATAATACGAATACATTTGTAAAGGGAAAGCGTTATGGGCGCCCCATACTAGATATTTTATTTACGATTGGCATGTCCTTTTTTGAAACTTTGTTGATGAAAACTCGAATGTGGGATATTAATGCCCAGCCAACCTTGTTCCACCGTTCTTTTTTTGATTCTTGGAAAAATCCTCCTGATGATTTTTCATTGGATTTATTTGTATACTTTATAGCAAAAAAAGAAGGTTTAAATATTAAAAGATTTCCAGTTTTATTCAGTGATAGGGTCTATGGAAAATCACATTGGAATGTTAATTTTTCTGGAAAGTATAAATTTATAAAAAGAACACTTCAATATAGTTTTCTATTAAAACAGAGGTTTAAAGGTAGTGCATAAAATTCTTCATAGGGTTAATACCAAACAGGACTTATTGACTACCCCAATAGGTTTTGGCGTTGAAATAGATATAAGGTCTAATGGAGATCAATTGTATCTATGCCATGACCCATTCTCGAGTGGAGATAGTCTTGAAGAATGGTTGGAGCTATATAATCATGGAACTTTAATCTTGAATGTGAAAGAAGAAGGTTTGGAGGATCGATTGATTGAGCTAATGCAAAAATTTAGTATTGATGATTATTTCTTTTTAGATCAGTCATTTCCTTTCTTAATAAAATCAGCTTCTAAAGGAGAAAATAAATGTGCAGTGCGTGTCTCTGAATTTGAAAATATTGAAACAGCCATGAAACTCAGTGGAAAAATAGATTGGGTGTGGGTTGATTGTTTTACACGTTTTCCATTAACAGCTAAAGATGCAAAGCGTTTACAAATTGATGGGGGTTTCAAGCTTTGTTTTGTTTCTCCTGAGTTACAAGGAAGAATGAATAAAGATTATATAAAAGAGTACCGTGATAGAATCAAGTCTCTTGGAATTAGTGGAGATGCGGTATGTACCAAACATCCAGAACTTTGGGAGTAACTTGGTCTGATCTTATTAGGGATCGATTATTTATGGCTGGATTGGTAATAAAACTAATCCTAATTTTTGCATTTATTCCCACAATACAAACAGAATGGTTTGTACCATTTGTTGTGGATGCAATTGAGAATCCTAGTTTTAGTCCATGGTCATCATTTATCAATTCTGATAAAGATATTCTAGCGTTCCCTTATGGCCCAATTATGCTGTTGGCGCATTTACCTACAACGTTTTTAGGCTGGGTAATAGATAGCACTACTGGAGCTAATTATTTCTCTGGCCTGGGCTTTAGACTAAGTTTACTTGGTGCAGACATGTTGCTATTAATTTTATTGTTACAGCAATTTGAGAGTCGTTGGCGTGGCTTATTGATTCATTATTGGCTTTCTCCGCTGGTGTTACTCATTACCTACTGGCACGGGCAGACAGACCTAATTCCAATAGTATTGTTTATGACCTCTATTATTCTTCTAAAGAAAAACAAATTAATGCTTAGTGGTATGATTTTGGCAGCATCTGTAGCCGCAAAGCATAGCATGTTAATCACTATGCCATTCATTCTTATATACTCATGGTTTAAGCGTAATAATATTAAAGATGTCTATAGGTTTGTTTTATATTTTTTATTAGTGTTTTTATTGTTTGAAGGCTTGTTTTTATTTGACTATGGATTTCAACAAATGGTACTTAGCAATAGAGAGGCAGAAAAAGTTTTTTGGCTTGCTATATCTATGGGCGATCTGTTAAAGATTTATATTCTGCCTTTGGTTTATTTGCTTTTGGTTTATTTGACTTGGAGGTTAAGGAGGATCAACTTTGAACTCTTATTGGCTACTTTAGGGGTTGCATTTAGTGTTTTGATTCTATTAACGCCTGCACCACCTGGATGGTTTTTGTGGCTAACCCCTGTACTAGCATTGCACTATAGTCGAGGAAATGGTAATGCAGTGTTACTTGGCTCTCTCTTTAGTTTGGCTTTTGTGATGTATCATTCTATTTATAGTACAGGCGCCAAAATAGCTTTTTTTGATAATTTAAGCCTCTCTATGAATATTATTAATCTCTCTGATATGCCGTATATTCAATCCTTATTGAATACAGCTATTATTGGACTTGTAATGGTTATAACATTACAAATCTTTAGAGATGGAATAAAAGGTAGTGATTATTATCATTTAGGTAAGAAGCCCTTAGTCATCGGTATTTCTGGGGCGGATAATTCTGGAAAATTAAATTTTGTAGAGGCGTTGACAGGTCTATTTGGTAAAAATAAAGTTTTAACTATATCTGGTGAAAATTATTTTAACTGGGATAAACACTCACCTATGTGGCAGGCAATAACATCCTCTAATCCCCATGCAAGTAATATTTTTCTTATGATTAGCGATCTACGTAAGATCATAAGCGGAGAATGGATAAAAAGGAGGGTGTATAACCGTGATACAGGTCTTTTTTCTACGGAGAAGATACATCGGGGTCATCAAGTAATTATAGTTAGTGGTTTGCACGCCCTTCATACAAAACAGTTGATTGAAATACATGATGTAAAATTTTTTCTTTCGAATAAAGATGATAATCAGAAAAGCGTGAATAATGTAGATTTTGAGAAATACATTCAACCTCAGCAAAAGAGCGCTGATATTATTTTTGAAGCGCAGACTAAAAGTAATAAAAATATTGATTTAACCATTAGAATTCGTAACGGAGTTTACTACCAAGAGTTGTTTAGAGTGTTGATAGGAATCTGTGGACTGCAAATGGAGGTAATTGAACTTGATGAATATGGTAATGTTGAGCTTATTGTTCAAGGTGATATTCAATCTGGTGATATTAGACTTGCCGCAAATGTAATTACCCCGAATTTGAGTGAATTCATCGACCAAGAAAGTGGTTTTCATGGCGGTACAATTGGCGTAATGCAATTAGTGGCATTAATGGAAATTGATGAAGTGTTAAAAAGAAGAAGAGCGGCGGCATAGTGTTAAAGATTTACCAAGACAAAGTAATATTAAAGCCAAAAGCTGTCATATTTGACACAGATAATACTTTATATTTGTATGAGGTTGCGCATCGTGCAGCTATGAAATCAGTAATGAAAAAGGCAGAAAATACATTGGGAATTAGTAGTCAAGATTTTCAAGAAGTTTTTGATTTATCAAGAAAAGAAATAAAGCTGCAGCTAGGTAACACTGCTAGCTCTCATAGTCGTTTACTTTACTTTCAAAGAGCTATTGAAAAACTTGGAATGGGTACAAGAATTTTTCTAACACTGGATCTTGAGCAAACTTACTGGAGAGAATTTTTGGTTAATACTAGATTATTTCCAGGAGTGAAAGAGTTTTTGCAGCAATTAAAGAGTATTGGAATAAAAACAGCCAATATTACAGATTTAACTGCACAAATTCAATTTAGAAAAATGGTATATTTTGGCTTAGATGAGTATTTTGACTATGTAGTTACTTCAGAGGAGGCTGGCTGCGATAAGCCAAATATTGAACCTTTTAAAATGGCGCTTAATAAACTTAAGACTGATCCAGAAGATGTTTGGATGATTGGAGATAGTCCTGAGAATGATATCTATGGTGCTAAAAGTAATTTTAAAATGACAACTTTACAAAAGATACATAAAGGGGTTAAAGTTGGAAGTAATCAATTTGCACCAGATGTGTCTTTTGATCATTATTCTGAGCTTATAAGTCTGATTTCAGATTTATAAAAAAATTGATATTGATAAAGTGAATAAGATGCGTGAAACTGTTGAGAAATTTTGTACAATAATTGGATTAAATCCTATGTTGGTTCAAGGTGCTGGCGGCAATATATCTTGGAAAGATGAAAACACTCTTTGGGTTAAAGCATCTGGAATGTGGATGGTTGATGCTGAAAAAAAAGATATATTTGTACCAGTTGATCTAAAAAATATTAGAGAAGAAATAGCAAAACATAATTATTCTATTGATATGCAAACATTAACTTCATCTGAACTACGACCATCAATTGAAACTATTTTGCATGGTTTGATGCCACATAGAGTTGTATTGCACGTGCATGCCGTTGAAATATTGCCGTATTTAGTTACCCAAAATTATTCAAAATTACTTAATTCTATTTTAGAAGGTATGTATAACTCTGCTTATGTTGGCTATAAAAATCCAGGCCCTGATTTGGCGCAGGCAATCAGCGAAATATTTTTACGTTCACCAGAAACGCAGACTCTATTTTTGCAAAATCATGGAATTGTTGTTGGTGGTAATGATGTTGACGAAATTAGTAGAATTTTAGATGACTTAATTGATAAAATGAGTAAGCATTCAAACAATATAATTAACCCATGTAATGTTGTTAGTGTAGCCCCGCCTCCGAATGGATACCTTCCAATTTTAGATAATGAGATAAATAATTTGGCTTTGGATGAGAATTGCTTTACTCATGTTTGCAAAAATTGGGCTTTATACCCTGACCATGTTGTTTTTTTAGGGAGAAATTCATTTTGTTATGATAATGTAGAGGAATTTTCATCCTCCAATGTAGGGCCAGATTTGTTGTTTATTAAAGGTGCCGGTGTTTATACTCTGCCAAAATTTAGCCGTGCAAAACTCGATCAATTAAGGTGTTACTATGATGTGATTGTTCGGCTAGATATCAATCACAAAATAAGAACCCTTAACGATAAAGAGATTGATAAATTAATAAATTGGGACTTAGAGAAATACAGAATTAGACATACAAAGTAGGAAGCTATATCAACTGATTTGATATAGCCACACCTAGTTATTAATTTATGATAAATAAAAATATATCGGTTGTTACTATTACATTAAATGACGAAAAAGGATTGACGGAAACGCTTAATAGCTTGTATCGCCTTAAAACCAAGCCTGGCGAAATTATAGTTGTGGATGGCGGCTCAGTCAAATTGATAATTGATAATATTTTAGGAAAGTTTTCGATTAAATTGCCACAATTAAAGATTGTGTCTGAGCATGATAAGGGGATATATGATGCTATGAACAAAGGACATAGTCTCGCAAATGGTAAATTAATTCACTATCTTAATTCTGGAGATACTGTTTTTGGAGATCCTTATTTTAATCTTAACACAGCCTCTTTACTTCCTGTTCAATTTCTAGATGAGGAGGGTAAAAAGTGCGGTAGTGACAGGTTAAAATTACTTGGTACTGCGTATAATCATCAAGGGGTTATTTTTAAATATAATCATTTTTCTTATAATCTTAAATTTAATATAGCTGCAGATTATTTGTGCACTCTACGTTCGTTTCCGAATGGCTTGTCAAAATTGCCTTTGGTTAATGGTGGTGGTGTAATCTATACTCTGGGTGGCGTGTCTACACAAAAAACAGTTGTTGGGTCAGTAGAGATGATTATTGCGCTAGTATTGAGTAAGCCTTTTTATGCAATGTTATTAGTGCCTGAAATTATTTTAAAAATTCTTACCCCTCAAAAGGTTCGTAGGCTTATATTACGTAATTTTAGAAAATGAATTTATTAAAGAGAAAAAAATGAAAAAATATTTTGTAACTGGGGGGGCTGGGTTTATCGGAAGTCATATTGTAGATAGACTTATCAGAGAAGGTAATAAGGTAATTATTTATGATAATTTTTCAACAGGGCAAGAGAGGTTCATAACTGGCGCCATTAATACTGGAAAGTGTACTGTCATCAAGGGTGATTTGTTGGATCAAGAGTTGCTAGATGAGTCTGTTTCTGGATGTGAAATGGTGTATCACATGGCGGCGAATGCAGATATACGACATGGACTTGAGAACCCTTATAATGATATTGAGCAAAATACTATTGCTACTTTTAATCTTCTTGAAGCTATGAGAAAGGGCGATGTTAGGCGTATTGCGTTTGCTTCATCTGCTGCCGTTCTTGGAGAATCAGAGCAGTTTCCTACACCAGAAAGTTGTGCTATTCCTATTCAAACATCTTTGTATGGGGCGTCTAAAATGGCATGTGAAGGTTTGATATCATCTTACTGTGAGGGTTATGGTTTTGAGGGTTATGCATTTAGGTTTGTGTCGTTACTTGGTCCACGGTATCCGCATGGGCATGTTTTTGATTTTGTCAAGAAGTTAAAAAATGATCCGAGCAGGCTTGAAGTTTTGGGCGATGGTAAGCAAAGAAAGAGTTATATGCATATTGAAGATTGTTTAGATGCAATCTTTTTAGTTGCCAATGAGAAAAGAACAGCATTGCAAAGCAAGCATAATTATCAAGTCTATCATTTGGGAAACCAAGAATATATTGAAGTATCTCAGTCGGCAAGAATCATTATTGCACAAATGGGACTAACTGCAGAGATAGAATATACTGGTGGGCGACAAGGATGGGTGGGAGACAATCCTTTTGTGTTTTTGGACGTTAGTAAAATGCAGTCCGAGGGGTGGGATCCAAAGAATACTATTGAAGATTCTGTCCGTGAAACGGTTGATTGGATTAATAATAATGAATGGGTCATGGAGGGTCGCCAGTAATGGCGTTAGTTTCGGTAATTATACCATCCTTTAATTCAGAGAAGTTTATTGGAAAGGCTATTGAGTCCGTGTTGTTTCAAACCTTCAATGATTGGGAGTTATTGATAGTAGATGGTGGTTCAAATGACAGAACTGTCGATATCATAAAAGAGTATTCAAAACAAGATGATAGGGTTGTTTATATTGATAATAAAGATGATATGGGTCCAGCCCATGCACGTTGTGTTGGTGTGAAACAATGTTCAGGAGAGTATGTTGCTTTTTTAGATGCGGACGATCTTTGGTTGGCGGGTAAACTAGAATCACAAGTGAAATTTATGCAAGAGGACAGTATTGACTTTAGTTATACAAGTTATCGTTCAATGAATGAGTCTGGAGAGCGTGAAGGTTGTGTGATTCCAATGTATTCAAGTTACAATTTTTTTCAAGCACTTTCTCGTAGAGGGATTGGAATTTTAACGGTGATGGTCAAAAGGAAATTGTTAAGTAATGATGTTATTGAAACTTACGGTAAATCTCATGGCGAAGACTATTTGTGGTGGCTGTTGATTTTGAAACAAGGAACTGTTGCGAGACATCTTGATAAGGACACTGCTCGTTATCGCCATGTAGATGGAGCTTTGTCATCTCATCGATACCGATATAAGCATCAAGCGACAGTTTGGGATAGTTATCGAAACGAAGTTGGCTTGGGATTTCTTATGTCGGCATTTTGCTATGGCTCTTACTTGCTTGATGCATCTCTTAGAAAAATATGGACTATGGCTTGTAGTCGTCTTACCACAAGGTAGATAATGGGCAATAATAGGCGGCAAGTAGTTATCCTTGCAGGTGGAAAAGGCACAAGACTAAAAGAAGTATCTGGTGATTTGCCTAAACCTATGGTTTTTGTTCTTGGGAAGCCTTTATTGCAACATTTAATTGAACAGTGTGTTGAGCATGACATTACTGATATTAAGTTGTTGGTGTCTTATAAGAAAGAAGTCATTGAAGATTACTTTGGTGATGGTGGTCAGTATGGCGCTTCTATTGAGTATATTGTTGAAGATGTTCCCAGAGGGACTGCTGGCGCTTTGATGGATGCTTTGCCTGAGTTGAACGATCAGTTCCTTGTGGTTTATGGTGATACTTTCTTTGATATTGATTTGGGTGCTTTTTGGGAGTTTCATCAAAAACAGTTGGGTGGCGCTTCTATCTTTTTACACCCTAATGATCATCCACATGATTCAGATTTGGTTGAGGTTGATGCAGATTTGCGAGTTCAGAAGATACATCCGTATCCACATGATGCACAGTGGCGTCAGAATTTGGTGAATGCCGCAGTATACATGTTTAATAAAGACGTGTTGCAAGGGCTTAAATCTAGTCTTGTTTCTATTTCTGAAAAACCTGATATCGCTAAAAATTTATTTCCATTGATGTTGGATGCTGGTAAAGAGCTTTACGGATATGTCTCCACAGAATACATTAAAGATATGGGTACACCAAAGCGCTTGCTCAAAGTGGAGAGAGATATCAATTCTGGAAAAGTTGAATCTTTAAAAAAGCAAACGCCCAAGGTGGCAATCTTTTTAGATAGAGATGGCACTATCAATAAAGAGGTGGATCATTTATCTAATATAGCTCAATTTGAGCTTATTGAGGGTGTAGGCGAGGCAATCTGTCAAATTAATGCAGTAGGTATTTTGGTGGTTGTGGTGACAAACCAGCCTGTTGTTGCCAGAGGTGATCTAAAGGAGTCTGAGCTGCAAATAATTCATAATAAAATGGATACTTTGCTTGGCAAGCAAGGTGCTTATATTGATAAATTATATTATTGCCCTCATCACACGGACAGTGGTTTTGAAAACGAAGTTGTAGAGTTGAAATTTGACTGTGATTGTAGGAAGCCAAAGACTGGAATGTTTGAACAAGCCAAAGAAGATTTGAATATTGTATTAGAGAGGTCTTGGATGGTTGGTGATAGTTATAGAGATATACTTGCTGCACAGAGTGCAGGCATGAAAAGTGTCTTAGTGCAGACGGGATATGCTGGAAAAGATAGTTGTAAGAATGTTAATCCAGATCTTGTTGCACAGGATTTGAGAGCTGCGGTTGGACTGATATTAAAGGAAAGTGAATAATATGATTGTTAGTAAGACACCATTGAGAATGAGTTTTGTGGGAGGTGGTAGTGATTTACCGTCTTATTACAGGCAAAAGGGCGGTGCAGTGTTATCAACTTCAGTTGATAAGTACATGTATGTGACAGTCAATCAAAAATTTGATGGTGATATTAGATTAAGTTATTCTATTACTGAAGATGTGAATAATGCTAAGCAGTTGAAACACCCTATTGTTCGTAATACCTTAGCATTGTTGGGTATTCCCAAAGGGATTGAGATTGCCTCAATGGCAGATATACCTTCTAAGGGGGTCGGCCTAGGCTCATCAAGTTCATATACGGTTGCATTATTGCATGCGTTATATGCATATCAAGGTCGGGATATTTCTAAGGAAGAATTGGCTAGACTGTCAAGCCATATTGAGATTGATTTGTGTGGAGAGCCAATTGGAAAGCAAGATCAATATGCCGCTGCGTATGGTGGGTTGAATCTTATTGAGTTTAATGAAGATGATTCAGTAGTGGTGAGCCCGATTCGCTGCAAACCTAAAACGATTCAAAAAATGGAAGAATCGATCATTGTTTTTTTTACAGGACGCACTCGTAGTGCATCCACTTTACTTGCTAAGCAATCAGATAATATGAATCAAGCTGACAAAAGAAATTTGATGTCAAATATGGTATCGTTGGCTTACGATATGAGAGATTTACTTGAAAAAGATGATGTTGAGTCATTGGGCGAGCTGTTAGATAAGAATTGGCAATTAAAACGACAGATGGTGGTGGGCATAAGTGACCCGCAAATTGATGATTGGTACAACAAAGGAATATTATCAGGTGCTACAGGCGGCAAGCTACTGGGTGCGGGCAATGGTGGTTTTATTATGTTCTTTGCACCAAAGGCAAAACATGCTGACATCGTGTTAACAATGAAAGATTTACAAAGAGTGCCTTTTTCTTTCGATAGTAGTGGCAGTCAAATCGTATATTCAGATTGAATAAAAGGAGAACTTCATGAAGTTTACAATTGGAAATTATATTGAACAGCATAATTTAGTGATTGAGAGTTTTGATTATCAAGAAATTGAAAATGCGATTAATCTAATTAAAGAAACCGCTGAGAAGGGAAAAAGAATTGCTGTATGTGGTAATGGCGGTAGTGCTGTAGCAGCGTCACACTACATTACTGATTGGAATAAAATGGTTTATAGTCACGCTAGTTTAAGATTCAATGGAATTTGCCTGTCAGACAATATTGGCTTGATTACAGCATACTCAAATGACCTGTCTTATAATGAAGTATTTTCAGAACAAGTTAAGAACCTGATGGAAGAGGGTGATTTATTAATCATGCTCAGTGGTAGTGGCAACTCAGGTAATGTCATTAAAGCAGCTGAGATTGCAAATGGTATGAAGGTTATTACTCTGGCAATTTGTGGTTATGACGGCGGTAAATTAAAGCAGATATCTAGCAATTCTGTTTGGATACGCTCTAATGATATGCAGCTTTGTGAGGATGCACAGACCGTGTTTGGGCATATGGTAATGAAAAGTCTTTGTAAAGAAAAAATATTTGCCGATAGCTAAATCGCATAGTAAGTTGTGCTAATATATTTTTGATGGTCATCATTTACACATGCTTATTTATAAGTGCTTGGTCAAGTGCAAGACTTTCAAAAATAACAAATTAATGTGCAATAGTATGACTTATCCGTTTTATGGACGCCGCCTTTGGTGGAGATAATTCCGTGTGGATAACGACTGGCGAGGATGGGAGCCCGTGGAAATGGGACCCCAGTGCCGGCAGATGGATCAAAGTGCCGGTGGGCGCAGGGGTACAGATCGCCGCCTCGGTCGAAGGCATTCCCTGGATGATCGCGAGTGACGGCACTATCTGGCGGGGCGTTCCCGGCCAGAATGTGCCGGATGTGGTTGGAAAAACCTTGGCCGATGCGGAAGCGGCGCTTTTAGCTAGCGCCGGGAGATTCACCGTCGGCAACCAGATCACTTATACAGAAGCAACCGACCTCGCCACAATAGGCCAGGTGACGGCTACCAACCCCGTCAAAGGCACCTTTGTCCGAGCTGGCGAGGTGGTGAACGTGAATGTTTACAAGCAACCCTCCCACGTCACCGTTCCCAATGTTCTTGGGAAATATGTGGACGCGGCGACAGCCACGCTCACCCAAGGCGGGATGACCTATCAAAACGCTTCGGGCAATATCACAGATCAGGCTTTGCTTGGTAAGGTGAGCGCCACCGATCCCGCTGCGGGCACCCAGGTGGCATATGGCTCCATAGTAACCGTCTACAAGGGCACCCAACTCGTCATGCCGAACTTCGTGGGCCAGAATTTTCGGGACTGCATGCAGATTCCCGGCAGCAAACCATTCTGTACCGGCAATATGACTTTGATCAGCTC
>ENA-OREN01004166-OREN01004166.1-marine-metagenome-genome-assembly--contig:-NODE-4166-length-12835-cov-6.723154_pt1 | contig 12835 bp, 12 predicted proteins | sample MGYA00248624_ERZ508555 | MGnify/ENA primary metagenome ERZ508555 (study PRJEB26222, sample SAMN06267773) | marine metagenome | isolation source: Saanich Inlet, British Columbia, Canada | place...
TTTTGACCCGTGTTGGTGATTTTAACCAATCCACTAATATCACCAATGGAATCGCCACGGCTGAAATTATTCTGAGAAGTCAGGGTGATTTTGTGTTTACCCATTCCGCCTCGTTGTGGCAAGCCAGTTCGTCCACCATCAGAACCATTAACACTATCGCTGTTATCGTTAGGCCCTAAAGTCACAGGAGTTGTTGTGAAGTTGGAAGACTTCCAAATCGCAACATTCGCGCCACCACGATCATTAACGGAGTAACCATCCTTGCCGCTAGCATCGTTAGCAGGTCCTGGATTTTCTAAAGTAATACTCTTGGCGTCGTTACATTTTGTCATTTGACCGGGAGCAATGCTACCTGCACTAGCTGTCATCGCAATGCCAGCGATAAAAGCAACTGTTAAAGCAAAAATCTTTTTCATATACCCTCTCCTTTTTTTGCGTTTAAAATCACTATTGAAAAAAGAACACTAAACAAACATGTGTACAGTAAGACTTTTTCTGATGCTTTCTTAGGAGAGATTCTAATAGATCGATTGCCGCGTAAATATAGGCGTAAGGACTTTTTTTATGTAGTATAAATCTTATTTAAATAATAATTTAATCCTACTATTTATTAAGTCTTTGTCCTACAAATAGGTCAGTAATAACAGAGGGGGGTGGTATTTACACCATTAACTCGATTTTCTATTGCAGAAGCCGATGGGAAATCGCGTAATGAATTAATTCTGCATTCTTCTTCATTTGCATTTTATCCAGAATACGAGATCGATGCGTGCTAATGGTTTTAACGCTCAGGGACAAAATTTTTCCAATATCTGTAGGAGACTCCCCTTCCGCAAGCATCATAAAAACCTGATGTTCGCGATCCGAAAGATTTTCATGCAAAGGCCGATCTGATTTACCAAAATCAAACGCCAGTTTTTCAGTGATTTCCGGGCTGGCAAACTTCCCCCCATTCGCCACCTTGCGAACTGCGGCATAGATCTGATCCGTGCTACTTTCTTTGGTAATAAATCCGGATGCTCCTGCCTTAAAATACCGAACCGCATAATGTTCTTCAGGATAGACCGTCAAAACAAGAACGGGTAGCTTAGGCTGTTCATCGCGCAACTGCTTTAAAAGATCCAGTCCGGTCTTACCTGGCATAGCCACATCCATTAGGACAACATTGAGGTTGGAACCTGGGATTTTCTTTAACAGATCGTCCCCACTTTCCGCTTCATCCACTACTTCGATGTCTGGAGTTTCCGAAAACGCATTTTTCAATCCTCTTCTAAATAGAGGATGATCATCCGCAATAATTACTTTAATTTTCTCCTTCATTGTCACCATTTCCGTCCTTTTTAATGTTGATGGTTACCCTAGTGCCTCCCTTGGAAACACCCTCAATTTTGACATAGCCTCCCCATACCATAGCGCGTTCCCGCATTCCAAGCAAACCCAATGACCGTAAGTTTTGTATTTGCTCAGCTGTTATTCCACAGCCATTATCCTGAACCTCCAGGTTAATATTTTCTTTGCAGACATATAACTTGACGCTCACCTGCGTTGCCTGAGAATGTCTTACAATATTTGTCAATGTTTCCTGAAAAATTCTAAACAGAGTCGTTGATCTTTCGAGATCCAATTCAAAACCATTCATTTGATCGAGAAACTGGCAGTGAATCCCTGTTCGAGTCATAAACTCCTTGACCTGCCACTCGATCGCTTCAGCAAGACCCAGGTCATCCAGAATCGGGGGTCTTAAATCCATCGCGATTCTTTGAACGGACTGGATGGCATCATCACTCATTTCCAATAGTTGTAGGATAGACTCCTGAGTTCCCGGACCATTCCGAGCCAGTTTTTTATCTAACAAGGAAAGTTCCAGTTTGATAGTTGTTAGAAGCTGGCTTAAATGGTCATGCACTTCCCTCGCAGTTCGTGTTCTTTCCTCTTCACGAACCTGCTGCAATCGGTGGTAAAGGTTACGTAATTGTTCCTGAGATATTTCACTCTGGTCTAACGCGCGTTTTCTTTCAAGCACCCTCCCCAATTGAGTCCCAACTTGCGCCATGATAGCCAGCATTTCCTTGTCAGGTTCGGCGGCTTTAGTCGAAAAAAACTCCATAACGCCGACCACCTCTCGACCTATTAAGATAGGAAAAGCAAACCCCGCTCTAACCCCAATATTTTCCGCCAGCCTGGCACGAGGGAAATTTAGATCCTTTGTAACATCAATGATCCACTCCGGTTCGCCACTCGCCAACACACGCCCGGGAAGCCCAATACCTGCTTGCATAGGTGAGTCTCCCGTAATTTTTTGAAACACATCAAATTTACCTGGATCACCCACATGCCAAATCTCAGTAGGGATCAGCCCAGAAGCCGGTTTTTCTGCAGCTAAATAAAGATGGCCTAACGGCCAGCCTGCAAACTTGCAAACCCTTTCTATACAAAAATACAGGGTATCGTTGACAGCTCGGGCTTCATTAGAAGCAATCGCAATAGCCTTAACCAGTTTCGAACTATCCGCTTCACTGTTTAAACGCTGGTTGACCTCCTGTAGTTTAGCGGTGCGATCTTCAACACTTGTTTCGAGAAAATTACGCGCAGCCTGAAGTGTTTCATCGGCCTTGTTTTTCAGCAGGCATAATATTGCCGTCATCCAGATAGTAATGAAAGCCAATATTCTGTTTGCGATAACATTTACCAACTCTCCTCCCGGTGGCGAAAAGAAATATCCCAGTAAGTTCAATAACGAGCTTACAATGGCGGCAATGATTATCAGCTTTCGGTTTCGCGCCATCATCCCGAGCAAAACGAGGGCAACGTAGAGCATGCCATCGGCAATACCCAAAGGAAGTAAAGCATCCACAATAAAAATTCCAGTAGCGGCGATGCTTCCTATCAGTAAATATTTAGCGGGATAATTCTTCATTACTACCTAAGATTCCAAGATGTTTTAGCCGTGTTGAACAGCTTACGCTAAAAATCGGAATCACAATTTAGGAGTGGATTTTTCCTGTAAATTTTTAAGATGCTTGCTGAATCCTATGATAAAAAGCGTTGCCCCCAGCATCTCAAAACCTTCTTCGATCCCAATCAATAAACGTACGTAATCGTAACGCTGAGTATCCTCAACAACCGTTTTAGCAAGACCCTCTAATACCAAAACCCCAATCCATAATGTCAGAGCAACAAACATCGTGCCCAATATTTTTGGAGAATAGAAAAACCGCTGCAAAAAAAATCTTGCGAGAAACACAACCACTACCACAATCATCGGAGCATAAAACCAAAGCCATTCGTGGACAAAATGAAACACCATAGATTCAAGTGCCAATGTCCGGCCTATATTTATAAAATTTTCGTGAATGCCTATGCAATCATCCAGACCAATAAAAAAATATACGAAAGCAACGAGGAACCAGGGAAGTTTGTTACTCCAGGAAGCACCATGACCATAATCCGCACGGGCGGTAATTAGGACAACACTCCCCAAAAGAAATAACTGTGCCGTTGAAAAAAGAGTTCCATATCCTTTTTCGGCATTCAAACTCCAGAATAAATCTCCCGGATATTTAAACCACATTATTTCCAGCCCAACTTGCACCATTAAAAGAAAAGAGAAAAGGTAGATGCGGGTGGGCTCTTCTGTGGTTATCCTTTTTATCAAAGACAGTTGTTTTGCCCGAAAATCTAAATTGACCCACCCCCTCGAAATCAGAAGGATTAGAAAGAACATAAATGGGTTGTTCAATCTATTCCCAATATGGGGAACCGGAAAATCTGGCCAAATGCGAGCATGAATAAAAATAATCAGCATGGCAACCAGGTCAACCCCAATAAGCATTTTGAATATTAGATCTAGTTTTTTAGATTCTGAAAAATACAAAACATAGTTTATTTAAAGGTTTGAGGTCACGTTCTATAGACTTGAAGTACCAGAGGCTAACAAAAAAAAGCTTCAGTGACCAGCCCTCAATTGCAAATCAGCCCCCACTTAGAACTACTTTCTACGAGGTCAACTCACTACTGCATCAAGCCCTCTTTCAGCATTACCTTCAACTCTCTCCACCCGGTTTGGCAAACAAACTGAGATTCGGCCTGCATACTGGATGTAACCAGAATTAATGCAAACTTTCAACTTGCATGGAGAACGTAAAATTCGTGCTTTACCATCGCGAATTTCAATTCGGGTCATACCCAACCGCCCTTCAACATCGGCGATTCGGTCTTTCGATAGGGAGTAACGAGCGACTCTTTTTTGAGCTACATCAATCACCACCCAACTGCCCTGCCCCATACCTGATCCAAAGTAATAAATAAGTCCGGCGTTGAACAGAATACAAAGAACAATCAGAGTCTTATCGCCGCCGCTGAATTTCAAAAGACCTTTCATTTTTGCCATTGGGCATCATCCAGATGAACTTGCGGCTTTAAATAGGTATCAAAATAAATACTCATCGTTTCCAATCCTGAAAAATAATTACGTCTCGAAAAGGCTTCTGCTCCCGGCCCTTGGTACCGGCGGGAGAATACCGCCAGTCTTTGTGCCGTTCTCAATTTAAAATTACGATCAAATGCTTCCCGTTCTTGCAAAGTCATTCCCGTTACAGGAGGTTTTTTGTTTATTCGGTGACGTAGCATATTTAAGAAAACCTCATCTGTTTCCCATTTCAAGGGTGGCAAAAGAGATACTGTAGAAAATTCCAGAATCGGACGGTCATCCGATATCTCTCCTGCATTTTCCAGAAAAGCAGACAAGTGGTTGGCATCTGTAATAAAAAAATCGGCAAAGTCCAAAAAAGACATTACTTTCATTTCTTCCGCAACTTTTTTTAGTTCGGGATTTTTCAACTTGGTATCGAAAAGGTTTTTATCAATATTTACTTTTTCACGTGATCCTATCAAAAGAACAATGCGGGTCAAAAAACTGTTCCAGACAGAAGACTCTGGAAATACGTTTTTGAAAGTCTGGGTAATGGATCGAGCATCCTCACGCCCGACAAGGTGCAATGGCAGCCACTGGACCAGAATCCCATCTTCTTTTAAATGATTCAAAGCCAACTCATAAAATTCTTTAGAATAGAGGTTAACAACGCCTGCCTGTAAAGGCGACATTGGCTCCATAACGATGACATCATAGCGAGTTTTTGACCAACGCAAAAAGGCTCGCCCATCCTGAATAAACATTTTCGTATTGGACCGCTTTAAAACATCGTGATTCCAATCGGAAAACCATTTTGAAAACTTCAAAACATTCTTATCGATCTCCACACCGTGGACATTGGCGTTCGAGAACAGGGAAGCGATGCCCAGCGTGTTACCAGTTCCGAATCCAATCACCAGAACATTTTTCGGTTCTGGATGAAGCACCATAGGAACAAACCCCATGGCCTGCATATAAGTACTTCCGGAAAAAGATCTGGAAACCGTAGCGGTACTGAACCCATCCAGATAAATAGTTCGCGCCCCAGATTCAGTATCCTCCACCACACTGATCGTGGAAAATTCTCCCTCCTTATAATCAAGGAGTTTTATCCTGTCTTCGGGAACATTTATTTCCAACCGGGCCAAATTATGAACCCCTGATTCCCCTGTTTCAATTTGCGGTACAAAAATCGTTTTTCCGACTATCAACACAACCAATACAACAGCCAATATTAAAACTGGATTCTGCTTGCGATACTTTGCTAACACAAAAACTCCAAACAAAATCAACACGGCATAAATCAAATAAATGGACAAGCGAATGCCAAATAGAGGAATAAAAACAAACGGTGTCAATATCGTTCCCAGCACTCCACCTAATGTATTAATGGAGTAGACATTGCCAATGGCTTTGCTCACAGCTTGCAACCGAAACGAATAAATATGGTTTGCCAGCGGGAACAACAGACCAAAACCAAAGGTAGGAACAAACATCAAACCAAATGCAAACAGAAATCTTATAAAGAGGGTTTTCTCTGGAGAGTTTTCAATACTATAAAAAAATCGATCTGTCAGCGAAGTCCACTCTGTCAGGTTCTCCAGCAGGGGCAGGATTCCAATACAGACCAGTCCAATCGAAATTTCAATTAGGATAAATTTTAATATCCAATTGGACTCGCCGAGCAGTCTCCTGGCAACCAGACTGCCAAACGCGATGCCAGACAAAAAAGTGGCCAGTATCAGCGCAAAAGAAAAAAGCGTTGTACCCATGGGAAAAACGAGAATCCTCGTCCAGAGAATTTCACTGGAAAGGGATGCCATACCGGAATAGGCAAACATCACAAAAACTAGCAGATTTATGTTTCCAATGTCTTCATCAGCTACAGAATTGTTGTTTTCCTTTTTTGCACTGATATGCTGTTGATCTACCTGATAAAAAATACGTCCGCATACAAAACATACCAAAAACACCAGAGCATTGAGTAACACCCCGAACCAGATCGCCCCCTGAACTCCCCATAGCTGAATTGCAAAAAATTGCGTAAAAAGACAGCCAAAAACAGCGCCCAAAGTATTCCATCCATACAAAAGAGAAATCTTGGAAAAAACCTGTCGCTTTTCATTTCCTACAGCCCAGCAGCTGACCAATGGAAGGGTCGCACCCATGAGTAAAGTAGCGGGAAGCATCAAAAACGTACCCAACAGGAACTCCATAATATGGACCATGAGTCCGGCTTGCCCATCTGATGGCAATACTAAAGGATAAATTTTTTCCAACAACTCCAATCCTAACGGAAAGGACAAGGCATACAATCCTATCAATCCTTCAAAAATGCCATACCAGAGAATCAACCGTTTCGATCCGTCACCTTTTGCAAGTATCCGACCCATTCCCCAGGCACCGCCAGCAAGACCCAGCATGAAGGCGCACAATACGGCACTCAAAGCATATAAGGTTGCTCCGAAAACAAGGGTTAGATAACGAAACCAAATCAGCTCGTAGACCAACGTCGCCATACCTGAAGCAAACAAGCAAGCGTAAGCGATCGAATTAATTCTGGATTGTGAGTTTGAAATTTTTGACATCATACAACCTTGGATTCTCCCACAGCCTTGCTAAGCAGTCAATTTGAGGTATTGCAACTTAATTTCATGAATGATATCCTCACACCCATTCTGACTTAATAACATTTCAAATAAGTAGACCCATGAAGACCCGTATTATTTTTCCTGCATTAATTCTCAGCATAGTTTTCTCCTTCATTTTCCTCGAAAATATCACAGCACAAACACCCACGGTACCCAAACTGAATATCGAGATCCCAGAATTGGTTGCCCGTGTGAACGGTGTTGATATCGAGTCCAAATATGTCGAGTTTCGACTGAATCAAATTTTAAGAAAAGTTCCTCGTCCTCTGACCGTGAAAGAAAAAACCAGTATTGCAAAAGACTTAATTGAAAAAGAAGTGGTCCGAGAATTGGTCAATCAGCAAGGAAAAAAAGAAAACCTGGAAATAGACAATAAAATAATCAAAAAAGAACTGGAATCGCTTCGTTCATCCTACTCTTCCGAAGAAGATTTCACGAAAGCACTAAAAGCCAGAAACATAACTCTGGAAGACATAAAAAAATCAATGCAAATTGATATCAACGCTCGTCAATTGCTCAACGCACAGATAAAAGGGAAGATCAATATTTCCGATGAAGAAGTAAGGAAGTATTATGATAATAACAAGCCAAAATTTGTACGCCCCGAGGCATATCATACACGCCATATCCTCGCAGCATTTTTTCCACCCGAGGCTTTGCGAAGCCAAACTATTCAAGAGTTGCAAAAAAATAAAGAATATTTTGCACGAATAGCGGAAGAAAAAATCGACAAAGTAATCGCCGAGTTAAAAAAAGGAATCGACTTTGAAGAAGTGGCAAAAAACCAGTCCGATGATGAATCGTCCCGAGAAAACGGGGGAGATTTGGATTTCATATATAAAGGGGTCTTCGATGCCAGCTTCGATGAAGCCGCCGGAAAGCTGAAACCTGGAGAAATCTCAGGAAAAGTAAAAACGCGGTTTGGGTTCCACGTACTTCAACTCGTCAAAACAAAGCCTTCTGAAACAGCACCCTTTGATGAAATGAAACCGGGAATTCAAAAACATTTATTTCTTGAAGAAGCCAAAAAACAAGTTTCCAGCTACGTTGAAGAACTTAAAAAAGAAGCAAAAATTGAAACTTTTTTTTAAGCACCCTGCATAATTCCCTTTTCATCGCACTTCATCCAAATGTCGTAGCACCTTGTTTAACAGTTGCGGCGAAAACAGTTTCCCACTCAAGTTTTGGATGGCTGTTGAGCCCGCTTGCTGAAACTTTTTTAAAACCGCAGGGCCTGGTTGAGCCCCCCATTTAATCCCATTATTTTCTAATACTTTTTCGGCTTTCAAATTATCCTTCTGAATAACCGCCGCTAACTCCTTCAAACTTTCCGAACCAATTTTTTTCAACACTTCCTGATAAGCGGGAGAAAGTTTTTTAAACTTTTTCTTTGATATTAAAACGCCCCCTGTCGCATAGCCCATTCGTAAGCGTGTAATATGATTCACTTTAGTGAACCATTGCAAAACCAGTGCGCCCTGAGTGGATGAGTACACCGTATCCACCATACCCGTCTGCAAAGAAAGTAATACATCCGTTATCGAAAGGGGAATGGGTTGGACATCCATCCCTTTATAAGCCTGCTCTACCAGTGGGTCGCCTTCCCACAACCAGGGTTTGGATTCACGCAGATCAGCTAATGTTTGAATGGGTTTTTGCGATAAGAAATGAATCCACCCGACCGGAACCCAGCCTAACAAAATGTAGCCCTTTTTATCAAAACTCTCGACAAAGTAATCATTCATCATCTGATAAACGTGTTCTATTTGTTGGTCCGACTGAAAGAAAAACGGCAGATCAAGGACCCTTACTTCCGGAAGAATTGCTCCCAATCCAACGCCGGTGAAACCCGCCCCGTGCAACTGACCAATACGCATTTTTCGTATCACATCTTTTTCATCACCCGAAACTCCGCCTGGATAAAATTTAAATGAAACATTTCCTTCGGTGGCTTTTTTTATTTTCCCAGAAAACCGGCGTAATGACTTCATCCACGACGAGCCTTCGGGAGCCAAAGTGGCAAACTTGATGATGTGTTTTTTTTCAGCATAGACATTTGAATCTAAACCAGCCAGCACTAAAACTGCCGTAAAAAATAGCGCATGAAAACAATATAAAGACGATTTAAAATAGCTCATCAATTTTTCCTAATAAAACTGCCGCTTTTCGCTTCGCAATCTGGTTGGCTAAACGCTGTTCGGGCAAAACATCATCTGAAGCTTCGAGAACTTTTTCCAATTGTGTTTTGAATAGTTTCTGATCCTGATTCTGTACCGCATAGGTTTTGGCATAAAGAAATGAGACGAGAAGGTATTTACCCCCAGTTATTCTCAGTGCTTGGTCAAAATGGTTTCTGGCTTTATCCGGATTCCCCCCTAACATACGACTTCGCCCGCCATAATAAGCACCCAAAAACAAATGTGGGCCCGCATAATGAAAATCTGGGTCCAACGCAACCGCACGGTTCATCAACGCATCGATTCGAGGCAAACTGCTGAAAGCTTCCACCGAATCCAAATTCAAAGACAACCAGCTTCCCCAACATTGCCCTGCCCAGAATAACGCCGGTTGCTGCGAAGGAGTTACCTCTGTCAATCTTTTGGACCACTCATCCAGAGAAAGTCCTCTCCACGTCTTGCCATTGCTCTGAATCTCCAAAGCACGGAACGCATAGTTCTTACCGCGCAAATATAATGCAGAAGCCCGATCGGGTTCGCTGTCTTCAATAAAGCTAAACGCATAACCACAAAACCCTTCTCCAAGTTTTTGTAGAATCCATACATTTTCCGGGTCTTCTTTTGCCAGACCCTCCAACATTTTTAGACTAGCTGGAATAGCTTTTTCGGCAAGGTCTGTATCTCTTTCTTCCTGTATCGAAATGATTTGGCTGTAAATGAGAGGCAAGGTGGCCTGAACAGCCAGACGTCGGCTGGAACAGCCCGATAAAAGAGTGGTTATCAACAATAGCCCGAAGATAAAACGCATCATATAAATAATATTATCAGAACGGGTAAAACAACACTAATATTTTGACATGAAAAGGGCCATTTGCTAACATCGACTCAAGTTAATTCTCTTTTAGCGACCAACAGTTTTTATATACAATCGCACACCCATTGGCCGTAGTATCTCCCTACCACTTCTATGTCACAAGAGATAGGTACTGAAGCGAAAAGCATTCAATGCACCCAAAAGATTCTGTTTGCTCTTGGCTCTATTTTTGTAGTCGTTGGCATCATCCGACAATGGCCGATTCTGGGAAAAACTTATATGGAATTTATTGAGGGAAGTGGTTATTTATCCCTGATGCTGGGACTCATTATGATTGTACTGGGTTTTTCCGTTCCGCTCCTGATGGGGGATGAGGAAGATTCTTAAAAATCTTTTTATAGAAGGTGAATTATGAGTGATAAAGATAAAGCTGAGGGAGATGGGTTTGTAATAAAGGACAACCGGTCCTCGCAACTTTCTGAAGAGGAAGCAGAGACTCACGATACCCAGGAAAGTTCGGCGCCTGCTGGCGAAGGAGCAGATCATCAACACCAGCAACCTTTTCAAATCGATTTCTCAACATTTATAATGTCGCTGACTTCGTCCGCATTTTATCATTTAGGCGACATCGCCGATCCAGAAACCGGCAAAACAGAAACCAACCTGCCAGCCGTTCATCAGACGATCGATATGCTGACCATGCTCAGAGAAAAAACACAAGGCAACCTCAACGCAGAAGAAAACAAACTGCTCGAACAATTGGTCTATGAACTACAAATGAAATACGTTGCAAAATCCAAAAGCGGGGCGAGCCCAGCAGGCCAATAGGTCTATTCCCTTATAGCGATACAAATACCACTTCTGGATATAACAACCTCTCGAAAAAGCCATGTCCCTACAAACCGATCAAAATGGAATGTTCATCTATGGTATGACCCATACCGATGAGCTGGGCAAATTCCTAAAGCATAAATTCCCCGAACACCAGATACAGCAAACTTATGAAACTCTGGTCGAGTTTTCTAAAGATCAGTCAAAATTAGCAAAGACCTCGCCTCTCAGAATGTTCTGGAAACATCTCGAAAAGGTCTACCACGAAGGAGTTCCTCCCTTACAATGTCATCGCGGTTGCGACTATTGTTGCCATACAGGGGTAACCTGCACGCAAATGGAATGGGACGGCATCCTGAAAAATGCCGAGGAAAATGGCATCGACCTGGACGAGATAGTCGAAAAATCGCAACGAACTATTAAGAAAGTTGAAGAAGTGATCGATGCAGGTAAAAACCTCGATCAAGTGGACTGGCATCGTCTCGTCATCAATCAGCCGTGCCCGTTCCTGAGTGATGAAGGTGCCTGCCGGATTTATGAAGACCGGCCTCTCGACTGCCGAATGGTGGTGTCATTCCGTGGTATCTGTGAATCCAAAAAGCTCGAACACGCACAACGTGGAGTCGTTATAGAAGAAGCCGTGGGGGCCACCGTCATCGCCAAACTCCAGCATGACGCCACACCGAAAATCAAACGCCGAAAATTTCGCGGTACGCAACCCATCAAACTTCTGCAACACTGGCTCATTATCTGGAGAGACAAAACTGCTAGCCGCAGGGGCAAATAACTGCTCGAAAAGTAAAACCCCCTCCTTAAATTTTCTATGCCACGCATCACACAACTGGTAGCACCTAAAAAAATAGAAATTAAAGAGCGTGAGGTTCTATCAGCAGGACCCGGCGAAGCGGTCATTCAGGTTCAACACGCCGGGATTTGCGGTACCGACCTTGCCCTCTTCCATGGAAACTACCCTGTTCCTCTGCCGCATATTTGTGGACACGAGTTTATGGGGAAAGTCACAGAGGCGGGAGACGGAGTAGACTCAAAATGGATAGGCAAGCCGGTTACGGCAGAAATAAACAATACCTGTTTGGCTTATGGAAAAAAAGATTTATGCATCGCCTGCGAAAAAGGCGTGCCCTCACATTGCCAAACACGAACCGTAACAGGAATCATAAACCATAGCGGAGCCTTCGCCGATGAAGTAAAAGTAGCCGCAGGCACTCTGCATGAAATACCCTCGAACGTAGACCCGCTCATCGCAACACTCACGGAGCCTCTGGCCGCAGCGTTACAAACATTCGTAATGTCCCCGATGAAAAAAGACGACAAGCTGGTGGTGATCGGACCCGGCAGACTCGGCATCCTTATTATTTTCGCAGCTTCATTAAAAGGAATAAAAACCATTGCCGTATCGCGAAGTGAAACAAAAAGAAATCGCTCAATACAATTCGGAGCGCAACACGCTTTCGCGCCTGAAGATGCAATGGCTGAAATTTGTAACGTGACAGAAGGGTTAGGCGCAGAAATGGTCGTTGATACCACGGGCAATCCCGATGGCATTACTCAGGCTTTAAAGCTAGTGCGCCCGCAGGGAACAATCGCTTGCAAAACCACTTGCGGATTGCCAGCCACTGGACTCGATATGACACAACTGGTCGTAGATGAAATAAGGCTACAGGGATCGCGGTGTGGCCCTTTCAAACCCGCACTGAAAGCTATTCAATCGCATCAGCAAAAACTAAAATCCCTCATAAGCTCAACCCGCCCCCTGGAAGAAATGCAAGCCGCTCTCGAAGCCGCCGAGAAAGAAGATAAAATCGTATTAAACATGGGGTAGAAAGATATTTCTATGAGTCGTCTAGGCGGTTAGCCGATGTCATCAATGGCGTGAAGTTTATTGATCGTATAGATGAGGAAACTTTCGAACGTCAAAGGAACGCCGCATAAT
>ENA-OREN01004168-OREN01004168.1-marine-metagenome-genome-assembly--contig:-NODE-4168-length-12829-cov-29.518115_pt1 | contig 12829 bp, 9 predicted proteins | sample MGYA00248624_ERZ508555 | MGnify/ENA primary metagenome ERZ508555 (study PRJEB26222, sample SAMN06267773) | marine metagenome | isolation source: Saanich Inlet, British Columbia, Canada | place...
CTGGGTTATTTAGATCATCTCGTTAACCCTGCGATAACAAATTCTTTCGGTCGCCAATTCGAACTAAGCGCTGACGAGTTGGCAGTTGAATACATTAAGAAAACTGGATTGACCCAAGCTGATTATGTGAAATTTCTTTATTGGATGAAGGAAAACCTTGATGGCTCGGACCGTTCTACAACAGTCTCCATTTTCTCAACTCATCCTGCGACGCAAGAAAGAATAAATGAACTCATAGAGAACTAGGGGCAACGTTCATTTTTAAGTACATGCCCTGCTCGAGGGTTTGTTATGTTCTGGAAGCTATTTTTCCCCTGATGAGGGTAAGTTTTATTGTATTTACCGTTGAAAACATAAGCTTTTTAAAGATAACCAACTATGTTGTCCGGGTTGCCAACCGTAGTCAGATTTTTTCTTAACAAAGTTTGATGTCTAGTGTCAGAAAATAGTTGACAGTAATGCGATTTTCTTCGATCATTCCTTCTTCTCAAGGCTAAATTTTAATATATTCAAGTAACTTTCATTATTGGGGTAAAAGCAATGTCGGAACAGCCAGATATTATTTACACAAAAGTCGATGAAGCTCCAGAGCTTGCCAGTGGATCCTTCCTTCCAATTATTCAATCATTCGCAGGGGTAGCTGGGATTAGGATCGGGACAAAGGATATTTCTCTTGCAGGCAGGATTATTGCGCAGTTTTCAGAACGTTTAACGCCAGAACAACAACAACCGGATGACCTTGCTCTTCTTGGTGAGATGGTTATGCAGCCAGATGCGAATATTATCAAGCTACCTAATATCAGTGCTTCGAATCCACAAATTCAAGCCGCTGTCGCAGAACTTCAGTCTCAGGGTTACAATTTGCCGGATTACCCGGAAGATCCAAAAACTGACGAGGAAAAAGAAATAAAGGCTAAGTTTGACAAGGTCAAAGGTAGTGCCGTAAACCCGGTTCTTCGACAAGGAAACTCTGATCGTAGAGCCGCGGTTTCAGTGAAAAACTACGCAAAAAGCAATCCGCATAAAATGGGAAAATGGTCCAAAGATTCTAAAACTAATGTCGCTCATATGAGGAGCGGAGATTTCTATTCTAATGAAAAATCTTCTGTCATTTCCGACCAGGCTGCGGGAAAAGGTAAGATTGAGTTTGTAGGTGCAGATGGAAATACCACTCTACTCAAAGACAACATTGCAATGGGCGCGGGCGATTTAGTAGATGCAACGAAGATGAGCCGAACGGCTCTTCGCAGTTTTATTAAGGATTCTATTGCCGAGGCCAAAAAACAGGGTGTTCTTTTATCTCTTCACATGAAAGCTACGATGATGAAAGTTTCCGACCCCATTATTTTTGGTCATGGCGTGACTGTTTTCTTTGACGATGTTTTCACAAAACACGAAAAACTTTTCAAAGAACTGGGTATTAATGCAAATAACGGCTTGGGTGATGTTCATGTGAAGATCAAGGACTTGCCGGCTGACCAAAAGGCAGAAATTGAGTCAGACATCAAGGCATGCATAGAAAACGGTCCTGAACTAGCAATGGTAGATTCTGATAAAGGAATTACAAATTTACATGTCCCCAGTGACATCATTATCGATGCTTCAATGGCTGCTGCGATCCGGGCCTCTGGAAAAATGTGGGATCCAGCTGGAAAGGAAGCTGATACTCTGGCTATGATTCCAGATAATAGTTATGCGGGTATTTATCAGTCAGCGATTGATTTTTGTAGGGAGAATGGTGAATTCGATCCTACCACGATGGGAACTGTTCCCAATGTTGGCCTCATGGCACAAAAAGCTGAGGAATATGGATCGCATGACAAAACTTTTGAGATATCCGGCAACGGTACGGTTCGCGTCCTTGATGGAGGGGGTAACGCTTTGCATGAAATTGCTGTTGAAAAAGGGGATATATTCCGTGCTTGTCAGGTTAAGGATATTCCCATTCAAGATTGGGTTAAACTGGCTGTCAAGCGAGCTCGATTGTCTGAAACCCCGGTAGTTTTCTGGCTCGATAAAAACCGGGCGCACGATGCTAACATGATTGAAAAAGTAAATACCTATTTAAAGGATCACGATACAAATGGTCTGGACATTTCGATCATGTCTCCTGTCGATGCTATGAATCATTCATTGAAAAGGGCAAAGGAAGGAAAAGATACCATTAGCGCCACGGGAAACGTGTTACGGGATTATTTGACGGATTTGTTTCCGATTCTTGAATTGGGAACAAGCGCAAAAATGTTATCTATCGTTCCCCTGATTCAAGGTGGAGGCCTTTTCGAGACCGGTGCTGGTGGATCTGCTCCTAAGCATGTTCAACAGTTTGTCAAAGAAGGGCACTTGAGGTGGGAGTCTCTGGGTGAATTCCTTGCACTCTCAGAATCTTTTGCGCACTTAAAACAGGTAAAGGGAAATACCAAAGCACAGGTGCTGGCCGAAACTCTGGATAGGGCTACCGGGAAATTGATGGAAAACAAAAAATCTCCTGGCCGTACGGTGGGCGATTTAGATAACGCAGGTACTCATATTTACGAAACACTCTACTGGGCAAAAGAACTGGCAGCTCAAGATGACGATGCGGATCTTAAAGCAAAGTTTGCTCCCATCGCTGAACAACTTGAAGCTAAAATAGATACCATTTTTACTGAAATGAATGCGAGTAATGGACAGGCTAAAGACCTTGGCGGTTACTTCCGAACAGACCCGGGAAAAGTCGCACAGGCCATGCGTCGTAGTGCAACATTCAATTCAATATTGGACAGCTTGAATTAAGGTTGGTTGAGGGTATTTTTTTCTACTCAAAAATAACGAGAGAGCTACTTACTGAGTGACTCTCGGTGTTCTTCCAGTAAAAGTTTTAAGGGATCCGGTGGTTTTTTGCCGGGTCCTTTTTAATTTTGGTTTCTCGAGTTATTTTTAAATCACTCTAGCGTATAAGTAAGGCGTAGGTGGAAAGAACAATTGATGGTCAGCCACAAAAAAACTCTTTCAGGAATTAATAAGTGGTTTGATTTTCGATAGGTTTCTTAGAATTTGTTCGTTACATTTTAGACAAATCCAACCTTCACCCGAGAAGATCCAGAACTCATCTTCTACCCATTCCTTTGCTTCTTCTTCTGTGTCACAGTACTCGCCAGCTTGGGAACACTCGGCAGATATTTTGATTTGGCACTCCACTGCAAACCGGTTATTTTTTTTTATGATCAACTTAAAATCCTTTTGATGACTACCCTTACCCTTAAGGGGAAGAATAGACTAAGAACTACTTATCGTAACCTCTAAGTTCGGGTCACAGTAGCCTTTTAAGGCTCTCTCAATTGCCGCTAGGGTCCCTCCGGTTGAACTTGGGCAACTTCCGCAAGCACCTTGATACTTGATGATGACATTATTGTCTTCTACCTTGATAACTTCCAAACCCCCTCCATCATTTGCTAGGGCTGGCCGAATTATCTCGTCCATTAAAGACTCGATTATTGATTCTTTTTCATCATTAGGAAGGTGAGGAAAGGTTTCGCGGTCAATCGTTCCAACGAAAGAATTTTTTTTTACTTTTTCAGGAGGTTTTACTCCTGGTGGAAGAAGATTTTCTTTTATCGCACTTTTTACGTCATCCATGAAGTGCTCCCACGCTTTTTGGGAGAACATGGTGACCGAGACATAACTTTGGCAAAGGAATAACTCTATAGCACCTACCTTAAATAAGGCCTGAGCCAGAGGATTATCTCCCGTATATTCGTCATCGTCCTCCCCTGAAGAAAAAGAAAGAGAACCATTAGCTACGACCGGACCCTCCATTATAAACTTGAGTGCCGCTGGATTTGGTGTTTCTTCTATCCGTAATATTTCCAAAATAAAGATCCTTAATTAGGAGTGACCTAGTATTAGATGCTTGGATTTTAAAATAGATTTGGATGTATTGGTGTGAGTGTCCCGGGACAACCTAATTTAGATTTTTATATAGTACATTCTTTTATAATGGTTTTCTTTCTTTGTTCCTAGAAGAATTTTGATACTCTAGTGTTTTTTTATTTAAATTTACAATAGTTATGATTTTTAAAATCATTGATTCTTTTGAGAAAATAAATTATCAATTGAAGATCAACGGAATATTTTCGAGACTTTTTGGGAAGTTATTTGGACCCTTAAATGTTCAGATAAAATTATTATAGTTTATGGCTTTACCGATCAAGATGGCCAAAGCCTCAGGGAATAAAGTACTTAAAGACTTTATATTAAAAGGCCTTCATCTTGTCATCAATTTAATGTTGGCATTGTGCTCTTAGTTGGGGTACTATTAAGTTTCGGTTGTTGGTTGAAGCCGTCAGGAGAATTAGTGGTGCTGATATAGAAGAGAGCTTTTCCTTTTAGGTTGAGAGATGCGGATCTTAATACGATCCTTGTTTGAGTTTAACTTCCTCCCCTCCCTCCATTTTTCTCAACGATTAAAAGTCAATCATATTTATTAAGACGGTGCTTGTTGTCTCGACCAAGCTTGAATGGTTGTGCACGCATGTGTCAGTCTCCATTTATTTTTACTTAAAAAAGGAAATTATGTTAGCAAACTCATCTATTCAATCAGTGCAAACGGGTTTTGAAGCTTTAAATCTTATTAATCCTATTTGCAAAGCACTTCATGAAAAAAAATATACTCTGCCTACGCCTATACAGGAGCAAGCTATTCCCTATCTTGTAAAAGGTCGAGATCTATTGGGGTGTGCTCAGACAGGAACTGGAAAAACAGCAGCGTTTGCTCTACCGATTCTGCAGTGGCTAGGGCAAAATCCGGAAGCTGTAAACTCAAAAGGTGTTCGCTCTTTAATTCTTGCGCCAACCAGAGAATTGGCTGTTCAGATTGGTGAAAGCTTTCGAGTTTATGGGCGCCACCTTAAAATCAAACAGACAGTAATTTACGGTGGTGTTAGACCCGCTTTACAAATACGTGCTTTATCGCGGGGTGTGGATGTCTTAGTTGCTACTCCTGGAAGGCTTCTAGATCTTTTAAACCAGAGGCAACTACGTTTAGATAAGGTTGGAGTTCTTGTTTTGGATGAAGCAGATCGAATGTTAGATATGGGGTTTCTTCCTGACATCAAAAAAATCTGTTCGGCTATTCCATCCAGTAGGCAGACTATGTTGTTTTCGGCAACGCTTCCAAGCGAAATCGTCAAGCTCTCTAGAAACTTTTTAAATGACCCGGTGAAAGTCACCGTCAACCCTCCATCTAGTACGGTTGATAAAATTGAGCAAAAAGTCATGTTTGTGGACCGGGAAAACAAATCTGACTTATTGGAATATATTCTAGGGGAAGATGAAAGTATTCAACGGGCGCTAGTTTTTACTAGGACTAAACATGGGGCCGATAGGATAGCAAAGAGATTGAGCAAGAGGAAAATTCCCACAGAGGCAATTCACGGGAACAAATCACAGTCTGCGCGCTTGCAGGCGCTAGGAAAATTTCGGTCTGGAGCAGTGAGAGTTCTGGTTGCAACAGATATTGCATCGCGTGGATTAGATGTTGATGGGATCACTCATGTTATAAACTACGAATTGCCGAAGGAAGCTGAGAGTTATGTTCATAGGATAGGAAGGACAGCTCGTGCAGGGACAGATGGGATTGCCTTGTCGCTTTGCGATGCTGGTGAGAAATCTTATTTGAGAAGGATCGAGTTAGAAATCCATTGCTCTATAAGTATTGACCAAAATCACCCCTTCCATGCTCAATCCATAGCTAGTAAAAAAATCGGAGTAAAAAAATCGAGTTCTAAAAATTTTTCCACTGGTAGAGGGAGAGGGAGTAGAAGCAAGTTGACCACGCGCTCTGAAGGGAAAAATAAAAATTTTTCTTCTTCACGAAACCGTTCATCAGGAAAACCTGTAAGTGGAAAAAAAAATATCAGGAATAAAAGAGCAAGTTGACTGGGAAACTTTGTGTAAAGAGTTGGCAAGATGAGTATAAAGAGGTTTTTTTTATTTGAAAAAGATATGCCTTTCCTTTTGATTCCAAAAACCCCTTCCTTTTTTATTAAGAGGAAGGGGTTTTTTTTGATTGATTTGTTAAAGCGATTTACTCTTCTTCTTTTGAACTCAAAAACCTTCACAGTCATTACTTCAAAATAAGACCCGGGTTACTTTATGTTATCTCTTGAACAGTTGAAAAATATTATTGGCCCATTTTAGATTACGTTGTATCGTGGTATTGTGAACGGAAGTACTTGAGTAATAAGGTCGAAACTACCCGAGGTCATGCTGTGAGAGTCGATCGATGTTTTTGGTTATATTTGTTGGAGTGCGAGAACGGTTCATTTTATACCGGTTATACAAAAAATCTTGCCATTCGTTACTATCAGCATAAAAACGGAAAACAGAGTGCAAGATACACCCGTAGTTTTAAGCCAATTAAAATCGCTCAATGTTGGAGATTGTTCGACACTATTGGGACTGCTTTGAAAGTGGAGAGATTTATAAAAAATCAAGATCGAAAGATCAAGTTACTCTTAGTGGAGAACCCTGAAGACCTCAAACCAAGGATTTTGAAAAAAATGGAGAAGGAGTTGATCTTACTCCCATTTGATGTTCAACAGGTTGAGAAAGAGTCGGCAAAAATGGATTGGAGAAAAATCAAAAGTGGGTTTGACCCATTTGCGGATATTCCAATGTTCCATAAAAGATAGTTAAAGGAGAGGACTGGATTGTTATGGAAGATTGTCCTTGTGGGACGGGATTTCCGTATACGGATTGTTGTGGCCCGTTAATTCGTGGCGCGAGTCCAGCGGATACGGCAGAAGATTTAATGCGGTCTAGGTTTTCCGCTTTTGCAAAAGGGCTGTGGAGTTACCTGGAGCAAACCAGATACCCTGATGGTCAGGAGTTGAGTGCATGGTATAAGACAAAATTCATGCATGATGAGATTGCTTGGACAAAGCTTGACATTCTAAACACTATAAAAGGCGACTCCTGTGACGAGGAAGGGGAAGTCAGTTTCATAGCACATTATGTAGAAAATGGAGAACAAAAAACCCTTCAAGAGGTGTCAAGGTTTATTAAAGAAGAGGGAAAATGGTTTTATAATGAGCATGAGTCTAAAATAATTTCCTCTGCTCCTCCCCAAGCGGCAAAAACGTTCGCTAGAGATCAACCTAAAGTGGGTCGTAATGCTCCGTGTCCCTGCGGGAGTAACAAAAAATATAAAAAATGTTGTGGTAAGGGGTAGTCTTTTTCATCTTTTTTAAAAAATTTGTATTGGACTTCTAAGTTATGAAGAATATTTTACGGTGGTGTTTTAAGAATATTACACAAAAATATCCTGCTAGGATTTTGGTTGTCGCACTCCTTTTAAGTGGATTGTCTATTTATATTTCTACGGGTTTGTCTTATGACTCGCGAATGGATAATTTGCTTCCTAAAGACCTACCTTTGATCAAAGAGTTTAATGAAGTTATTTCTAAAACAGGTGGTTCTGGCCCTCTGGTAGTTGTGCTTGAGGGGTTAGGCCAGGATAAGGCGCCTTTAGTTATTAGTCAGCTATCCCAACGGTTTAAAAAGGTTAGCGGGACACAATATGTCGACTCACAATTGCCAAAAGAATTTTTAAATAATAAACAGCTTCTTTTATTGTCGCGTAGTGAATTGATTCAACTAGAATTACTGGTGGATGAGGGTATTCAATATGCTCGCGATCAATTGACAGGAATTTCAGTGGGGAAGGAGCTTTTTAACCCGAAAAAACTTCAAAAACTTTCTGAAGACTACCAGTTTTTTGATGAAATCAGCCCTTTTCATAAAGGGAAAAAACAAAGAAATTATTATATTTTTGTAAAACCAAAAGGGACGGTTACAGATACAACATTCACTAAGGAGTTTGTTGATGATATTCGAAGAGCCATTGATGATTCCGGTTTGGAAGGTGAAATTTCAAACCTGAAAATAAAACTTACCGGCTCCCTGATAGTACGTTTAGAAGAAAATACCTTCATTATAAATGACTTAGAAAAGTCTGCTTTGCTGGCGGCTTTTTTAGTGGTTGCAATAATATTGATGTATACGAGATCTTGGTTTTCCATTCCTCTTATTATTTTTCCATTGTTGCTGTCAATGACGTATACGTTCGCTTTGACTCGTCTAGTTATTGGGCATCTTAATATTATTTCTGGGTTTCTTGTAGCAATATTGATGGGATTGGGTATTGATTATGGAATTCATCTATATATTCGTTTCAAGCAGGAATTGCTTAAGGGGAAGTCTATTCCTGAAGCAAGTGAGATTGTGGTGACTCAGGTGGGACGGTCTGGAATGATTTCGATGTTAACGACCATTAGTGTGTTTTCAATACTAAGTTTTTCTGATTTTCTTGGGTTTGCTGAATTCGGAAAGATTGCAACAATGGGGATCATAAGCGCTTTTTTTACATATATTTTTTTATTTCCTGCCCAAACGATTTTTTATGATCGGGTAGCGTGGTTAGGGAAACCAAAGCCAAGGTTGTTCATGTTGAAAATTTACGACCTGTATTCTAGTACACCTTATTTTCTTTCATTAGGATTTTTGGCGGTCTTGTTAGTCAGTTTTTATCTTTTGCCCCAGGTTACATTTGAATATGATTTTCAGAAATTAAGAGGCGATTCTCCGGAGGCGGAATATGAGACGAAAAGTACAAACGATTTTGGTTTCGCTTTTTCGCCAACCATTATTCTCGCTTCGAACAAAAAAGATCTATTTTACACCCATCAGGTATTGGAGAAGATCAAAGAAAAAAATGGAAAGCATTCAACCATAGGAATGCACTATTCACTGAATAACTTTAGCCAGTTGGAGTTTGAGTCAAAAAAAGAAATCCTTGAAAGAATTCGTGGTTTATTTTATGAAGAAAAGGACATTATACGGTTTGCTTTAGGGCACACTCGATTTGAGAAGTTTAAAGAAATGCTTGCCGCTGAGCCATTTGACGAATCAGCTATTCCCGAGACCCTAGAAAAAAAACTTACTGCTAATGGTGATTTTTTATTGCTCATGTTTTCGCCTTCAGATAAAAATTTTTTCAATGTAAAAAATGTTTCTCAGTTATCTGAGGAAATAAAAGATTTAAAAAGCATCCTTCGGCAGAGGGATGTTTCTGTGTCGATATTAAATGAAAACCTTTTGGCCGCCGAAATTATGGATTGGGTGAAGCAAGAAGGCCCGAAAGCAATGGTGGTGGCTATAGGCATTGTTTTTCTAATTTTAATTCTTGACCTTCAAAGTATTTTGCTCGCGGCTAAAACTTTTCTGCCGTTACTGACTGGGTTGGTTTTTGCAGGAGCCATTATGGCTTTTTTTCAAGTCAAGCTTAACTTTATAAATATCGTTATGCTTCCATCAATTATAGGTATTATGATTGGGAGTTGTGTTTATTTAAGTCATCATATTTTAGATTATTCTATTGGTTCAACGGTCAAGTCTGTTCAGGAAACAGGGAGCGCTATAATACTGTCTGCTTTAACAAGCTTGGCAGGGTATGTAAGTCTTAATATGGCTCACCATGTAGGGGTAAATTCTATTGCAACCGTAGTAGAGATTGGGATTGTTGCTTGTACTGTTTGCGCGTTATTTATGTTGCCTGCGTTGTTTGAGTTAAACCTTGGGAAGGCAAGTAAAGAAAACTTAAAAAAACAAATCGATACTAATCCTACTAATCTAGACTGAAATCAAGGTCGATGTTATAGGATATCTTAGTGTTTTTTCGGTTTTTTTGAGGGGTCGGACTTGTTTCGGTTGATAATATTAATTAGTTGGTTAGGTTACTTGTGTGTCTGCTATTCAGGAAGAAAAAAAAATTCCTATAAGGGAAGCTAGGGAAATTGTTAAGGATTTAATGAGGCCTAATGCTTTTATATATTGGGTTGATTTTCTATTTCATATTGTGATTGGCTGGTGTTCTTTTTACTTTTGCTATAGCGCTGATCTTTTTTCTCCAATCCAGTTAATTTTCTTTGTTGTTTCAATTTTATCTTTTTATAGGGCGGTTATTTTTATTCATGAAATTACGCATTTGCGAAAAGGCACTTTCCGCTTGTTTCGAGTTGCGTGGAACTTGTTGTGCGGTTTTCCTTTGATGATTCCTTCTTTTCTATATCAAGGAGTTCACAATGACCACCATAATATAAAACTTTACGGTACCAGTGGTGACGGTGAATATTTCCCGTTTGTACATGAAGGAAGAGGTAAAATTATTTTATTCGTCGTAGCTTCTTTTTTTGCACCGGTTTTCTTTTTCGTACGATTTATCCTTTTGGCTCCGCTCTCGTATTTTAATAAAAGCATGAGGTATTTGGTGCTGACAAAAATCTCATCTTTTTCAATTGATTTTAATTATCAAAGGACGCGTTCTTCATTAAACTCTGTTGACATGTGGCAGGCTCAGGAGGTAGTCACGTGTCTGTACGGGTGGATTTTTTTATTGTTGACGTTGGAAGGTTTTTTTTCTTACAAGATTCTTGGTTTTTGGTGGATTACTTTTGGGCTGGTGTTTTTTATCAACTCCCTACGAACTTTAGCAGCTCATTGCTACCGTTACTCTGGGGAGGATGTTCTTGGTATCTCGGAGCAACTTCTTGATTCTGTCAATATTCCAAATAGTTTTTTGGGTGTTTTATGGGCTCCTGTTGGTTTAAGGTTTCATGCCACCCACCATTTGATCCCAGAGATGCCATATCACTCCCTCGGTAAAACGCATCAAAGGCTTACAGAGCAGTTTTCAAAAAAAAACCTATATCTTCAAACCAACTCCAGTGGTTTATTATTCACTTTGGTCCGCCTTTGGAGGGAATCCAGCACATAGTAATTTTCCCTTTTTGTAGGGTATTTTTAATGCTACTATTGGCAAGCCTTAATAGTTTTAAAACAACAGGTTACCTTTTTCTAAGGTCAGTTGACTTGAAGGTTAGTTTGTTGCAGTAATTTTTATTGAAGGTTCATTTTAACGCCTAGAAAATCATGCCAAAAATATCTATAGATCCAAAATTAGCTAAAAAAATCATCCAGATAAAAGAAAAGTTTGACTTTGAAAGTGGTCACCTGCATCCGTCTAGTGAGAATGATGAGGGGATTCTCTCCAAGTGTGATAACTACCAAGCCCCTAGACAAGCAAAGGATTTGGGAATATACCCTTACTTCCGTGAAATTGAAGAGATAACAAATAGTGCTCATGTGGTCATTGACGGGAGAGATGTAGTGACCCTCTCAAGCAATAACTACCTTGGTATAGCCAAGGATCCCAGGGTTATTGCGGCTGGGATAAAAGCCCTTGAAAAATTTGGAATAGGGTGTACTGGAAGTCGGTTTCTTAATGGAACGTTGAGTTTGCACCGAACTTTAGAAAAAAATATTTCAAACTTTCTTGGTCGTGAAGATACGATTGTTATGTCAACCGGTTTTCAGGCAAACCAAGGAACCATCTCCTGCCTTTTGGGAAGACAGGATGTAGCTTTTTCAGATCGTGAAAACCACGCGAGCATCTATGAAGGTTGTGCAATTGCTCAGGGGAAAACGTTGCGATATCGGCATAATGATATGGATCACCTGGAACATCTGCTTAAAAAAAATTCTCAAGTCAAAGGAAAGATTATTATTACCGATAGCGTTTTCAGTATGAGCGGTGACATTGCTAACCTTCCTGAAATTGTTAAGCTTGCAAAAAACCATGGTGCTAGCTTATTGGTTGACGAGGCTCATGGCCTTGGAGTTTTGGGCGATAACGGAAGAGGGGCTTGTGAATACTTTGATGTTGAAAAAGATGTTGATATTTATATGGGAACTTTTTCTAAGAGCTTGGGGTCGATCGGAGGTTTTATTTCTTCCAAAAAAAATATAGCAGAATACATAAGGCATAAAGCTTCGGCGTTTATTTTTACAGCGGCTTTACCTCCGGCCTCTGTCGCAGGCGTTATAGAAGGGTTAAATATCATTATTGATGAATCCAAGCGAAGAAAACGCTTGTGTGAAAATACAGCTTTTATAAAGCGATCTCTTTTTGAAATGGGAATTCAAGTCAACAATAACCAAGTTCCCATCGTGCCGATCCAAATTGGTGATGAGGCAGTTACTCTTTATATGAATAGGTTGTTGTTTGATGATGGATTATTTGCCGGTGTCGCTGTGTCTCCAGTAGTTCCTCCATTGAAAGCCATGATTCGTACAAGCTATACTTGCGGACATACCAAAGAAGATTTGAAGTCAATAGCGACTTCTTTTAATAAAAACTTAAAAAAAATGGGTGTTTTGTCGTAGGATAATGGCTTTTAGCATTAAAGAAGTAAAAACTCCAGCCGATAAAAAAAAGTTCATCCAGTTGCCATGGAAGATTTATGATGATTCCTCCCTATGGGTCCCTCCTTTAATTAGCGAGCGTCAAAAGTTCTTAGACCCCACAGTAAATCCATTTTTTAAAGATTCAAAAGTTGATTTATTTTTAGTCGTTTCTAATAATCGCACGGTTGTAGGAAGAGTTGCCCTGATCGAAAACGATGTTTATAACAAAAAGTTGTCTCAACAGGTAGGTTTTTTTGGAATGTTTGAAGTGATTAATGATAAACAAGCTTCAAATTTATTGCTCTGTGAGGCAGAAAAATGGTGTAAAGAAAAAAAATTAAATAAGCTTGTGGGCCCAGTAAATTTATCGACTAATCATGAATGTGGTTTGCTTGTAGATAGTTTTGATATTCCGCCGGTTATAGGAATACCATATAATCCCCCCCACTACTCAAACCTTCTTGAGAGTTGGGGATTGAAAAAATATAAGGACCTGCTTTCCTTTAGGATGGAACTACCAAAGATACCGGACTACCTAGAATCG
>ENA-OREN01004171-OREN01004171.1-marine-metagenome-genome-assembly--contig:-NODE-4171-length-12812-cov-3.006203_pt1 | contig 12812 bp, 13 predicted proteins | sample MGYA00248624_ERZ508555 | MGnify/ENA primary metagenome ERZ508555 (study PRJEB26222, sample SAMN06267773) | marine metagenome | isolation source: Saanich Inlet, British Columbia, Canada | place...
GATGCATAGGCATAAATCCACAATCAATATCTTCATAATTAGTAAATGATCCATCTGGAACTACTGGGGAAGATAGCCAACCTTCATCTTTGATAACTCTTCTATTGTACGCAAAATCCCAATGAAAAAAATACCCCATTGAATGCGCTGTAATATTATGTTTTTCTATAATATCTGCTGGAGGATACTGATACGGAATAACGTCTCTCTTTTCAATCGAACTATCAAATTCCATCATATCAGAAACTCTTAACCCATTCATTCCAATATACTGCTCAACTGATTCTCGTGTATATTTAGTTTGAGATTCTATTTCTTCCCATCTTCCAAGACCTATATAACCTTGTAATTCACCATACATTACATCAGATGTATTATATATTGTTAATAAAGGAATTTTTTTCTTTATAATATTTGATTGATTAAAGTAGATTTTTTTTTCGGGATATGCTTTTAGAATAGTATTACTGATAATGTTATTAGAAAGATGCGATAAAAATTCAATTCTTGAGGGCACAGATGACATACTCCATTCAGGTGAAATTTTACATGAATAAAATAGGTTTTGATATAATGGCAATGCATCTGTAACAAATATCAATTTTTTAAAACTATTCGACACCTGACCTCTATTAATTTTTACTCTATTTAGAAACATAGAGGGAATACCAACAAATTTATCTGATGTCTTTTTTTCCCATCCCCAAGTAAAATATTTATCAGCAAATCTATATTCTGAATACTCAACAATAGGATGATCTATTAATGTACCATAGTAAGCACCATGTTGCACAATAATTATCTTTCCACCATTTTTTTTATATAGTGCATATGATATTTTTTTTTCTTCCTCACCTGAATGAAAAGGATCAACAACAATATACTTATATTTTTTGATTTTATTAAAAAGAATTTCGCCATGATTATATGTTTTTTTGAAATCCTCCGTGTAGGAGGTCGGTAAAAATCCCATTATATTCTTTTTTACATATAATCCGAAATCATCACTTAAACTTCTCACATAATTATCACATTTGGTTTCTCTATTATTTATTGAGTTACCTGTATTTTTTAAATTTAAAAATAATGATATCAATTTTAATAAAATAATATCTTTATAATTCGGACCATAACTTGTATCATAATACCCAAATTTAGGTAAAATTGAATTTGAAACATTCAATAAATATTTTTTTACTTTACGAAAAATTATTTTTACTAAAGGTGTCGCACAGTGAATAAAATCATTATTACAATACCCTCTCTTTACATCGATATATTTAATCGTCCAATTTGGCACATCCATCCCACCAATTATTGATGACATTATATGATGATTGATGGCAGGATCGAGATAATATTCCATCAAATTCTCACCTTTATGGGGTGATGGTGCAAAACCAGAAGCAAGCCAAATTAAACATTTTTCATTTTTATATTTATCTACAAAAATTTTAATTCTAACAAATCTGTCAAATAGTACAAATACAGTTAATAAAATCCAAAATGAAAGAACTAAATCCCAAAATTCAATATCATGGGAAAGACACAAATCCTTATTCATTCTTCTAGAAATTATTGGCAACAAAGAATTTGCAACAGAAATACAGTATTCTATTAACTCGGAATTATCACTACATTCCAAATCTCTAAATTTATATTTTTTTATATTCTCAAGTAGTTCATGGTAACTTTCTGGAATATTTGCCCAAGCACCAAGATATATTATATTTTCAGGACATTCATTTTCAACATATTTTTCTTCAAGGCCTGTAAGTATTATTTTTTTCATCCTATAAGTACCAATATAGTGTATATTCCACTACAAATCATATAACATACTCCAATCTATAGCTGTACCTTTTAGTACATTTTTTTTTACAGCTCGATTAATTATAAAATCATAGTATTTAGGCTGTAGACCCATACCGGGGCGAACAATCCTCATGTTTTTCTCTGTAAAAATATCACCAATTTTCATATCCTCAGCGACATAAAGTGACCTTCTAAATATTTTTGATCTCTCTTCACTTTCGGTGCCACCATAAACAATTTCACCCAGAGACTGCCAAGCACGCTCTGTCTCTACAACTAATGATTTTAACTCGTCTGGTTCAAGTGAGAATGCACTATCCACTCCACCATCTGCTCTGGATAGAGTAAAATGCTTTTCAATTACTGATGCACCATGAGCTACTGCTGCTACTGAAGCACCAATTCCCATAGTATGGTCTGATAGCCCGACCTCACAATTAAACAGTTCTCGCATATGTGGTATGGTTAACAGATTGCTATTCTCTGGAGTAGCTGGATAGGTACTAGTGCATTTTAGCAAAATCAAATCTGTACAACCCGCTTCTCGTGCCGCTGTTACAGCCTCATCTAACTCCGCTACTGTTGCCATACCTGTTGAAATGATCATCGGTTTGCCTGTAGAGGCTACTTTTTTTATTAGTGGTAGATGGTTGTTTTCAAACGAGGCAATTTTATAGGCTGGCACATTCAGGTCTTCTAGAAAATCAACTGCCGTTTCATCGAATGGAGAGCTGAAGCAGACCATTCCCAGCTCATTCGCTCGCTGCATGATGGGTTGATGCCATTCCCATGGCGTGTAGGCTTTTTTATAAAGATCATATAAACTTTCACCTTCCCATAAACTCTCTTCATCATTAATATGAAAATCACCATCATTGATGTCGAGAGTCATCGTATCTGCTGTGTATGTTTGCAATTTTAGCGCATGTGCACCAGATTTCGCTGCAGCTTCGACGATTCTTAATGCTCTGTCCAATGATTGATTATGGTTACCGGACATTTCGGCAATCATAAATGGGCTGTGTTGTTTGCCTATTACTACATCTCCAATTTTAATTTCTCTCATTAATCTACCTTACTTTTTAGTTGAATCCAAGGCATATCTTGCAATAACACATACTGTTTTTCGTGATCCACGGCTAAATTTTACCTCCTAATATATGTAGCTCAGTTCCAGGCGGCGGGTTAGACTTTACCTGCGCTGGATTGTCCAGCTTGATTGCCTTAGCTTTGCTTGGCGCTCTCTTTTTCTATCTTCAATAAGTAACGCTTTCCCATCCAGTCAAAATAGGCCGGGTAGTGCTGATTATCGGCAATTCGCAATAAATTAAACTGCTCAGCAATACTTTTTTGTGGATTTAACATACTATCAACTGCTGTTCTCTTGGGATAAAAAGATGGATTGCCTGACTGCTTCTGTGCATCCTCCAGAATTTTGGGGTATCGATCAATAAATTTTTCACACAAATCATTGGTAACTGTTGCCTGCTTTTCTCTTAACTCATCAACCAGCTCGTCACCAGAAAGCTCTATTTTATTTTGCAGATAGATGAGACCGCTATCCACATTTTCTGCTGCTTCAAATAGCGTAACAGGAATCTCTTTAGCCCCCTCTAATACCTGCCAACTCAGTGGAGACCATCCTTTACCTTTTGGTAATTTACTTGCATGCACAACTAAATTATGGCTATTTCTTCTCAAAATAGTCGGCTTCACAATCTCCCCACAACTTAACATAAAACAGAAATCTCCCTTTGGTATTTCTGATGGCGTATGCACCCAGCTGATTTGATGTCCGACTATTGCCCATTCGGCTAATAGCTGAGAGATCCACGGGGTCATCCATGTAGTACGGTCAGAGAGAATTGTAATTGAAAATAACTTGTTCCATCTCTTTTTTCGGGGGGGGGGGCTTCAGTGAAACCTAGATTTTCTAATACTCTCTTAGATGCGGAGTTGTTATCTTTTACTTCACCAATTATTGTGAATGCTTGTTGTTGTCGTAGATAATCTATCGCTTTTGAAAGCATTTTTTTCCCCCACCCAAATCCACGAAACTGCTTGGCTATTGAGTAACCAATCGTAAAGTGCGAACCAACACGATCAAAACGCACCTGCCCGATTGGAGTAAAGTCAGACTCTATCAATAGTAACATTGTATTTTCATCATTTAGCCGTTGATCAAACCATTTTTGGTGCTCTTCCCACCCTATGGTTTGCTGACTAAACGCATTTTCTCGAACGACTGGGTCATTTGCCCAGTGCCAGTAAAGTTGTGAATCTTTTTCTGTTGCCCTTCGCATCGTTAATGTTTCTGCTTTTGGACCAACTGTTAACAACTGTGAAACTCTCTGTACACCTCTGCCATCGACTAACTGTTTTCCTTTATGAGACAGCTCTAGTAGTTGGTGAGGATTTTCAATCGCATCTATCAATGCATTGTAAATTGTATTTTCATCTATCTGATCTGCATTACCTAGCCACTTCAAGTAACCTTCTTTATCGAGAGCTTTTGTAAAGGCTATTTGATTTTCTGCAATCGTTACTACAATGCTTGGTAGTCCTATAGCCATACGCTCCCAAGTTGTTGAACCACCTGCACCCAAGGCGATATCAGCCTTCGTCATTAATTCTGCAATATTATCAACTTGAATATGAAGTTTTACATTAGAGTGTTTTTTTATTTGGTTCTGCAGTTTAGCTTGATGAGGATTCGATGAGCCAATCACCACATCTACCAATAAGTGTTTTAATTTTGGTTGTGAGAGTACCTGTAGTGCCGTGCTTGTCAAGTCATCAGGATCTGCCCCCCCAAAAAACAGAAAAACCCTATTTATTTCATGATAATGATTAGGCTGCTTTTCTAAATTCCCAACAAAGTCTTTTCTTAATAGCGCATATTTTGGACCCAATAATTTTATTGTATCTGGTGCAGTTAATTGATTATAACGATATTTATCATGAATGTAGTTTTGGTCGAGCAAGAGATCACAATCATGAGAGCGGTTTGCTAAGTCATCAATAACCATTATTTTTTTGGTGTATGGCCTTAGTTTATCTTCCCATTTATAGTCTAGTGCGTAGTGGTCTATGATTAACCAATCTATCTTTTTACCTGCAAGAGATCGAATAGTTTCTTCAGCATCTTCCTCTTGCGTTACGTTTAACCATTGCTCATATCCTTCCAAAGTAATTTTAGACTTTACTATTGAATCAGGTAGTAGATTAACCTTAATCCCTTTATTTCTTATCTGATTATTTAGATTACCTAGATGGTTTCTAGTGATGAATTCTATGGTTACACCCGACTCACGCAGTGTTTCTGCCAAGGTAAGACAACGAAAAACATGACCTGATCCTATCTGTTGAGAAGCATCTGTGCGTATCATTACCAGCATAAATCTTATTCACACCCAATTTCAATGCAAAAATGATTGAATATTTCTGATACTTTTTTGTCATTAACTGTTGCAATTTTTTTAAATAAGAGATCACGATGTATAGTAAAGTTTTTTGGTATTACCACAAATGATTTCAGCTTTATTTTCCCACTTAATAGATTATCATTATCAATGGTTATTCTGTCACTCTTACTTTTAGATGTTAATTGTAAACATATGTAATCATCTCCCAATTGTTTTATAACAAGAACAAGTCGTATTTTGTAACTGCTAAAATCTGTAAAATATATTTTTCCTACCATTTACTGTAATCCTCATCATCTTGTTCAAAACTTTTTGAGATTAAACCGATCTTATCTACATTTTCTATCTCTTCCTCACTCCAATTATTGTAGTTGATATTTTCATGATCTACTAGAAACACTAAAATTTCAATAGATCTATTTAAATACTCTTTGGGTATATGTAGGTCATAATGTTCGCTATTTAGCACCACTATTTCTCTTAACATTTTATTTTTACTTTGTTAAAAATTTGAACATTAATCACGCTCTTCTCTCAACAACCAATTATCTCTATCATCTTTTTTAAATATCTCTGTATTAACAAATGAGTCAATTATAAGATTATAATCACTGATAGATAGACCCAAATATTCACAGAAACTTTTTACATTTTCCTCATCGACCTCTCCATCTATCTTTTTAGCAATAGCCAATGCATCATCACGCGTGATGCGATCATGCCTCAATTCAATATTCAGTTGATCTGTAGCTCTGCCATAACCATATTTTAGATATTTAATTCTCTCCCTTATATCTATATACCTCATATCACAATTTTCATAGTCCACCCATGATCCAGCAGGCGGTTTTGGCAGAGTTGACCAACCAAGTTTTTTTATAAGGTCGGTGTGAATATTTGCATCCCATTTAAAGTAGTTTCCATAGAAAACCCCCATTACTCCTGCTTCACGAACCATATCATCACTTGGATACTGTAAGGCTCGTAAGTCATTTATTGAAATATCAAGATCGACCATATCTTCTTCACGCAGCCCTCTCATTCCTCCAAACTCCTGGCGCCATCTCTTATCCATAATCATATTATCTCTGCTTGCTTCTGGACCGCCGTATTCAAATTGCGGATTCTCACCAAAAACAACAAGAGGAATATTGAATCTAGTAGCAAAGTGAAAGGGGATGGTAAACATTCCCACATGATTTACCCAGTAGGGATCACCTACAATTTCGAACCCCTTTTTTACAAGTGAACGCACAATATTTGGATTCAGAGTAAAATGTATGTGATCAACACCGATTGACCTAAGAATATCAAGGTTATTTTCACCTGTTTCAGTTTGATCAAATTGATCAAACGTTATAGCAAGTGGATTCATATTATGGATTTTTTTCATTGCATATACTTGCCATGTACTATCTTTTCCACCACTTACAGGCACAATGCAGTCATACCAACCATTTGCTTTATTTTGTGCATCTGCAATTATATCATCAAATAGAGCTGCTCTATTTCCCCAATCTATTGAACTATCATCATCTCCATGCTTTCTTTCAGCAGTTCGACAAGCATCGCAAACTCCTTCTGAATCAAAACATAGATCTGGTTTTGAATCTGGAAACAGACATTTTTTACAATATTGAATGGTCATTTTAATCTCACCTCTATTCCATTACTTTTTAGATGCTCTTTGATTGTAATTATACTTTCACCAATCCAAAAAAAGATACTAGCTGCTGCAACTGCATCTGCACCCGCCTTAATCACCTCTACACAATGTTCTTTGTCACCACATCCACCTGCCACCACCACTGGCACAGTGACTTGGCTAGATATTTCTTCTATTAATTCAAGATCGTACCCCTGCATACAACCATCTTGATCTATAGAATTAAGATATATTTCACCAGCACCATTTGCAATAGCTTCTTTTGCGGCATCAATCGCCATTATATCAGAATTGACACTAGCACTATTTGAAAATGCCTTAGTGCCTACTTCTGATCGCCTAACATCCAATGAAAATACGACAGCTTGTTCTCCATATTTTCTAGAGATCTCTTTTATAATATTTTTATCCGAATAAAATTTGCTATTTATAATAACTTTATCTGCCCCAACCCGAAAAAGTGCATCGGCATCCTCTACAGACTGAATACCTCCTCCAATACTAAGCGGCATATTACATGATTTAGAAATTCTTTCGATAAGATCAATATTAATGCTTCCTCTCTTAGTTGCTTCGATATCTACAATAATCATCTCATCTGCTTTTCTTGTAGCAAACACCTTAACTGTTGCAACAGCATCCCCAACTATTCTAGGCTCTTTAAATTTGACCGTTTTAACAATTGAGTTTCCTTTAAGTAATAATACTGGAATAATTCTTGTTTTTAGCATATTTACCTTTTACAATAATTATCTAGTAACTTAAGCCCCGCATCATGGCTTTTTTCTGGGTGAAACTGTACACCGCTAATATTTTCATATTCGAAAGCGGATAATATCTTCTTTTGACAATATGTTGTGGTTACTTGTGACACAGATTTCTCAGCTATTGCACAGTATGAGTGTATGAAATAGTAAGATGACTCTTTATCTATACCATTAAAAAGTTGAACATTATTCACCTCATTAACCGAAAGATCATTCCATCCCATATGAGGGACTCTACAACCTTGTGGAGCCTCAATTCGATCCACACTACCTGGAACAAAAGCTAACCCTTTTTGATACCCACCTTCAGTACTACTCTCAAATAGAAGTTGCATACCCAAACAAATACCAAGCAGCTCTTTACCTTTTTTTATCGCCTCCAATAAAGATGAATCCATTTCATTGTCAATTAATGACCTCATACCATACTTATACGCACCCACACCGGGTAAAATATAGGCATCAAACAAATCAAAATCTTCTGCACTTGAAATATACCCAAACTTACAGTTTATTTTTTCAAGTGAATTATGTAATGAGGCTAAGTTGCCACAGCCATAATCAATAATACCTATTTTTTTCACCATTTTGGTATTAGATACCTTTTAGGTGTAACAACCGCACACTCTTTACATATTGAGATAAATTTTTTATTTTTAATAGATTCCATCAATATAGAATATTTATCGCCATTGAGTATATCAACCAAGTTTTCCTTTAGAACATTTCCCATCACTAGTTTACTGGTTAGGTCATAACAACACGGTACAACATCCCCATTCCATCTAATTGTTACTGTATTATCCAAATGGTCACACTCATTATGAACTTCGCCTCTATCATCAATATAGATTGAAAAATTCTCTTTTATCTCTCCCATATGTGGCCAATGGAGAGCATAGCCCGTTTTAAACCCTTCAATTTTATTTGCAGATTGCGGAAAGGTCTTTGTTAAGTATTTTGGAACTTTTGGAGTGTCACAATCAGATGATACTATCTTTTTAGCGTGATCAATACCTCTGACAAACTGGGTTGTGGAAATATAAACTTTAGGTTTTTTGGAATGTTGAATCCATTTTTCATCAAGCAGATAATTTATATTAGAAACCACTTTCTCCCCCCCCCCCCCCACTCTAATATAATCATTTTCCACAAATGAAAGTCCATCTAAAGAGAACTCAATCTCATCAATACCGCTAGATATAAGTTTATTGGTGTTAGTTTTTGTAAGAGCGACGCCATTTGAAACGGTTTTTATTAGAACATCTTTACGAATTTTTTTTATTCTATCTACCATCAAGTAAAAGTCTTTATTGAGTAATGGCTCACCTCCATGATATAGAACTATTACTTTTACCTCATCATACTTTATGAAATCAAGGCATCTTTCAAACACCTCGTTACTCATAATTCCACGAGTCATCTCTATCGTGCCAGTTGGACAATGCCTGCAACTGAGATTGCATTTTGCTGATGGTTCTATTCTAACAACTCTAGGAATCTTCATACTTAAATTATAAGTAGTTATTTTTTCAAAAGAAACCAAGTTATATCATCTTGTGGAAAATTCTCATCTTTATGATATAAAAACCCATAGTCAACCAACTTAAATTCCGGATATTTATCTATAATTTCACCAGCAAAATCACGCTTAAATAGACGATCGTTATGACTACGATATGAAATAGATACTGGTGATGGATTGTAGTACTCAGCGACTAACAGGTACTTGCTAGATGCTTTTGCTAATTTAGAATACACTGACAATAACTCATCCGGATTAATGTGAATTAATACCCCTTTTATTAGAACAAGATCCCATTGTCTATTTTCTTTAAATTCTAAAATTGACTTTTGGTAGATGTTTTCATTAGGTATCACTTTAGTTAGCTCTTCAGCAGCTTCTTTATTGATCTCTATACCAAACAATTCTTGCTTTGGATATAGAAGCTGAAGTGCTTTTAAATTCATTCCAATATTTGCACCAAACTCAATGCATGTATTAACTTCACTAGTTAAGCGCATAGATTTAGAGAAAAAATCCAGATTTGATGCCAACAATTGGTCGCTCTGATTACGTTGAATATAGCCTGATCCAAATTCACCTGCCCAAAAATCTTCTTGTTCTGTTTTATATGACATAATTCACCTTATATTTTTTTGTTAAACAGTGCAGAATAGATCAACTCCGCCCTTATCCAGTCTTCTTCTGTATCAATATCTTGCACCCTATATCTTGGTAAAATATAGGGGCTGGTTTTATCTGAAAACAGTGATCTATGCTCAAGCCATGCTCCCTTTTTACCCCAATAAAACTGCCCTGCATCATGATACGCCTCTTCTAAATCTTGTGACCGTTTTTCGAACATTTCTGGCTGAAACATTTCACAGCGGTTTTCTTTTGTAATGCGGATTGAGCGTTGTATTGGAAATGGGTAATTTGTCACTGAAAAACAGTAATCTATATTTTTTGCTTTAATTTTTTTTAAACTCTGTTTTATATCTTCTGACTGTATGAATGGTGCTGTAGCATAAATACAGCAGACTAAATCTATTTTGTCTTTTTTTAAAAACTCTATAGCATGCGCAATAACAGGAATAGTTCCTGTATGATCATCTGACAAATATGATGGTCTTAAAAATGGTGTCTCTGCACCATGTGCTTTTGCAATGTCAGCAATTTCTTCATCATCTGTAGAGCAGATAATACGACTAAAACAGTTACTTTTTAGTGCTGCTTCTATACTCCACGCAATCATTGGTTTTCCATGAAACATTTTAATATTTTTTCTTGGGATTCGTTTACTTCCACCTCTTGCTGGGATTATACAGATGTTCACATTAAAACTTTATGGAGTGCTGATACAACATCATCTTGCTGTGAAGATGTCATTGAACTAAACATTGGTAAGCTCATAGCCCGGCTGTAATAGTTTTCTGCATTAGGAAAGTCACCTTGCTTGAATCCTAAACTTTGATAATATGGCTGGGTATGGACTGGTATATAGTGGACATTAACGCCAATATTGCTCTTTCTCATTTCATCAAATACTTGATTTCGTGTTTTGGAGATAACATCATAATTAATTTGGATAGGATAAAGATGCAGTGATGAATATGTTTCTTTAGTTTGAAGTGGGGCAGTTACAACTGGCAATTGTGCTAGCTGTTTATCATAGCGCTGCTGGATTTCATGCCTGTGTTTAATAAATTGATCTATTCTTCGCATCTGGCTAATACCTAGTGCGGCTTGAATATCTGTCATACGATAATTAAACCCTAAATCAATCTGTTGATAGTACCATGCGCCTTCGCTCTGTTTTGTCATTAACCTAGCATCACGAGTTACTCCGTGGCTACGCAGTAGTCGCATTTTTTCTGCTAGTACTGGAGAGTTTGTTGATGCCATTCCTCCTTCTCCAGTAGTGATAATTTTTACTGGATGAAAACTGAATATAGTTATATCACCATACAGGCAACTACCAATTTGTCTATTTTGATATTTCCCACCAATTGCGTGAGAGGCATCCTCTATAATCTTAAAACCATATTTTTTACTTAATTGATGAATTTTTTCCATTTCACAAGCTTGCCCTGCGAAATGAACTGGAATTACAACTTTTGGTAATTTTCCATTTTTTTCTGCTTGAACTAGTTTTTCTTCTAATGCTTGTGATGAAATATTATAGGTTTTATGATCTATATCTATAAAACCTATCTTAGCACCACAATATAAGCCACAATTTGCAGATGCCACAAATGTGTTTGGCGATGTCCATAAATAATCACCTTTGCCTAATCCTAAAGCCAAACAAGCAATGTGTAAGGCACTTGTTGCTGAGTTAACTGCTACCGTATGTTCAACATTACAATATTCGGCTACAATTTTCTCAAATTGTGGCACTACAGGACCTTGGGTTAAGAAGTCTGAATTAAGCACTTTGACCACTGCATCAATATCGGTTTTGGTAATTTCTTGCTTCCCGTATGGAATCATTTTCAGATTTTACCGATTTTCTCTTTATTGATATCAATCCATTCTTGAAGTGCCTCTATACTCATCCACTCTCTGTTATTATCGGAGCTATACTGAAAGCCTTCTGGTACTTTTTTTCCATTGTTAATCCTAATAGGGTCTTGACTCCAATCATGGATTGATGGGAGTATTTTAAAATAATCCTCATACTCGTAAGTATAATAAGAGTCTTCTTCACCTATCATCTGTTCATGTAGTTTTTCTCCAGGACGAATGCCTACTATGTCTTGTTTTGCATCACTTGAAACTGCTGTTGCCAAATCTGTAATTTTCATTGATGGTATTTTTTTTACATATACTTCTCCACCAACCATATCCTCAAATGCATGCCAAATAAGTTGAACCCCATCTTCAAGAGATATCATAAATCTAGTCATACGATCATCTGTTATCGGGAACACTTTTTTATCTATAATTGACAAAAAAAATGGAATAACTGAGCCTCTCGATCCCATTACATTTCCATATCGTACAACAGAAAACCTAGTATTATTACCTCCCGCATAAGAGTTACCTGCAACAAATAGTTTATCCGATGCAAGCTTTGTTGCTCCATACAAGTTAGCTGGTGCACTCGCTTTATCCGTCGATAAAGCCACTACTTTCTTCACATTACTATCAATACAAGCATCAATCAGATTCATTGCTCCAATTACATTGGTCTTTACACACTCAAAAGGATTGTATTCTGCTGTAGGAACAATTTTAGTTGCTGCTGCATGGACTACGAAATCAATACCATCTAGTGCTCTGTGTAAACGATCTTTATCTCGTACATCTCCTATAAAAAACCGAACACGATCATCGCCTTCAAATAATTTTGCCATCTCCCACTGTTTCATTTCATCTCTAGAATATACAACCAATCTTTTTGGATTGTATTTCTCTAGTGTCATAGGAATGAATGCATGTCCGAAAGAACCAGTTCCTCCTGTTATTAAAATTGATGTGTTGTTAAACATGTTTCATGCCTCTATATTTAAATCAACCACTATGGACTAAAAATCCATAGGTTGAAAGTTATTGCTATTAGTATACTCAATAATCGACTCTGCAATTATCTTAGATGATTGATAGATATCTGTCTCTAAAATTGTTGAATC
>ENA-OREN01004173-OREN01004173.1-marine-metagenome-genome-assembly--contig:-NODE-4173-length-12808-cov-7.273506_pt1 | contig 12808 bp, 6 predicted proteins | sample MGYA00248624_ERZ508555 | MGnify/ENA primary metagenome ERZ508555 (study PRJEB26222, sample SAMN06267773) | marine metagenome | isolation source: Saanich Inlet, British Columbia, Canada | place...
CCCCTCCTCTTTTTATCATAGGCTGCCCAAGATCAGGTGTTAGCCTCCTTGAAGAGATATTAGGAGCCCATCCGGAGCTGGCATGGGTGTCTCAATATCAGAATAAATTTCCAAAGGTATTGGGTATAAGTACTTTAAACTGGGCGTATGGTATTCCAACAATAGGTAAGTGGTTGTACCTTGCGGCAATAGGAGTAAAAGTGTTCAATAAAAGAATTCTACCCTATCCCACTGAGCCGTGGGATTTTTTAATTACTCATCTGCCTGATTTTAAAAAGGGTGTAGAATTTTGGAAACACCGTTCTTGGCCAAAGAAAAATCTGGACATCGGCACGTTAGATCAGGTACATACTATTTATGCTCAGCTGAATTTAGCTCAAAGAAAAAAACAATTCTTTTGCTCGTTTGCTGACTTTCCCCGTATGGATTATCTCTCCCAATTTTTCCCCTCTGCAAGGTTTATTCACTTAGTACGTGATGGTCGTGCGGTGTGCGAATCTCTTTGGAGAGTGAACAATATCGGGCACTATAATTCATGGGCGGAGCACAAAATATGGGCCGATTTCTTCCCTGAATTGTGGAGGGAACAATTCTTGCGGAGGCATTATAATCTATTTGCGCTGGGCATTTATCGCTGGATGTTTTACCTGGACATTTGTTGGAAAGAATCCAAGCGCTTTTCTCCCGAACGATATATGCAAATTTCTTATGAGGATATTCTTGCGAAACCACATGATACTCTCAGACGGATACAAACGTTTGCCGGGCTAGGAATATCAAGTCATATTGATTGGTATATTCAAAAATCACCACCATTGCAATGTAATAGAAAATGGCGAAAAGCCTTAACGAAGGAACAACTTGATGAATTCTTTGATATCGTACAGGAAGAACGTTTTCTGGCGTTGCTACGAGAAGATATGTGACTTCCTGCTTCAATAATGTAGAAATGAGGTTCAGAATAAATGCGTACAAATGATGTCAAAGACCAATGTGAGAGGATTAATTTGACAGTTTTTTTCTCCTATGGTATCTCCCTGAAACATTGGGTAGAATCCGGATTGGTTGACAGGGAAGTAACCTTATACAAGAAACTAATGGAAAAGGGAATTCGAGTTACCTTCGTTACCTATGGGGATGAGGAAGATTATTTATACATAGATAAAGTTAAAGGTATAAATATCATACCGATTTACTCTAAAATTTCAAAATCAAACAACCAGTATTTTAAGATTATGCAATCCTTTTTTATCTTGCCTTTTGTCCTGAAACAATATTTAAAAAAAGAGGACATATTTAAAACCAACCAAATGTGGGGGGCGTGGGTGGCCATATTCTCAGGCCTTTTATGCAAGAAGAAAGTTGTACTCAGATGCGGATATGAAAGATACAAAAACACGCGAAAAAGGCTGAGAGAGAGTGGACGGTTTGTTGCCATGTTATTATTGAAATATATATCCAAGTATTCTTATAAATTCTCAGACAAAATCATTCTTACTTCGGAAGGGATAGAGCGTTTTGTAGTAGAGGAATACGCAATAAATCCTGGCAAGATCACGGTATTGTACAATTACATTGATATACATTTGTTTAAGCCAATGAGCTTTAAAAAGGAAGATTGCAAAATTCTCTATATTGGACGTCTTTCGAAGGAGAAAAATATTTATACATTACTTGATGCAATAGCTAAAACTGATTTTCAACTTGATATTATTGGAGATGGGGACTTATTTGCAGATATAGAAACCTATATAGATAGGCATAGTATAAATGCTAACTTATTGGGACGTTTTCCTAATACAAAACTCTCTAAAATTATAAACTCCTACCCTGTTTTTGTCTTGCCATCCTACTATGAAGGTAACCCGAAGGCCTTGTTAGAGGCGATGGCTTGTGGATGTGCTGTGATTGGTACCAATGTGGAAGGGATAAAAGAGATAATTGTTGATGGCAAAACCGGTATTCTTTGTGAGAATAATTCTGATTCTATAGGGCAGGCAATCAATACATTAATGAAGGACCAAATGTTGAGAGAAAAACTTGGCAATAATGCCAGGGATTTTGTTATTGAAAAATGTGATTTGGACTACGTCACGGAAAAAGAATATTGCATATATAAGGAATTATTGGGTGTTTCTTCGAACTAATCATTTTTATACAACGGCCAGATCTCACATTATGTGTCTGCTTAAAGTAGACAATATTTACCTGAAAGTCATTTATTGGCTTCTGATTTCATATCTGATTTTATATGGTATAAAATTTGTTGAGCTTCCCAAGGCAATCCAGGCATTTGACACTCCAGCTCAATGGCAGAAGCTTGGATCGGATCAGGCAGACTATTACAATTCTGTACGTATATTTGACGAGACAGGTAAAATTTTCTTCAGGGCGTTCAGAACGCCTGTATATCCTCTGTTTTTGATTTTTTGCTCTTTCTTCAGTTCGAACCTTGAGCTTATATTTCTGGTTCAGACGGTGCTATACCTTGCAGGTATCTTTTTCTTGACAATTATGATTGGGAGGCATTTAAGCAAATGGCTATCACTGCTTGTACCACTCTTGTTTTTTTTTGACAAAGGAGAGAAACATTATATTACTAACTATACGAATACTGTATTGACAGAGGGCCTGGCTTGGCCTCTTCTCCTATTTATTCTTGGTATCAGCCTGGCTTATTTAAAGAAAAGGGATCTGAAATCATTGATAATCCTTTCGGTTCTGATTCCATTTGCTGTGCTGACCAGACCATCGCTGAGTATTCTCATGTTTATTCCTGTCTATATGGGCATAACGACCTTCCTGCATCTCGGTGGTGATCAAAAGAAGAGATGGTTTCATCTTGTATGTGCTATGGTAATCTCCTGTTCAATTTTACTGTCATGGCTTATGATCAACAAATATCGGACTGGAATTGCCTCAATGACAAACTTTAGCGGGTTTTCGACGGTGACCAACTATGCCGCATACTATGGCGGACACGATCTCAAGCCTGGTGATACCTCTTATATTGGAAGAATTAAAGCAGAGGTGTTTCAAATTATCCGGTCAAATGAAAACCCATACTGCTCATTTACAGAGTTTTTCTTCAGTCCTAAACGTGCGGTTAACATAAGGTCGGACTCGTGTGTCAATGAGAAAGATTATCCGCAATGCTATAAGGATGAAGATAATAGACAGTTTTTCTGGTTTCATCAATCAGCAGGAGGTTATCACACATGGAGACTGATCTGGAAAGTGGTAAAAGATCATGGCTTTGACGGTGCAGAAGAGGCGTTGGGACTTCCTCCTGGTAAATATAAACAATATCTGCATGCCTTAGTTGCAAACCAGGTGGCAAAAGATATTGTTTATGACGTGCTACGATACAATCCTGGTAAATTTTTCAAGGTCGCATACACTAATTTCCTTTATATTTATCGGTTTCCCTTGTTCCAATATGAGAATCCACAGCGCCGTGAGCTCCCTGCGTTTAAATGGGAGTTACCACCGCGTCCATTTGTATTTCTGGCAGAAGAGTTGGTTCCCAATAAATTCCAGCAGGGAAAGCTCCTTTCAGAGACATATACTTTGAAAGAGCTGCTGCTTGCAGTAAATAGTCCGGTAAAGGAGAGACCTTCCCTTTTGTCTCAATATCCCAATCTTTCCTGGACAGAGAAGGAGGAAGACTTGGTTCAGGCATTTAATATGATAATACATCTTGCTCAATGTGAGGGTAGTTCAAAGCTGTTTGAAGTCTATGGTGATCTTGAATGGCAAAATGGAGAAATTGTATCAATGCTGACCAGATTAGATGAACTCATGGGAGAACAAAAGAGGAGATTGGCCAGGTTAATGCTTGAAGAGCTTTGTGCCCCTCCTCCTGATTTTTTGGAACAGGAGGAGGGAAGTATTTTAGCAACTGTGCATTCAAAGGCAGAAAAACTATTTGACGTCATGTCAGTTCCTGTAAACAATGAAGTTTCTCTTGTTGCACTTTTCCCTGAATTAACGTGGAGCCCCAGAGAGACCGACCTTTATGAATCACTAAACAGGATTATAAATACACAAGTATTCAGAGAAAGGTTCCTATCAAACTATCTGAAGTACAGCTGGATACGTTCAGAACTTGTTGAACTCGCAAAAAAATCTGTCAGAACACGTTATGAAGAGAGAAAACTTGTTCGTCTTATGATTGAGGAGATGTATCCGGTTAGAAGATACATAAATCATGTTGTTGATACCCTTGTAAAAGACTCTGGCAGATCTGTTTCCGGCAGTTTTCCGGAGATAAAATGGTCACACAATGCAGATGAGAAGACAATTGTTGAGCAGTTAAATACGATCCTTAATACACCGGAATATCGTACGAGGCTTTTGAGACTTTTTACAGATTGGTTGACTTGGGAACATAGAGTTATTAAAAAGCTACTCAGAAAAGGAAAATCCAACAGGAGTGAAGCTGAGGATAAAATTCTTGCCCGGTTCATGCTGGCGCAGCATCTTCATCCCTATCCTATCGACCTTGAAATCTCGACTGTAGAAAAATTACTATTATGGTATGAGAAGATATCGGGTGTTGATGTTTCGTTCCTGACCTTCGGGGTATTTCTAATTATTATTTTCTTTATAAGAAAGGGAAAACTTAATGACCCTATCAACCATTTTCTCTGTCTCCTGTTTCTTGTCCACTTGCTGCTCTCAGTTACTTTAGCATTGTCCAATCCACCGGTTGAACGATACTATGGATTGTATGAATGGGTAAAAACAATGTTTGTGTACGGCATAGTGATCCAGTGTATAAGGATTCCTTTCAGAGTGTTCTTTTTGCCTGAGAAAACATGCGGTTTGCTGGAGAGTAGATAGTATGTGTGGTATATGTGGTAAGTTGTCCTGGCGTTGCCCTCCTGATCGTAATTTAATTGAGAAGATGACCCGTTCTCTTATCCATCGCGGGCCGGATATGGAGGGAGTCTATTTTGATACTTCCATCGGGTTAGGTCACAGGCGACTTTCTGTTATCGATACTTCTGACTCTGGCAGACAGCCAATGTCAGACTCTACCGGTCTCTTTTGGATTGTTTTTAATGGAGAGATATATAATTACCGGAAAATCAGAGAAAATCTTCAAAGACTTAGGGTAAGGTTTGGTACCAACACAGATACAGAGGTAGTTCTTGAGTCCTTTAAGATGTGGGGGGTGAAATGCCTGGATCATCTAAACGGTATGTTTGCTTTTGCCATATGGGATAAGAAAGAACAGACTTTATTGCTCGCCCGTGATCGATTGGGCAAAAAACCTCTTTTTTATAAACCCCTTCCTGGTGGAGGACTTGTTTTCGCGTCTGAACTGAAGGCACTAAGGCATGATCCCGAAGTGGGTAGTGAGTGGAATATGAAGGCGGTAAGCCACTACCTTTCACTAAACTACACATTAACGGCTGAGCCGATCATCCAGGGTGTCAGAAAACTGGAAGCTGCTCACTATCTTCTTTCAGATAAGAGAGGCAGTGGCAAGGAGATAAGGTATTGGGATCTTGCCAAAAAATTTCAGACAAAAACCCGTTTCTCCTCTGAAGAAGAAGCTGGTGAGGCGTTGAGTGAATTGATCGATGATTCTGTCAGGCTGAGAATGGTAAGCGATGTACCGCTGGGAGCTTTTTTAAGTGGCGGGATAGATTCGTCATGTATCACTGCCGCTCTTTGCAGAGAAAGAAAACCGAAAGAGAACAAGACATTCAGTATCGGGTTCAGGGAAAAGACTTATTCAGAGCTTGAATATGCCAGGTCAATGGGAGAGTTTCTCGGTTCAGATCATTATGGTAAGACTGTTGACGCTGATATGGCATCCATCCTCCCTGAAATTGTTTATTATGCGGACGAACCATTTGCAGATACCTCAATAATTCCGACTTATATACTTGCAGAATATGCCCGGCAATATGTTACTGTCTGCCTGTCAGGGGATGGTGGTGATGAGATATTTGCGGGATATGAGACCTATGCTGCTGACAAAATTCATCACATGACAAAATGGATTCCTGGCTGGTGTGCAACGGGACTGGAAAAGATGATGGATGTCATTCTTCCGGTCAGTTATGGCAAAGTAAGCACTGACTATAAATTGCGAAAATTTCTCAAAGGACACTCACATAGCGATGCTCAAGCACACTATTCCTGGCGTACCATTTTTAGTGATGAGGAAAAGGATGAGATATTACTCTCTCAGTATAGGGATGATTCCGAAGAGGGGGATCCCTATACTCATTTTGAAAAGTACTGGGATGAGCCAGAGGGTTGTCACTATCTTGATCGCGCGATGTATGTGGATATAAAAACGTGGCTTACTGATGATATTTTAGTAAAAGTAGACCGTGCAACCATGGCCCATTCTCTTGAGGTGCGATGCCCTCTTCTTGACTATAGAATTGTGGAATTTGCCGCATCGCTTCCAGTATCAATGAAAATGAAGTTTTTTAAAAAGAAACATATCCTCAGGCTTTCGCAAAAAAACTTCCTTCCTCCTGCGGTCCTTTCCCGCCGGAAACAGGGGTTCAACGCCCCGGTTTCACACTGGCTAACTTCTTCGATGGGTTTGTTTTACATGAAAATGATGGATGACCCTGAACTGTGGTTTAATAAAGAAATGATGAGGACCATGTATGACGAGCATAAAGTGGGGAGGCGCGATAACAGCCTGAAACTTTTTTCACTTATTAGTTTTTATCTATGGATTAACAATGGGAACAAAATTCCGTAAAACGGAACAGAATGAATGGTATGAGCAATGGTCTATATTTGACAATAAAGACCTGTTTTTATTCGAAGACTGGATATTTCCTGCGACAATAGAAGACTTCCGTGACAAAACTGTCTTGGAGTGTGGTTGTGGCGGCGGTGACCATACTGCTATTGTCGGGCAGGTTGCGAAATCTGTCACAGCCGTTGATCTTAATACTATTGAACTTGCAAGAGAGAGAAACAGAAAACTTGACAACGTTACATTTCTGAAAGCGGATATAGCAACAATGGCGCTGAGTGAACAATTTGATGTTGTTTTCTGCATAGGGGTGATACATCATACAGATGATCCTGAAAAAACCTTTCAATCAATTTATCAACATTGCAAGCCTGGCGGAAAGATAATAATCTGGACATACAGTGCAGAAGGAAACGAGTTGGTCCGCTTTATCGTTGAGCCAATAAGAAAGATTTTGCTGAAAAATCTTTCAAGAAAAATATTGCTCTATATTTCCAGGGCTATTACGATAGCGCTGTATCCTGTTATATATACGGTGTATATCACGGAATTGTTCAGTTTTTTACCCTACTTTGACTACTTCAGAAACTTTCGGAAGATGACATTTAAAAGAAATGTTTCAAATGTATTTGATAAGCTGAATGCTCCTCAAACCCATTTTATAACTTTTGAAAAATGTAAGGCATGGTTCAATGAAGCCAGGTTTGTCCAGCAGAGCATCTCCATTAGAAAATATGTTAATGTGAGCTGGTGTCTAAGCGGTGTCAAGAAGCAATAGGATGTTACCATGCAAGGCATTTGGATCAAGTTAAACCTGTCTTCACGAATCTGCAAAAATATAATGAAATACACATCTACCCATTGGGTTGCCGTCATTTTTTTTCTCATTGCCTCATTAGTAATTACTTACATGGGACGAGGTGTACACTCAGGGTTCATCCTTATGACCAATAACATAGATGCCAGCGCACATATGAATAACTCCCTGCTGGGGTACAGCTGGCTGTTAAAAGGAACTCCTCTACATAAGGAAAACGCAGGCTTTGTTGAACTGATAAAGTTTTTTTGCGGAGAACAAAATGTAAACTATAATTATTATTTCGTGCGTCCTCTTTTTGGTTTCATTTCATCTCTATTTGTCCCTATTTTAGGGATACTGAAATCCATGCTTCTGGTTAATTATATTGCCTGGGTGATATGTGCTGTAACAGCCTGGAAGTTTACAAATGCGGTGTTTAATGACAAACTGGCGGCTTTAATAGCTGTTGTGCTGGTCTCTGGTGGAATGGGGATGGTAGTTCATATTGGAGATTATAGCGCTCATATGCTTGGATATGCTGTCTATTATATGGGTATCTTGTTGCTTTATAAAAGTCGGATATGGGAGCGGGAACTGTCGTTGAAGAACCACCTGATGTTAGGTGTTTTTTTTGCACTTGCCTCACTTGCTTACAATTCAGGAATAATGTTGTTAGTTTCGTATGCTATACTCGCTGTCAGAAAAAACAAATGGAAGCATATCTTGTTTGTTATTCTCCTTGTTGTATGTACACAGCGCATATTATGGCCGGTATATATGCGTTTTATTATTTTATATGTCTACGGTTATCCGAATGTGCCTCATTTTTACAGCAATGAAGGAGTGTATTTACATGGGTCAATTGAGAATTGGCTCAAATTGTTCAACGAGTCAATATGGAGGTTTTTGTCTGTAGGGATAAAAACGGCTGGAGAGTTTCTGTTCTTTGATTCTCCGTTTGTTGTATTCTCAGGGATAATTGGGTTTCTGTACTTGGTGAAAAGAAAGTATATCTCAGGTTGGTTCTCTCTCGTTCTGTTTCTTGTACCTATTAGTGCCGGTATGTTGTTTTCACAAGAAGCTATGGCGAGAGGCTACCTGATATTTGGAGTCAGCGTATTTGTCTACGCTTATCTTGCGGGATTATTGGCAAAAGGAATAAGAAAAGAGGGGTATATACGCTTTTTAACTATTGTCATTACATTTATCATTGTCGTTGGTCACTTTGGATGGAATACTGCCCATTTCAGGTGGAAGCTAGGGCCTGTTAAATCTTATTTTATTGGTCATGATGATGGTGGTCCGTTACTATTTCAAGAGAAGCCTGAAGTTGTAAGTCTTACCGGAAGTGAGCCCATCCCTGTTTTGTTTGGAGGGAAGGGGAGTATGGAGGAAGCAGGTGCGTATATTAGTCCTGACGATGAAGCATTTCATTTCTATGAACCTTCATTTTTTCATGCGCTTATTATACGGTTTTTTTTCTGGTTCTATGTCTCATTGCTTATCTACCTGATTGTGCCTACTAAGAGAAAGAGTGTAGTGTATACTTTGCTGCTTCTTGTCGGCCTGATTGTAGTGTCTGTGCCGCTTGTTCGTTCCGGATACAGTTATCCTAATGCTATGAATAACGATAGTATTATCTCTTTGAATCAAGGAGAGAGAATGGTGTATCAGGTAAGTGTTTCAGATCGATTTATCGAAAGATTACGCAAGAATGTCCAGCCGGGCGACCAGCTTGTTCTATTTAAAATGAGACAGAACAGCAAGGACTATAGACAGCAGCTTTTTATTGGGGAAACAGAATTAATGTTTCAAGACAAAGCGGACACCCTTTGTAGCCTTGAGCTTGAAGCGGTACTGGATGGATTCCGCAGTTCAAAGGTGTTGAGATATGTTTTAGATGTATATGATGGGCGTGTACTGCTTGGTGGATGGCAAAAAGTAATGGCACCGGGAAGACGATTGGACTTTTTTGATCTCCATGGTCAGCCAATTAAAAAGGATGTCCGTATGCTTCCCTTCCTTGAAATGCGTCTTCTCAGGCAGAATGATACTTTAAAGTTTACCGGATTCTGATTTTAAATATTTATAATGAACAGTTATAAAGGCAAAGTATTATAGCATCGGTAATCAAACAGATGGAGGATAAAAAATAGTGCGATGAAGAAATTGAGTATACTATTCCAGGAACCGATAGTGCCGCGTGAGGTGAGTTACGGAAAGTTCTCTAAGGAGGCCGGTAATAACACATTTCCCTATGGCGTTGCATGCCTTGCCTCTTATGTTGAAGAAAGGGGATATGAGGTAAAATACCTTGAACCGAATTTAGACCAACTGACTGAAGAGGATTATGTGGGTTTTATCAGGGCAGGCAACTTTGATGTGATTGGTATTGGATCTACTACGTTACAGATTGAATTTGCCATAGAGTGTTTTAATATTATAAAGAAAATCCTGCCTGATATTATTACAGTTTTGGGGGGAGTGCACGCCACATTGTTGCCAGAGGAAACTATTGTATCTGCAAAATCGATAGATTACATCATTGCCGGTGAAGGAGAAACGCCTTTTTATCAGCTTCTTGAGGCGATTCATCAAAAGAGACCGGACGATTGTGAAAATATACAGGGGATCTGTTACAAAAGAGAAGGCAATATAATTTACAACCCACCAGATAGTTCGAAATACATCTCCACGGAGGAAATACCACTTCCGCTATTTAAAATATTTCCCATGCGAAAATATATTCCACAGATAACATTTGCAACGGATTTTCCAACGTATTCTGTTATGGCTTCCCGGGGTTGTCCATATAAGTGCTCATTCTGTAATGCCACAACTATATCTGGTAGAAGAGTAAGATATAAGTCTATACCAAAAGTCATTGAAGAGGTGCGTATTCTGAAATATGAATATGGGGCGAGGGGTGTTATGTTCCTGGACTCAACATTTCCTTTGAACAAAAAATGGGTGAATGAGTTTTGCCGGCAATATATTCAATCTGGTCTCAATGTACCCTGGTCATGTAACACTCGAGGTGATACGGTAGATACTGACATCCTGAAAATAATGAAAAAGGCGGGATGTTGGGGTGTGAACCTCGGCATAGAGTCAGGGAACCAGAAGTCGTTGAACTTGATAAAAAAAGATATTACAGTAGAGCGGAACAGTGAAGCGGTCAGATTGCTTAGGAAAAACGGTTATTTTGTTGGAGCAACTTATATAATATGCCTTCCGGGTGAAACAGAGGAAGATGTAATGAGGACTATAGAGTACGCGAGAAACCTTGGCAATCAGATGGCATTTTTCTATCTTCCTGTTCCATTTCCCAGGTCTAGGCTGGAAGATGCCTGTAGAAAAGATGGAGGATTAAAAGAGGATGCTAGATGGTTGGACTATAATGCATGGTGTTTTCAAGAGATGGTGTATGTCAACCCTTTGATAGGCAAAGAGAGGATGCTAAAGTTGTTAAATAAAGCTCATGTCCGGTTTTACTCAAACCCGAAAGTCATTCTCAGAAATTTCCTGGAGGTTATACTGCTGCGACAGAATCCTTACAAATACTGGATCGGACTAAAGGGTGTTATTCGTAGTATGTTTCAGTAACGTAACCTTTAAATGGAAATGTCATAAATAACAAGACACTATAAATAATAGAGTGAAAACAGATTAAACATGAGAAATAAGCGGTATATGGGAATAGCTATGCAACATGATTCTACAGTGGCAGTGTGTGAGGATGGAAATATAACTTGTGCCATCAGCGAAGAGCGGTTGAACAGGATTAAGAACTACTGGGGGTGCCCGGAGAGATCTCTTGGTATTGCTCTTCGTGCAATTCCATCCCATGCAACAAATCTCTCCGTTTCTATCTCTAACTTGTTCACCGGACAGCCGTATAAGAACCTGGCTGAGCTGGAACAACAAAATACGACAAAGTTGATAGAAATAGGTTCATTATGTGGCATCACGCAAATTTTGTTCGGTACAAAATCTGGGATGAATCTTATGCGCTGGGTTTTCTCAAAAATCCATGGATTTCATTGCTACTTACCAAAGATGCAGGAGGTTTTCAAACGTTATAACTTCACAGGCTCTCAGGAATTGGTAGATCACCATACAGCCCATATCTATTCTACCGTCTACTCATCTGGGTTTAACGAGTGCCTTGCAATCTCTCTTGATATGGCAGGAGATGGGTTGTCTGCAAGAATATGCTCCTTTAAAAATGGACTATTGGAATATCTGGACTATCACCCTTTGTACCATTCTGTAGCACTTCCTTACTTCTACATAACTCACATTCTGGGATTTACTCCACAGCGGCATGAAGGAAAAATCACAGGGCTGGCAGCGTATGGAGATGGCAAAGAGGTGCTTGCTCTCTTAAAAAGGCGTTATCATTACGACAAAAAGAAGGCACGGATGTGCAATCGTGGATATTATATGGGGAGGGAAGTTGGAGCGCTGAAGAAAATACTTTCCGGATATAGCCGTGAAGATATATCTGCCGGTGTCCAGATGCACCTTGAGTGGGTAGTGACTTCTCTGGTTGATTACTGGATTAAGAAAACCGGACATACGAACGTTGCTGTGGCGGGAGGTGTATTTGCAAACGTCAAACTTAACCAGAAGATTAATGAACACAAGAGAATCAAGGAAATCTGGATATTCCCGAACATGGGCGATGGAGGGCTATCTGTCGGCTGCTCCTATTATTCATGGGTTCATGACAATATGAATAACGGGAGGCTGTTGATGCCTAAGAAACTGAACAATGTTTACCTTGGACCTGAGTATAGCGATAAAGAGATAGAAGAGGTATTGGTGGAATATAATGTAGAGTATACATATTATGAGGATGTGGAAAGGAAGGTGGCTGAATATCTGGTGAAGGGGAAAGTGGTTGCGCGGTTCAACTGCAAAATGGAGTTTGGGCCACGAGCTCTCGGAAACCGTTCAATTCTGTATAAAGCGGATGATGTCACAGTGAATCAATGGCTTAATAAAAATCTGGGAAGAAGTGAATTCATGCCTTTTGCTCCTGTGCTCACTGAGGAATCAGCTCCTAAATACCTGAAGATCTGGCCAAAATCTGCCTATGCGGCAGAGTTTATGACTCTGTGCTATGAAGTGACGGAGAAAATGAAGAATGACGCTCCGGCTTCCGTCCATATCGACAACACAGTTAGACCTCAGGTCGTTGTCAGGAAAAATAATCCTTCCCTTTATAAGATTCTTACTGAATATGAGAAAATAACAGGAGTGCC
>ENA-OREN01004175-OREN01004175.1-marine-metagenome-genome-assembly--contig:-NODE-4175-length-12807-cov-5.081854_pt1 | contig 12807 bp, 16 predicted proteins | sample MGYA00248624_ERZ508555 | MGnify/ENA primary metagenome ERZ508555 (study PRJEB26222, sample SAMN06267773) | marine metagenome | isolation source: Saanich Inlet, British Columbia, Canada | place...
TTCTTAATATTTCATTAAATTGTTTCATCATATGTGCTGATATATTATCAAGCCCATTACTATCTTTATAAATTTCTCTAACTTTATTTAACTTGATAGTATTTTGCTTGTCATTATTAATAGCCCTATTCTTTGATTGAACTTCGGCTATCTCTGGTTGTGTTTGATCTACCATAGTTTTCTCCTTTGTTTATTCTTATACTATATCAAGGATATATTATTGTGTCAAATAGTACAGACAAAAAAAAGCCCTACCAGTATTGCTACCGATAGGGCTTAGACCTTTTCACATATCATACTATTACACCTATTACTAATCCTAATATTAGGAAAGCAATAGCATATTCAATCATAATAGTCATATCTTTCTCCTTTCTATATAAATTAAAGATAAAACTACTGTACTATCTTGGATATTATGTGTCAAGTCAATACAAATAAAAAAAAACAAGGGCAACTATCTCTAATTGCCCTTGTCGTGTCTTACAGATTTTAATTTTATTATAAACCGACTGATTTAGCCATGTAATTCAATAGTAAATAAACAACTATTCCTATTGATATTATTGTAATTATTTTTGCCATTACTTAACCTTGATAAACCTTAAAAATTTGCAACCTTTACAACTACAAAGCCACGAATATTCAAAGCTTATTATTTTTTTAAAGATATTCATTTTGTTTTCCCTCGTATAAATGATTGATGTAGTTTTTTTTGTTTATCTATTTCGTTTTCAATACCTCGCAATTTATATTGAGATATAACGAATAGAATAAGCCCTATAATAATAAAGCTTATTCCAATATTTAAAAGCATATTAACTGTCATATATACTTTCATTAATTGCTTTTAATGTACTACTTACAACAGGTACTATTGATTTTATTTCTTTATTAGTTTTGTTTTTAAATGTACTTTCACTTGTAGCAATAACTAAAAAACTACTCATGATTTTATTAAGTGTGTTTAAATTTGAATTGATTTTTTTTAATTCAAATTCAATACTTGTTTTATTTTTTGTACTCATTTTTTTTAACTCCCATATTAAGTTTATTTATTATGTATAATAATTATATATAAAAGTTATATCTAATTAATATATCTATATATTATATCTAATTGAGGTATGTGTCAAACGCATAGCTAACACACAAGCTATGCACACCACACATGGCTAGAGCTGTTAGTTGAGAATGATTATCAATCGCATTTGGGGGGGGGTTCAAAAAAGCTAGTAAAATCAAGGCTTATTTAAAATAGTAAATATTTACTTTTTTGATTTGATTTAAAAACATTATTCCTATATAACAATAATTAAGACAGTTTAATTAAGCTGACGTGAAAAAACGTAAAATTAATTATTGATCGGAAAGTGATTAATACCTTTTAAAGATTTATTAATTAACTCCCTTGAAAAATGGCGATCTCTAATTCTAATTTGTAGTCACTAACTAGATAGGAAATACAATGACAAAAACAAATCTAAAAAGTGAAATACTTGAGAACATTAACAATATTGCTTTAGGTGTTAGAACTGACAGTAATGCAAGATTAAATCTTGCTGTTCAATTACAAAATGCTGAAAGTACTAAAGGCTTTGAGTTTTTGGTTGATATAAATGACGAGGACAGCAACGACAAAGATTATGTTGCTAAATTCCAAACGATACACCAATTAAACAAAATAGGAAAAAATGAGTTGAAATATTTAAGAGATACTTTTCAACAAAATTTCTTACAAGTTAAATGGAAATCAACTGACAAAGATAATAAGCCTAAGATTGACGCTTTAAGAGATGCAATAGCTTGTTATGTTCCAATGAGTATATGTTCAAAAACATTTGGGGAAATACTATTGAAAAAAGATAAAAATAGTTTTTTCACAGGTGCTAACAATTCAAAAATTAGAGTTAATGGTTCTTATGTTCACAAATATTGTGAGCCATTAAACAAAGACAATGTTAGTGAGGTCGCATTAACATTTGCTGAATTGTTAAGAGTTGCAAGGGGCTTTTATAAGGCTCAAGGGTTAAGTGGTGATGGTAGAAAGTCACCCTTTGATATTGCAATAGAACGAGCAACAAACTTAATATTTGATGATTATAATGCCATTAAGCCTTTTAATACGTCAAGTTCTAAGTCTAAGACTTTGATTAACTTTTTAACTGTTGAGTGTAATAAATGGTCATCAGCTTATAATGAAAATCAAGTCGAGTTAAAAAAAATAAGAAAAGCAAGTTAAATAATAATAACCCACGACTACAAATTAGAAACTATTAAGGCATTACTCAATTAATTTTGGGTAGTGCCTTTTTTTTTATCTTAACTAAAATTGGTTATCACTAAGGATAATTTAAGGCAAAAATTCCTTTTACCTCTCCCCGAAAACCCCGAGAACCACACCAAAAATAAACCAAAAAAATCTAGGGGAAATAATTTAATTTACACACTAGGGATAAACACTAGGGGGAGTGCGAGTGACCATAGGGGTACCTACTTATATACATACACGGTTATGCTAAAATACCCAGTTTCCCTGTAAACCACCCTGTGGCTACATTTAAGCACTCATTATTCTGTAAATCTCTGGGCTATATACTAGGGTATACCCTAGGGGGTATGTATAAATAGGTATATATTATATATAAAACCCCCCCGTAGTATCTTCAATACTATTATACACCTCATTTACACTTTTGTCAATGCTAATCTTGTGCTAAAGTGTCGCACAGTCTAAAATAATTAAAAAAAGTACTTGACAAAAGTGTTATTTGTATGTATAATAGAATCAGGTACACTTTAAACGGACACACAAACACAATCGCATACTCATATGCACAACAGGTCATCACTAAACTGTACCGATTTATTGGGAACACCTAGGTTTCCCGTAAGTTTAACAATTAAATAAGGATACAACATTATGCCAGCAAAAGGAACGGGTGGAAAACATCTTGAACCCAAGATAAAGAAAAAGAAAAAAGTATACCCAGAGAGAACTGGAACAAGAACTGGACCAGGTACTGTTAAATCTATTGCTAAATCTAAGAAAAAAGAAAAACTTATATTTACAGATGGAACTAAGAAAAATGTACCAGGTACACCGATTGTACCAAGAGAAGCTAAGCCAGAAAATTTAGGAGAAAAGGGATTTAAACTAACTTTCAAAGATGCTCTTAATGCTGCAAAAAAAGGTAGTAGAGAAAAATTTACTTATAAAGGAAAATTATATTTTACTCCTACAGGTGCAGCAAATAACAGAGATAAGATGAAAACTAGAATTGGTGAAAAAGGAACTATGTCAGGTGCAAAACCTACAGGACCTACTAAATCTAAGAAAAAGCTTTTCAGCAAATTAAATGAGAAAATTAAATCATTTAGAAAAAAGACTACTGGATATTCAACTCAAGCAGAGTATGAATCAGCTAAAGACAAAAGAATAATTGAAAAAAGAATTTCTAAGATGAAAGAAAGAAAAAATCAAGGTAAAAACTTTTCAGCAAAAAACTTAGCTGAGCTAGAAGCAAAATTAAAATAACAATGTTAACCAAGGAAGCTTTGGATCTCCCATTTAAAGAGATCATGGAGCTTATCAATGCAAACAATGGATTCTACTATTCTAAAGACTCAAAACAAAAACTTAACCGATACTCAGGAGAAGTTTCTGGACGCTTTGTTCGGAGAAGCACAAGGAAACCCAAGGAGGGCGGGAGAGTTAGCAGGTTACTCAGAACATTCGTATCCTAAAGTTCTACGTAATCTTAAAGACGAGATTGTTAAACGAGCAGAAAACTATTTAGCCATACATTCTGCGAAGGCTGCAACTAAAATGGTAAACATGCTAGATGAAGATGGAACAACACCTCATGCTAGTATCAGAATGGAAGCAGCAAAACAAATATTAGATCGTATTGGTCTTGTAAAGAAAGATCAATTAGATGTTAATATGAATGTTAAGCATGGTATATTTATATTACCAGCTAAGAATGAGCCAGAAGAATCAATCGTAACCCCAGTACAAGATTAATTATGACTAAACAAGATTTTGAAAGAAATAAACCATATACAAATATAAATACTGAAGTTAAAAAAAGAATGAAGGAAGAAACTCCTAGAACTAATTTTTTAGCTAAAGGTAAATTGAGTATGCTTAGAAAACATTTACATAAAAAACAAATATTAAAAGAATTAAAAGACAGACCAGAGCATCTATCACCAGCAAAAGTTAAAAGTTATTAATTATGTCAAAAAATTACGCAAACGAACATCCAAAGAATAAAAAGAAAAACCAAGACAGTAATGTTAAGGTTGCAAAATATATGCCTGGAGATGAATATAATAAATTTTTAAAAGATAGATATAACGAATATAAAAAAGAAATGGGAGTTAGAGGTTTAAAAGTTATATCTTTTGATGAATTTAAAAAACCATATCCAAAAAAAGTAAAAGATCTTAGATCTAAATAAAAGTGATTAAAAGAAAAGCTAGAACTATACCATTTGGGTATAAGTTAGCAGAAGACACAGATTATATTGAACCAATAGAATCTGAATTAGAAGCTTTAGAAGAAGCAAAGAAATTTTTAAAAACATGTTCATACCGAGAGGTTGCTATTTGGTTATCAGCAAAAACGAAAAGATACATATCATATGTCGGACTTAGAAAAAGAGTTACCAGAGATACCGCTGCCAAAGCCAAAGAAGAAAGTAAAAACCAAAGCCAAGCAGTCGGCTAAGCAGGCAATAGCAAGAACACGTAAAAAAGTTGCAAAGGCAGAACAAACTTTACGTTCAGCCAAAGCTCATGCAAAAAATGTCAAGGATAAATTGTTAACCGTTGACAAAGTATTGGATGGTAAAGAACAGCAACTTATAACACAAGACGTAATAGAAGATGTTCCAGAGAATATTCAAGAACATCTAGCTGCACAGAATATAATCTTTAAACCTAATTCAGGTCCACAGACAGAATTCCTAGCAGCTTCAGAACGAGAAGTGTTTTATGGTGGAGCAAGAGGTGGTGGTAAATCATATGCCATGTTAATAGATCCTCTAAGATACTGTCATAAAGAACATCATCGTGGTCTATTACTTCGTAGAACTATGCCAGAGTTAAGAGATTTGATTAATCATTCTCAACGATTATACTCAAGGGCATATCCAGGAGCAAAATGGAGAGAGCAAGAAAAAGAGTGGAGATTCCCATCAGGAGCAAAGATAGAGTTCGGGTACGCAGAGAACATGACAGACGTTTTGAGGTACCAAGGGCAATCATACACATGGATAGGAATAGACGAACTTCCACAATATCCTTCGCCAGATATATATAATTTTCTAAGATCGTCACTTAGATCAGTTGATCCTAATATACCAGTATACATGAGGGCTACAGGTAACCCAGGTAATGTTGGATCACAGTGGGTTAAAGAGATGTTTGTGGATCCTATAGATCCAAATACAGCTTTTAACATAGAGATTTCTACACCCACAGGTATAAAATATATAACAAGAAGATTTATACCAGCTAAGTTACAAGATAATCCGTACCTTATGCAGACTGATGATTACTACGCAATGTTATCATCACTACCAGAAGTACAGAGAAAACAATTTTTAAATGGAGACTGGGATGCATTTTCTAATGCAGCATTCTCAGAATTTGATAGGGATACACATGTTGTTGAACCTTTTGAAATACCTAAAGGCTGGCAGCGATTTCGTGCTGCTGACTGGGGTTATAGTTCTCCTGCTTGTTGTTTATGGTTTGCTATTGACTACGATAATAATCTATGGGTTTATAGAGAATTATATACTCAAAAGATTACAGCAGATGTATTTGCAAGAAAAGTCCTAGACCTAGAGCACGGAGAATATATACGTTACGGGGTTTTAGACGCTAGTACATGGGCAAGAAGAGGTGATGTGGGTCCAAGCATAGCAGAGACTATGATTCAAGCTGGATGCCGTTGGAGACCTTCTGATAGAACTCCAAGAAGTAGAATTAGTGGAAAGTTAGAAATCCACAAAAGATTAAAAATTGAAGATAAAGAACCTGGTGTTCGTATATTTTCTACTTGTAGAAATTTGTTAAGGACGTTTCCTACTCTACCAATAGATGATAATAACCCAGAAGATATTAATACGCATGTAGAAGATCACGCATACGATGCATTGAGATATGGCTGTATGAGTAGACCCATGCATACAAGTTATGCCAATAAAGTATTTGGCAATAATAGAACGACTAATTTTATTCCCTCAGATAAAATATTTGGATATTAACAGAGAGGAGTAAATGAATAAAAGAAAGTTACCTATTATAAATAAAAAGAATTTTCCCTATGAATTAGTAATGGCTTATTGGGAAGATATTGTTGGATCATGTGAATGGTCTGAAATATCAGATATAAAAAAATCAAAGACAGCTATATGTTGTAGCTTTGGATGGCTAGTAGAACAGAATGAAAGTATAACTGTGATAATGGCAGACTTTATATTTGAAGATAATAATAAAATAAAAACAGGTGGTGGACATACTACTATCCCAACAAAAAATATAATACACATTAAGAAAATAAAAACATAGGAACAATATGGAAACTAAATTTGACCCAAAAGATAAAGTTAAGCAAGGTGATCTAGGTTCAGCTCCTGATGGAAAGCAACCGAATCAACAACCAGGTAATTTAAAAATTACTTATGGTAAAGAGGAACGTGCTATGGAAACTCAGGATGGTAAATTTGACTACTTTGAGCCAAAGAAATTCAGAAGTCAATTAGATGCTAACTTTAATAAGTTGGCTGATGAAAAGGATTACTAATGACTGACGCAAATGAAATTGCTAGACATAAAGATTCTAGATATGATAAAAAAATAAATAAAAAAAATAAAAAATCTAAAAAACTTAAAACTAAGAATCCTAAATTTTACGGATACACAAACATGAAAAAATATTAAGGAGAATAACATGGACATAAATACAAGATACAAACATGGAGAACTTTCTGCAGATGTTGCTAAATCTAAAAATGACAGATTAGAAATTAACCCTAACCAAAAAGTTAAACAGGGTGATTTAGGATCTTGTTCAGAAAAAGCAGCTAAGAAAAGTAAAGTTGATCCTTCTATCTTTAGAATGGCTGAACAAAAAGATTACTAGTCATGGCACTTACTGATAGATCTAAAAGAAATATCGCTAATGAGCATCCTAAATTTGCTGATTTAGCTGAAACTTTTAAGAAGCATAAAGATGAAGTAGTTGAAAAAGTAAAAGTAGCAGATATATCTCAAAGAGATATTGATAATACTAGATTAAAAGGTTATTCTAAAGTTGATTTAGAAAATGCTAAAATGATGAGTGGCAATGATTCTTTAACACAAAAAGAATTAGATAAATTAAAAAAAGCAATTAAAGATAAAACAACTTCTAAATTAGAAACAACAGGTAGATTTAAAAAGGATTAAATGGATAATGACCAAAAGGATAATTACGATCCATTCGTTGGATACGTAAGAGAGAAGTTCCAACAGGCAGAGACATCTAGACTTCATGATGAAAAAAGATGGTTACATGCTTACAGAAATTACAGAGGACTATATGGTCCCGAAATGGCTTTTCGTGATAGTGAGAAATCTAAAGTATTTGTTAAAGTAACAAAGACAAAAGTTCTTGCTGCATTTGGTCAAATCATTGAAGTATTATTTTCAAGTGGTAAGTTTCCAATTGGTGTAAGTCCTACATCAGTACCAGAAGGTACACCAGAGTATGCTTACTTAAATCCAAATAAAAAAGAACAAGATCCAAAAGCAGAACCTAAACAGGATAGTCCATATGGATTCCCTGGTGATGGTGGTGGATTACCCGCTGGTGCTACAGCAGAATCTTTAATGAAAGATTTAGCACAACAATATCAGAATTTAGGGTTTGAAGAAGGAGATGCTCCTGATTTAAAAACCCAACCACAAATAGAGCCAGCTGCAATGGCAGCAGCTAAAATGCAAAAAGTAATTCACGATCAGTTAGAAGAAACTGATGCAATCTCTGTAATGAGACATGTATTTTTTGAAATGGCTTTATTAGGAACAGGAATTTTAAAAGGTCCATTTACGAATGTAAAAACTCAATACAAGTTTTCTAGAGATGAGGAAACTGGGGCATCAGCTATGTTAGAAGTTGGCAAAGATGTACCAGGTATTGAGGCAGTATCATGTTGGGATTTCTATCCAGATCCTAATGCAACAAGTATGAACGATGCTGAATATGCAATTCAAAGACATTCATTTAATAGAGAACAATTTGCAGCACTTGCAAAGAAACCTCTGTTTAACTCAGAGAAGATTAGAGAATGTTTAGAGATGGGACCTAACTATCAAACAAGAGGATATGAATCTTCTTTATACGATAGAGAAAATGTTTCAACGTTATATAAAAACAGATTTGAAGTATTAGAATATTGGGGTACAATAAGTAAACAGTTAGCAGATGAATTAGATTTTGAATATGATGATGAGCTAGATGTTGTATCAGTTAATGTTTGGATATGTGGTGGTAAAGTTTTAAGAGTAGTAGAAAATCCTTTCTCACCAAAAAGAATACCTTATATGGTTTGTCCATATGAGTTAAACCCTTATCAATTCTTTGGTGTAGGTATACCAGAGAATATGCAAGATTCACAACAGGTTATGAATGGTCATGCAAGAATGGCAATTGATAACTTAGCACTATCAGGTAACTTAGTATTTGACGTAGATGAAACTATGTTAGTACCAGGTCAAGATATGAAAGTATTTCCTGGTAAAATATTTAGAAGACAAAGTGGACAACCAGGAGCAGCAATTCATGGTGTTAAGTTTCCAAATACTTCTAATGAAAACTTAATGATGTTTGATAGATTTAGACAGTTAGCTGATGAAGCAACTGGTATTCCATCATACTCACATGGTACAACTGGTGTTCAGTCTACAACTAGAACTGCAGCAGGTATGTCTATGTTGATGGGAGCTGCAGCATTAAGTATTAAAACAGTTATTAAAAATATTGATGACTATTTATTAAAGCCCCTAGGTAATTCATTGTTTCATTGGAACATGCAATTCAATAGTGAAAGACCTGAGATACAAGGTGATCTAGATATTAAAGCACAAGGAACATCTTCTTTGATGCAGAAAGAAGTAAGATCACAAAGACTAATGACATTTATGCAAACAGCGTCTAACCCATCGTTAGCACCATTTGTTAAATGGCATACATGTTTAAAAGAAGTTGCTAAGTCACTAGACATTGATCCAGATCAATTGGTTAATGATCCAGAGAAAGCAGCTATATACGCACACATAATGGGGATGGCAAATGGAAATCAAACGAATACAAGCAATAGTGGACAACCAAGTCCAATGGGCAATATGGGAGGAGTACCTCCTGGAGCTTCGCCAACAGATCCAACAGGAAATGGAGGTGGCAACATCGGAACAGGCAATGTACCGATGCCAGGGGAAGCTGGTTTTACTTCGCAAGATACTCAGCCTCAAAGAAACAATAAAACGCAGTAAGGAATAATATGGCAGTAAAAACTTGGGATACATCTAGAACTGGAGGTGGTACTTACGAATTAGAAAAAGACTCTAGTGGTAATTACCAATTAAAGTCAGTAGGTTTTGCTCAAGTAAATAAATTAAACTTACCTGATCTTGCAACTAGTGATACTACAGCTGCAACTACTACACCTAAAACAGAAGATAAAAAAATTGAAGTAGCAGATCCATTTAAAAAATTAGGTACACAAAATACTGGTGGTGGACAAGGTGGTGGTCAAGACTACAGTGGTGTTATGCTTAAAACTCCAGAAGTAAAAGATGTTTCAGTTAGAGATGCTGGTGATGCTATGACTAAAATTGATACTGGTAAAACTACTGGTAAATTTTTAGCTTCAGGTGCAGCAGGTGGTGCAAGTTTATCATCTAAAGTAGAAGAACAAAAACCTGGAATGTTATCTACTCCACAACAACAACAAGAAACTTTTGCAGCCAGAACAACAGGTCTACAAAAAGTAACATCAGCAGTAAGTAATACTGTACAAAATATTATGAATAATAGTGCTACAGTTGCAGTTGCAAAAGGTGCAGCTTCAATTGTAGGTGGTATGATAAATGCTACAACTAGTCAGTATCAACAAGATCTTAATACAGCAAATAAAAATGCTTTAACTGCTTTAGGTTATAAAACTAATTATGAATTAGGTAATATGAATGATCCTGGAAGAGTAGCAGGTAATCCAGCTAATAATGTATTTGCAGGAATGAATGCACAATCTGCAAAAGGAGATATATCTGCAGGTGCAGCTAGTAGAATTGGTGTTAGAAATTCTGCAAAAACACAAGCAAGAGTTGCTAAAAAAGGTAAAGCAGCATTAGATGCATTTAATGCTAAAACAAAAGAATTTGAAAAACAAAAAGCTGACCATGATGCAGCAGCAGCTAAAGATAAAGCTAATGCAGCAGCAGCTAAAGACAATAGAGAAGGAGTTGGAAGTAGTTGTTTTATAGCAGGTACTAAAGTTACTATGTCTGATGGCACACTTAAAAATATTGAAAACATTGCAGTGGGTGATAAAGTAAAAGGACACAAAGAAGATAACACAGTTATTAAACTAGATCCTACTTTATTAGCAAATAGAAAATTATATTCATTTAATAATAATGAACATTACTTCTTTACTTCGGAACACCCATTTATGACTGAAGAAGGTTGGAAATCTATTAAACCAGAAAAAACAAAAGAACGTGATGGTATAGAACTTTACGAACAATTAAAAGGTGAATTAAAAGTTGGTGATAAACTTGTGACAGATAATGGTCCAGTTGAAATTAAAGATATTAAATCAAAAGAAATAAGTAATCCTGAAATGCCTTTATATAATTTTAATGTTTCAAATGATAATTCATATATTGCTGATGATTATGTAGTACATAATAAAGGATGTTTTATTAAAGGTACTTTAGTTACAATGGCAGATGGCTCAACTAAACCAGTAGAACAAGTTGATCTAGGAGATGAAGTTGCAGAAGGTGGATCAGTATTTGCTGTAGGTAGATTTTTAAATACAGAATTATATGATTATAAAGGTATTAAAGTTTCAGGAAGCCACATGGTAAATGAAGATGGTGTTTGGATAAGAGTTAGAGATACTAAACATGGTAAATCATTAGGTAATGATTTAAATACTGTATATGTATTTGGATCAGAAAATAGAAAAATTTTAATTAATGGAATATTGTTTACAGATTACTTTGAAGTAAATGAGCAAGATAAATTGATAGAAGACTCAGAAGATTTTTTTAATAATTGGAAAGATTATGGAAATGATGTTGATGTAGATAACGTTGCTACATTAAACATGAATTATGAAATATAGATTTTGGAATCTAGATAAAGATTATACTATATTAGAAAGCTGGTGTAAAGAACGTAATTGGGAATCAAATATACCCAAAGAAATGTTACCACCACAAGGTATAATAGTTGAGGATGAAGATACTATTTGTGCACTAGGTTTATACTTAAATGAACAAGTTAAATTTGGTTACATGTATGGTATATTTTCTAATCCTAAAATTGGTAAAATGAAACTTTATAGAGCTATGAAGTTAAGTCTTGAAGCAGTTAAAGAACTAGCAAAAGATAAAGGTATAGAAGTAATTATTACACATACTGCTGAAAAAGCTTTAGAAAAATTATATACTAGACATGGTAATATGAAACTAGTAGAACAAAATGTAAATCAATACATTATGAATTTAAATGAAGATAAATATAAAAATTTAGATTGGATATCAAAATAAATAATTGGAGATAAGATAATGGCAATAGGACCAAAAGGTGAAGTAACAACAACAGGATTAATGAATAGCACTGGTAAAATACCAGAGGCTCCTGATATGTCTAACTTAAAAGCACCAGCTCAACCACAAGAACAAAAAGCACCCCCAGCAGCAGCTCCAGTAAAACAAGCTATGGTACAGAGACCAGAGCCAAAAGATCCTGAAATTGTACAAAAATTAAATAACTTATCTGAAGAAGAAGCACAACAATTATCTATGGTACTATCACCAAGTTTAGCAACTACTTTAATAAAAATTTTACCAGAAGCAACTGATTTAATAAATGAATTTAAATCTGCTGAAGAGAATGTTGTATTACCAGTATCAGTAGTAAAGAATTATGCCGTTAAGAAATACCCAAGTTCTAGCGAGCAAGAATCCGTACAAGGATTCGTTACAGAATTATCTGAGTCACAATCAGATAATACAAATGTGCCACCTGAAAATATGTCAGAGGCTAACCCAAATGGTATGATGGTCCAAGACCCTAATGCCGATTCAGAAATTGCTCCAGAGACTGCAGCAATAGATGAAGGTCAGTCAGAACTAGCATAAATTCAGCCCACAAATTATGGAAGTGAGCTACCCTTATCCATAAGGCACTCAACCTAAGAGGAAAAATAATGGAAGAAGAAAAAAAATTAACGGAAGAAGCTAAGGCTCCTGAAGTTAAAAAAGATGATAAACTATTTAAGAAGCCTGAAGGCAAAGCTATGTATCAAAAGCAACGAGAAGAAGCTGATGATGCAGAAACTGAAGCATTCGCAAAAGGTGAATTAGGTAAATATCATTTAGAGAAAGCAGAAACAGCAACCGTTCAAAAGGACACAGAAACATCTGAAGAAATTGCAAGCTCCGATGGCGAAGCTACTCCTTCAACTGAACGCCCTGAAAATGCAGAAGATCGTGTTTTTAAGAAACGTTATGACG
>ENA-OREN01004176-OREN01004176.1-marine-metagenome-genome-assembly--contig:-NODE-4176-length-12807-cov-2.812019_pt1 | contig 12807 bp, 13 predicted proteins | sample MGYA00248624_ERZ508555 | MGnify/ENA primary metagenome ERZ508555 (study PRJEB26222, sample SAMN06267773) | marine metagenome | isolation source: Saanich Inlet, British Columbia, Canada | place...
AGCCATGGTGGGTTGGTGGCCTCTTCAGGCTCGGCCACTTTCTCCACTAATACTTGGTCCAAACCGTGACGTAAACGTGCCAATCCCTCCTTGGAAGTGACATCGTAGATTCCTCGGATTCGCAAGTAAGGATCAATCAACATAACTTTTGGACTGTGGGTGATGACTATTGCGGGATCAGTATTTTCACTAACCGGCAGTTTGAAACCGTCCTTGCTTAGTCTCCAAATAGCTTCACGCTCACCTGTGAGGAACTTCCAGTGATGAACATCAGCGTTGGCGTTTTTCGCATACTCGCTAAGCACTTGCGGCGTGTCATGTTCTGGGTCAACCGTGAAACTGACAAGCCGAATTTCGTCCCAAAGCGGACTATCCTGTAACTGCTTCTGGAGCTCGCCTATTTTCGCTGTCTGCGCAGGGCAGGTGACCGAGCATCGTGTAAAAATAAAATTTGCGATCCAAGCTTTGCCGCGCAATTGACGCGAACCAAACGTCTCAACGGCCTGGTCGGTTAACTCGAATTCAGGTAATAGCCCCAACACCGGTAGGGGTTCCTTGCTTAGAGTTATACCTTCTGACTTGTCCTGTTCGCTTTGGTTGAACTTGAAGTAAGTGGCGATCGCAATAAGAACAACCATAGTGATCCCAATTGGGAGTAATCTAGATTTGCGTGAACTCATAATATAAAATTCCAAGTATGGGTTTTCCTGGAATAAAGGTTACATTGACGGCAAAGAAAAGCTCCGTCGGTTAAGGGAGCTAAGCCGACGGGATGGTTTTGTTTCGCAGTAAATGTAGTAAATATTATTGATTCGTAATTGGTCCTGCAACCATTTTTTTGAACCAGTCGTTGAAATCTGTTACCGAGTGAATAATAACACGGCCCATCAAATCATCGTGCAACGGTCGCCAGCCGCACAATGGATCTGCCAACAGTTCAAAAGGTCCAATCTTTGCTGTGTGAAATTTCAAGGTGTGGGTGAGCTCCGGCACGGCGATTTGTTTCAATCTTAATTCGGGATTAGACATTATGTAGATGAAATCGTCACTTTCTAATTTGAGTACAACGTCCGTTTCCAACGGTAGGTGCAATTCCTTATGAGAACGAAAGTCATCGGATGTGCCCAGTTCGCCATCCTGTCCCGGATAGAGAAAAGACCACTCAAAACGCTTGCCTCTGGCCTCAATTACGACAGGAGCAGATAGATGTCTGTTATCCGTCGCCACCGGCACACTGGGGTTTTTGGCAGTGCCAAAGTAAAAGTCAAATGACCTGAAGTATAGAAGCGCGACGCAAAATACGATGAGTGTGACTATGGATCCAACATACAGAAGAGTCGCAATTGGGGTACGCATACAATTCGGGCAACTTACAAGTGTGGTTTAAACGGCAAGATGGACCTATTAAGTTCGTACAGCAAATTTCTAGGAGTAAGATATCCAGCTAGGCTGTCGTGGTGTTCTTTTGGCTTGGCTGGTGGTCTCCCGTTCCTTAACCATCACAAAGCGAAAATACGATCAGACAGAGTGTTGTTCAATCAAAGTTTTGTGGTAATTGATTTGGCAATTATCGAGTTTTTCCCCTGCTTTTCCAAGAGAGTAGCTAAGTCGGAATCTACAGTTAATTTGGCCCTGTAGATGAATTGTTTTTTTAAGTTCAACAGCATTTGGCAGAGGGAGCTCAAGGTTCGGTGAAAAGTTTTTTCATCTTCTCAAAAACGAACGTGTTGAGTGCGCAGATGGGTTGCCTGTTCGCAAAATTATCGGGATTTAGTTAAAGGATAAACGTTGCGGCTTGCCTCGAGTCTGGTATGTTTTCGGCTCGTGTGCCGCTGGGAAAAAAAGAAGACCTCAGGTTGCCTTGCGTTGGTTGTATTCCTTGGGGGGTGCGGCTCGGAGCAGTCGGTACAGCAGTCCGACCCGGGCCAGGATACAGTTTCGCCCAGTCCGGTTGCCGAGTCATCTGCAATCCCGGATCCGGAGCCTGCCGCGACTGGGTTGGCTGTCGAGTCGCTTGCGCCGAAGCTCGATGCTGCGCTGCCGTCATCCACCGGTGCCGATAGTGAAGAGTCGGTTGACGATATTCTGGCGGAGCTAAACGCCATCAAACTGGAGGGTGAGGGCTATAACCGGCTGGGCGATCCTGACAAGGTCGCGGCATTGATGGACGAGGGCAACACGCTGATCAGCGCCGGCAAGCCGGACGCCGCACTGGCCAAGTACAACGAGGCACTCAAGTTTGCCGAGAATGGTGAAGACCCGGAGGTGTTTTTCAACATGGGCATTGCCTATAAGCTAAAGGGTGAGAATCTCAAACGTGAAAATCTCGACCCCATCGAGGAGGCCAAGGGCTATGCGCAGTTAATCGACAAGGCTGCTGCTGAATACGAGCGGGCGCTTAAGGTGACTCCGAAATACGCGGAGGCACTCAACAATCTTGGCAACATTCGCAAGGATCAGAAGCAGTACAACGAGGCGATCCGCTGCCTGGAGTTGTCCATCGAGATTTTCTCTGACAACCCGAACACATATAATAACCTCGGTACCGTGTTTGCCATGAAAGGGAACTTTAATAAGGCGGCTCTTTACTTTACCAAGGCGGTTCGGCTGCAGCCAAGCTACATTGATGCCCGTCAAAACCTCGGTCAAGCCTACCAACAACAGGGGCGACTTGATGTTGCTGAAAAGGAGTTTGGCGAGGTTCTTCAAATGACAAGGGGTATGATGTTGCGCCAGAAGAAACGACTTGAAACTGCGCGAGTAATGGTGGATCAAGCCAAGAAGCCGGGCAGTCCATTGACTTATGAGCAGCGCAACCGGGCTGGAGGCGAACTGGATGCAGCGGAGCAGGCCAGTAGAATGGCCAATACCAAATATCAGCGAAGCCTGAGGTTGCTTCAAAATGTTCGGGTCAGGCGGTAGAGCCCCCTTCAGCGTTGATTGCCCAGCCCCTTCGTGGTTTCAACCTGAATGGCGTTAATCTCAGGCTTGAGCTCGGCGCGGGTAATCGCGTCCATCCGGTCAATGAACAGGATACCCTGCAGGTGATCCCACTCGTGTTGGATGGCACGCGCCAACAGGCCGCCGCAGCGGAAGGCCACAGCCTCTCCTTTTTCGTCCATTGCCATCACGTCGATTTCCTCGTGGCGATTGATGTTACCGTACACCTCGGGGAAACTCAGGCAGCCCTCGGGGGCTTCCTCTTTTGTGTCACCGACTACTGTCCACTCCGGGTTGAGCAGGATGAGTGGCATGTAATCCTCCGGCTTGACTGCTTCGCCATCGATGCTCATGCGCGACGGCCGATCCTCCACATCGGTCACGTCCACCATGGTCAACTGCAACGCCTTGCCGACCTGTTGCGCGGCCAGGCCGATGCCGTGCGCCTCGTGCATCGTCTCGAGCATGTCGTCGATGAGTTGTGTGATTTCCGGTGTGATTTGCTCCACGCGCTCACCCTTTTGCCGAAGCACGGGATCACCGTAATTTACGATATCCAAAAGCATTAAATTGAAAATTAATCGGCCTTGATGCCGAGGTTCTCGAGGATTCGCTGCAAATCCTCGTCGTTGAAAAATTTGATGTCCACCGACCCTTTGCCCTTCCGGTAGCGCAACGCCACCTTGGTGCCGAGCCGTTCCCGCAACTTGCTCTCGAGGCTTAGAATGTACGCGTCGGTGGCAGCGCTTTTGCCGATAGCGCCGCGTTTGGTTTTTCCCGGGGTCGCTTGGCCAAGCGCGCCGAGCAGTTCCTCGGTCTGCCGGACGCTCAACTCTTTTTTGATCACGCGCTTGGCTGCGGCGATTTGGTCTTTGGCCTGTTTCAACCCCAGGATCACCTTGGCGTGGCCGCTCGAGAGGAGGCCGTCGCGCATGTACGTTTGCACCTCGGGCGGCAGCTTGATGAGCCGCAGGGCGTTGGCCACCGTGGCTCGGTTTTTGCCGACCTTGGCGGCGACTTCCTCCTGCGTGAGGTCGAATTGATCGACCAATTGCGCATAACCCTTAGCCTCCTCGATCGGGTCAAGGTTTTCGCGCTGGAGATTCTCGACAAGCGCCAGTTCGAGCGCCGTTCGGTCGTCCACGTCGCGGATGACGATCGGCACATTGGCCAAGCCGGCCATCTGCGAGGCTCGCCAGCGGCGCTCCCCGGCGATGAGATCGTAGCCGCCCTCGCGCGGCCGCACAACCAACGGCTGCATGATGCCATTCTCGCGGATCGACTCGGCCAACTCGTTCAGCGAGGCATCGTCAAACCCGTTGCGCGGCTGCATTGCGCCCGGGAGAATTTCGCCAATCGGCACCTCATTGGGCGTGTCGCTGGGCGCGGGTGAATTCCCGGCTTTGGTTTGCTTGTCAGCCGGCGGTCGGGCGCCCAGCAGGGAACTCAAGCCTCGGCCTAAACCGGTTTTTGCCATGGGCGGGAGAGTGGGGGAGGCTGGGGCGGTTGTCAATCGGCGGCCGGTTTTTTGGCGTCGCTAGTTGTCTTGGGCTCAGTCCACAAAAACGAGCGGCGTACCGCCAGCTCGATGTCGCCGTCGAGCAACCGCACGCGCCAAGCGATGATTTTGCCGATGGCCTTGAACGCGCCGCCGTGCAGCGTGACCACATCCCAGCCGCCACGCCGGTTTGGCTTGATGGCCTGCTCGAGCACGATCGGCTTGGCCACGCCGGTGACGCGCAACTCGAGCTGAAGCTTCACGGTGCCACCCGTGTTCGTGGCCCACTTGACGTCAAACCGAATGCCGGAGCAGAGACTGCGGTCGGCGCGGAGCTTGGCCTGATAAGCGTCGCGCTCGAGCAGGCTGGGGGAGAGCGTGTGGCGGCCCTGCAGGTCGAGCCAATGCGGCAGCACCTTGGTGATTTTGCCGGCCTGCGCGGCGTCAGGCGTCGATATAACACAGAGCAACAACAGGGCTGCGGCGAGTTGTGAAATGCGGTTCACGGCGGCGAGACTATTTTGAAAACCAAGGGCTGGCAATCTCCGGCGTCACAGGCCGGTCGGGTGATCGATGAACGTCCACGGCAGCTTGAACTTTTTCGACAAACTCTCGCTGAGCGCCTTCACGCCAAACGTCTCCGTTGCGTAGTGGCCGCCGTAAAACACGTTCAGGCCAAGATCCTCGGCCAGAGCAAACGTCCAGTGCGGGCCCTCCCCGGTGATGAACGTGTCCACGCCCTCGTCGGCTGCCGTTTTCATCTCCGCGCCCGCGCCGCCCGTGACCACGCCGACTCTACGGCAGCGCGCCGCGCCGCTAGGCAGCACGGTCGACTCGGTGCCGGTAGCCTTTGCCAAGCGCTTGGCCAATTGCTCCCGCGTTAAGTCCAGCGTGCCGCGCAGGCCGATCGCTTGGCCGCGCTCGGTGAAAAACGGCTTGGGCGACTTGATGCCAAGCGCCCTGCAAAGCTGGGCGTTATTGCCGAGTCGCGGATGCGCGTCCAGTGGCAGATGCGAGCTATAAACGGCGACGTTGTTGTCGAGTAGTAGCCGCAGCAGCCGGTAGCGGTTACCGGTCCACGGGTGCGTCGTCCCCCAGAACAGCCCGTGGTGGACGATCAACAAATCCGCCCCGGCGTCGATCGCCTTTTTGACCGTGGTCGGCGAGGCGTCGACCGCGGCGGCGAGGCGCGACACGCTGCCGCGATTCTCCACCTGCAACCCGTTCACCGCGCCGGGCCAGTCCTCGAACGACTCCGGCTTGAGGGTGCTGTTGCAGTGCGCGACGATGTTGGCGAGCTTGACCTTGGCCATGCAGGGGAGGGAACCAACCCCGCCGCCCCAAGCCAAGCGGGAAATGCCGTTCGCGCCCCCGGAGTCTTGACTTTCGGTGGTCGCTTGCCGTTACTCGCCGCAGATTTTTGGAATCGAATATTTATGCCGACCTACGAGTACGTTTGCGAAAAGTGCGACCACGAGTTTGAGTTGTTTCAATCCATCAAGGCCGATGCGCTGGAGAACTGCCCAAAAGAAGTTTGTCCAAAAAAACGCTGGTCCAAGGGCAACGTGCGCCGCGCCATCGGCACAGGAGCCGGGATCATCTTCAAGGGCAGCGGCTTCTACGAGACCGACTACCGTAGCGAAAGCTACAAGGCTGACGCGAAGAAGGAATCCGAGTCAAAGAAGCCCAAAACCGACAGCAAATCAAAGACGGACAGTAAAGCCAAGCCAGCCAAAAGTGGCAACAAGTCGTCTTCAAAAAAATAGCTACGGTTGGCTGCTGGCGTGTGGCTTGGGGTTGGTCATCGTCCCGGCCGCGCTTGGTCAAGCGGAGCCTGTTCCGCCCAAGCCGGTGTTGCCGCCGCGCACGGTTCAGCCCAAGCCGCCGGGCAGGGGGGCGACGGCGCCGAAGCGGTTGCCGGTGGACATCAATCGCCTCCTCAAATCGCGAGCGGGGTACAAGACGGCCCGCAGTTTATCGGGGCAGTTCATGGCTTACGGGCCGATCTCGCCGAAGCGTCGCGGTGGCATTTTCGATGCCAACGCCAACACTATTTTGATCGCGCCGGATCACGTGGTCGTGACAGCCGAGCGTGTTCGCAATGCGCTGCTTCACAGGCTGGGTTTGCCGCCGATGCCGGGCAGCAAATTAATAATGCGTCTCAACCCGGCAATGTCGCATCGGGCGACGGTGCCGGTGGTGACGGATCGGCATCTCAACGGTTACACGTACGAGTTGACGTTGCCGAGCGAGATCGGAGCGGACAAACTCGTCCGGGCACTGGTGCAGGTGACACTGTTGGACTTGGCCAACCGGAAGCCGCAGTTGCGCGACACGGAGATCCCCCTCTGGATGACGGTCGGCTTCACGCAGGTGTTGTTGGCTCAGCCGGACTTGGTGCTCGTCCTGAGTCGGCCGGAACAGGGTGGGAATGAAATGGCGATGGAGGAGGTCGTCAAAAATGTGCGCCGACACGACTCGCTGGCCGGTGTGCGGGCGAGGTTACGTGGCCGGCGCGCGTTTGACTTCAGCGAGATCGCGATTCCGTCACCGGCCCATTTGCGCGGCGAAAACTGGAGGCATTTTCAGGCCTGTTCGCACCTGTTGTTGGATCGTTTGCTGGCGGTGCAGGCCGGTGGTGTGCGCCTGCAAAACATGATCCGTCAACTGCCGGACAACATGAATTGGCAGACCAGCTTTTTGAAGGTGTACGGCGATTTTTTCCCCGACATGTTGGGGGTGGAAAAGTGGTGGGCGGTGACGATCGTGCAGTTGACCGGCCAAAACCAATACCAAAACTGGACGTTGAGCGAGGCGGTGGAGAAGCTTGAAAACCTGTTGAAACTGCCGGCCGAGGTGCGCTTGAACAATGCCGACTCGCCGCTTGAGGCGGAGGTCACGCTGCAGCAGGCGATTCGCGGCTGGGACTTCGCGGTGCAGAAACAAACGCTTGAGATGAAGATCAACCAACTGCTGATCGCGCGGATGAAGATGCCGCGGCAACTGCTACCGTTCGTCAACGAGTACGGGCGCATCCTGCAGAATTATGTTGCGACTCGGCAGCGGATCGAGTCGTTTAAGCCTCGCCGTGGCCAGAGGCGGCCAAGGCTGTCGCCGATGGTCGATGAGGCCGTGCGCCAACTCGACTCGGTGGGTCGGCGGCTGGTCTTGTTCAAGCCGGAGTCGACAACGCCGGCTCCGGCGGCGCTTCCGCAAAACTGATTCTAAAATGACGCGCGAATCCAACAAGGCCAAGGTCGAACGCACGGCGAAAATCATCGGCGGCTTGCGTGCGACGTATCCCGATGCGCATTGCGAACTCGACCACCGCAATCCGCTCGAGTTGTTGATCGCGACGATTCTCTCTGCGCAATGCACCGACAAGCAGGTCAACATCGTCACTGCGGTCTTGTTCAAAAAATATCGCCGGGCCGTTGACTACGCCGCAGTGCCGCTGGAGGAATTGCAGGAGGACATCAAGCGGATCGGCCTGTTTCGCAACAAGGCTAAGAGCATCCAAAACTGCTGTCACGTGCTCGTCGAGTCGCACGGCGGCAAGGTGCCGGCGACGATGGATGCGCTCGTCGCCTTGGCCGGGGTGGGGCGCAAGACGGCCAACGTCGTGCTCGGCAACGCGTTCGGCGTCAACGAGGGCATCGTCGTCGATACGCACGTGGGGCGCTTGGCCAAGCGGCTGGGCTTGACGACCGAAAAGACGCCTGAAAAAATCGAACTCGCTCTGCAAAAACTCGTGCCGCGCGACGACTGGATGATGCTCAGTCACTGGTTGATTTTTCACGGTCGCCGACGCTGCTCCGCACGCAAGCCAGAGTGCGGCGAGTGCGAAATTGCCCCGCTTTGTCCGTCGGAAAAAGACGGCGACTATCGCGAATGAACACCGGCGGCCAAGCGCTCCGTATTTGGCACGGACAAGCCGGTTCGCCGGCTTGGAACATGGCTGCGGACGAACTGCTTCTGCAACAGGCCGCCGCGCTTGGCCAAGCGGTGCTGAGGTTTTATTCGTGGGATCAGCCATCGTCGTCGTTCGGGTATTTTCAACGATACGCCGATGTGGAGGCGATGACGAAATTGCGACCACTCATCCGTCGGCCGACTGGCGGGGGGCTTGTGCTGCACGATGAGTCGGAGTGGACGTACAGCCTGACTTTTCCGCCGACTCATCCGGCGTGGCAACTGAAAGCCGAAGAGAGTTACCGATGTGTGCACGAATGGGTTCGTCATGCGTTTAAGGTTTGTGGTGTGGAGACCGAGCTTTCTCCGGAAAGGCGAGCAACCGGGCCGGGGCAATGCTTCGTTGGCGCGGAAAAGTGCGACCTTCTTTTTAACGGGCAGAAAATCGCCGGGGCCGCCCAGCGCCGCAACCGCGACGGTCTGCTAATCCAAGGTTCGGTGCAGGCCAAGCCCACCGGCATTGATCGCGAGGCGTGGGAAATCGCAATGCTGGCGGAGAGCGATTGGAGCGAGTGGCAGCCGGGCGGGTCGTTCATCGACGAATCGACCAGCTTGGCCAAGCGCAAATACGCCGCCGATGCCCACAATCAAAAGCGGTGAACGCCTTTTGGAGTACTGGAGGGGCAAGTTCCACCTTGCCTTATTCCAATAATAAATTCGAACGAGGTGGAACTCGTCCCTCCCTTCCCGCGCGGAGTCGTGCTTGGATTAAGCGCGCTTGACTCGGGGGCCTTTGGGGGTGTCCTCGATGATCCAGCCGTGGGCGGCGAGTTCGTCGCGGATCTGGTCGGAGCGGGCGAAGTTTTTGGCCTTGCGGGCGGCTTGGCGTTCCTCGGCGAGGGCGGCGATTTCCGGCGGCGCTTCCTCCTCGATCGACTCGATGCCGAGCACGCTGTTGATATGTTCCCAGTTGGCCAACTCGGTTGCCGCGGTCTCGGCGGTGAGGTCATTGGCTGCGAGTTTGCGGTTGGTGTCACGCACCCAGTCGAACACCGCGCCCCAGGCGGCGGAGACGTTGAGGTCGTCGTCCATCGCCTCGGTGAAGCGCGTGACGAGCGGCGAGTCGGTGGTTGGCTCGGCCGCTTGGCCAAGCGCGAGTTCGCGCAGCTTGGCGGTGCATTCGTCGATGCGGCCAAGCGCGGTTTTTGCGCCGGCCAGGTTGTCGAGCGTGAAGTTGAACGTCTCGCGGTAGTGGGCGGAGATCATGAGGTAACGCACCTCGCGCCCGGCGCTACCCTTGGCCAGAAGATCGCGCAGCGTAAAAAAATTGCCGAGCGACTTGCTCATTTTTTTGCCCTCAACGAGCAGGTGCGCGCCGTGCATCCAGTACTTGACGAACTTGTGTCTGTCGCACTGCAGGCAGGCGCCTTCGCTCTGGGCAATCTCGTCCTCGTGATGGGGGAACACCAAGTCCTCGCCGCCGAGGTGGAGGTCGAAACTTGGCCCGAGCAGTTCCATGCTCATGGCGCTACACTCGATGTGCCAGCCGGGCCGGCCTTCGCCCCACGGGCTGTCCCAAAACACATCGCCGTCCTCCGGCACGCGGGCCTTCCAGAGGGCGAAGTCGGCGACCGATTCCTTTTCGTACTCGTCGCTGCTGACGCGTTTGCCGGGGCGCATTTCGTCGAGATTGATGTTGAGCAGTTGGCCGTATTTATTTCCGGCTTTGCGGTATTTCTCGATGCTAAAATAGACGGAGCCGTCGTTGGCCTTGTAGGCAATGCCGGTCGACTCGAGCTTTTTGATGAGCTTGATGATCGGGCCGATGAACGCGGTGGCGTGCGGCCGGTCGTGCGGCATTTGGCAGCCAAGCGCCTCGAGGTCGGCGAAGAAGGCCTGCTCGAATTCGCCGGTGAACTCGGCCAGCGACTTGCCTGACTCATTGACGCGCCGGATGATTTTGTCCTCCACATCGGTGATGTTCATGACGTGCCGCACGTCGAAGCCGCGGAAGGTGAGGTGCCGCCGAACGATGTCGGCAAAGACGAACGTGCGGAAGTTCCCGATGTGCGCGAAGTCGTGCACGGTCGGGCCGCAGCAGTAGATGCCGACCTTTTTCCCGTCGGGATTGAGAGGCACGAACGGCTCGACCGAACGCGACAGGGTGTTGAAGACTTTCAAGCTCATAAAGCGGCGACAGACTAATCGCTGCTGCGCCAAAGTGAAGCTGGAACCGGAATCTTCAACCACGAAAGGCACGAAAACCTCGAAAAAAAGGGGACGCAGATGAACGCTGATTGGCAGGGAAAAAAGGGTAAATCCTGTGAATTCTGTTCATCCTGAAAATCTACGTCCCATTTTCGAACTGAAAACTTTTTGAGACGCGGATCTCACGGATGAACACGGATACTGAAAACTTGAAACTCTCTTTAGATGCCCATGCTTTCGTAGCGCTTGGCGATGCGCTCGATGCCGCAGACGAAGGCGGCTGTGCGGAGGTCGACCACTTTTTCGCGGGCATTGAAGATGTCGCGGATGTTGTTGTAGGCGTTGCGCATGGTGTCGTCGAGGCCGGAGCGGACGAGGGCGAGTTCGTCTGAGCCGGTGGTGAGTTGGTCGCGGATTTCCTGCGGCACCTTGGCGTCGAGCATCTTCTCGAGGGCCTCGACAAGCATCTGGCCGCGCCGCTCCTCGTTGCGCCGCTCGAGGTAGCCGAACCGAATGCGGGCGAGATTTTTCACCCACTCAAAATAGGAAACGGTGACGCCGCCGGCGTTGAGGTAGGCATCCGGGATGATGACGGTTCCCTTTTCTCGGAGAATCTCATCGGCGGCGTAGGTGACCGGGCCGTTGGCCGCCTCGGCGATGAGCGGGGCTTGGATGCGATCCGCGTTCTCCCGCGTGATGACGCCCTCCATTGCTGCGGGGATGAGGATGTCGCACTCGGCCTCGAGCAGCGCCGGGCCGTCCTCGGTGTATTTCGCGCCGGGGAAACCCTTCACGCCGTGGTTTTCGGCGATGTGAGCCTTGACTGCCTCGACGTCGAGGCCGTTGGCGGAGCTGATTGCGCCGTCGCGCTCGATGATGCCGGTGATCTTCGCACCGTCCTCCTCGCTAAGGAACTTGGCGGCGTGGTAGCCGACGTTGCCAAGGCCCTGCACGACGATGCGTTTGCCCTCGAGTGTGCCGTTGAGTTTGGCGCGGGTGACGTCGTCGGGGTGGCGGAAGTACTCGCGCAGGCCGAACTGCACGCCGCGGCCGGTGGCCTCGACGCGGCCGCTGATGCCGCCGAGGTGTACCGGTTTGCCGGTGACACAGCCCATGCCGTTTGCCTGACCGGGGAAGAGGGATTGGTACGTGTCGGAGATCCAAGCCATCTCGCGTTCGCCGGTGCCCATGTCGGGTGCGGGCACGTTGAGGCTCGGGTGGATGAGGTCGCGCTTGGCCAATTCCTGTGCAAACCGGCGGGTGATTTTCTCGAGATCTTTTTCACTGTACTGCCTTGGGTCGATCTTGAGCGCGCCCTTGGAGCCTCCGAAGGGGATCATCACGATGGCGCACTTGTACGACATCAACGCCGCCAACGCCTCGACTTCGTCCTGGTTGGCGAAGTCGGCGTAGCGGATGCCACCCTTGACCGGCAAGACGTGTTCGCTGTGGACGGCGCGCCAGCCGGTGAACACCTCGTAGTGGTCGCCCAGCTTTACACCGAACTGCACCTGATAGACCGAGTTGCAGCTTCGGATCTGCTCGGCGAGGCCAAGCGGCATATCCATAGTGGCGGTGGCGCGGTCGAACATCCGGTCGACGCTTTCGCGGAAGGTGATTTCGTTGGGGTCGTTCATGATGGAGTTGCCGGTCTGACAGTTTCAACCGAAGACAACCAATTTGAGACTGATTTGTAAACAGAATAATTTCTCAGGAACGCCGTTCACCCAGCCAAGCGTGCTTGAGGGAGGGCGGATGAACCAATCGGGGAAAGCGGCGAGCGGCGAGATTGTGAATTATTTCACAATGAAGTTGCCGCGCCTTTTTTCTGGTGATACGTTTTGCGCTACCTGAGTTGAGATCAGGTTAGAACGCCTGTTTTTTGCTGATTTGCTTCGGTTTTTGATGTCTGCACGATCGCAGAAAAATCCTTGGTTGAACCGGTTCGCCATGTTCACTGCATTGGCGACGCTGGTGCTTATTGGGATTGGCGGATTGGTGACGAGCAAGGGGGTTGGGATGGCCGTGCCTGATTGGCCGACTACCTACGGATACAACATGTTTTTGGTGCCATTCGACCAATGGCTCGGGAAGTTCGGCATATTTGAGGAGCATGCTCACCGGTTGGTGGCGTCGTTTGTCGGGTTTTTGACCATCGGCTTGGCGATCTGGCTTTGGGTGAAAGAAGCCCGAAAATGGGTGCGCTTGCTCGGGACTGGTGCGTTTGTTCTGGTCGTGATGCAGGGGTT